>ENA-OFDP01000705-OFDP01000705.1-metagenomes-genome-assembly--contig:-NODE-705-length-14472-cov-5.493861_pt1 | contig 14472 bp, 16 predicted proteins | sample MGYA00153389_OFDP01 | MGnify analysis MGYA00153389 | reverse complement strand
CCGCATCGTGATCGTTGGAGCGCAGCATGGCTAAAAAAGATTATGTCATCCGGGTACTGAATTCGCCGATGCAGGTCAATGCGGACGACTGGAATGCGCTGCTGGCGCTGCAAAGCCCGGTTGACGCGCCCAGTCCCTTCATGCGCCACGAATATCTGACCGCCATGCTGAAAAGCGGTAGCGCCACCCCGGCCACAGGCTGGACCGCTCGTTTTTTCACCCTGTCGCAAGGTAACGAGCTGGTGGCCGCCTGCGTGCTCTACCTGAAAGCCCACTCTTACGGCGAATACGTCTTCGACCATGCCTGGGCAAATGCCTACCACCAGCATGGCTTGGCGTATTACCCCAAAGCGCTGGTGGCGCCGCCTTTCACGCCCGTGCCCGGTCCGCGTTTGCTGGCGCGTGATGCCCAATCGCGCACTTTGCTGGTTCAGGCGCTGGTGGCCTGGTGCAGCGATGAGAAGCTGTCCTCATTGCACCTGTTGTTTGCCAGCGACGCGGATGTGGCAGCGTGTGAAGATGCCGGCTTGATGCTGCGGCACAACGTGCAGTTTCACTGGTTCAATAATGCCCCCACGCTTGTCGCTGCGCGTACTGCGCTGCCCCCCGAGGGGGCTGGCCTTGCTTGGGGCGGCCCGGCGCAGCGGCCGCCCGGCGCCCTTCAACCTCTCTTGGTAGTATTTCACGGACTCGAAGGATCATCGAAAAGCCACTACTCACAGGCGTTTGCTGACGTGGCCAGCGCGCACGGATGGGCTTGTTGCGTGCCGCATTTCAGAGGCTGCTCGGGCGAGCTGAACCACGGTCCGCGCGCGTACCACTCGGGCGATTTTGAAGAAATTGACTGGATACTTCGCCGCCTGCAAGCCGGGCACAACGGGCCGCTGGTGGTGGTGGGCGTTTCGCTCGGGGGCAATGCGCTGATGCGCTGGGCTGGTGAGATCGGCAGCGGCGCAGCGCAGGTGGTGCGGGCGATTGCCAGCGTGTCTTCGCCGCTGGATTTGGCATCTAGCGGATGGGCGATTGGGCGCGGCTTTAACCGGCAGGTGTACAGCCGCATGTTTTTGCGCAGCATGGTGCCTAAAGCGCTAGAAAAACTGGACCAACACCCTGGCCTGTTCAACCGCGCCGACATGCACGCGGTACGGGACATCTATACCTTTGACAATATTTTTACTGCGCCCCTGCACGGCTTTAAAAATACCGACGACTACTACCAACGCGCATCCGGCAAGCCGCATATGCAAGCGATTGCCGTGCCTGCACTGGCGCTAAATACAATCAACGATCCTTTTATCCCGGCTTGGAGCTTGCCCAAGCCACCAGATGTCAGCCCCAGCGTCACGTTGTGGCAGCCCACGCAAGGGGGGCATGTTGGCTTCCCGGCGGGCGCTTACCCTGCCCATGTGCGCGCCATGCCGGGCGCGGTGGTGGAATTTTTTGCGGCGCATTTGTAGAAGAAAACTTTAGAATTGAGCTATGGACGATATTGTTAAATCCGCCATCGCCAAATGGCCAAATGTGCCGCACTGCTACGGCTGGCTTGGGCTTGATGCCCGCGGCAACTGGTACCTGCGCGACGACCAGGCCCAGGCCGCGGGGCCATTTAACGCGGCCTCAAACGACCCTGGCAGGCAGCTGGCCAGCAAGGGCTCGCTGCTGCAGCACGAGAAGTTGATCGACTTCATCGCCCGCAACTACGAAAGCGACGAATCCACCGCAAGTCAGGCGAAGGGTCAATGGTTTTTTCAAAACGGCCCGCAGCGCGTTTACGTAGAACTTGAAGCCACGCCCTACATCTGGCGGGTGGGCGCGGCGCCTGCGTTTGACGTTACGGCGCACACAGGCCAGGCCGCTATTGCCCAGCGCTGCATCATTGACCAGCATGGCCGCGTTTACCTGGAGACCGCGCTCGGCTTTGGCCTGGTGCACACCCAAGACATGCTGCACGCCGCAGACGCCATTGAGCGTGGCCTGTGGGTGCCGCAAGAGATGCTGGCGCACGATCTACCGCAGCGATTTGGCTACGTCCGCAGCCCGGAAAAAACCTATAAATCGGCGCACAAACCGGCACATGATACGCTATAATTTATATAGCTGCCTGCGCCCGTATTTGTTGCGTTATAACCGTATTTGTCACTCATTTAAGGTTAAAACACAAAAACCGGCGCGTGGCCGGATCTTTGAATCCTCGCGGCGCTTAAACAGCGCTTAAACAGCTATTTAACAGCCGAAGCTGCCGCGGCCGGAACCGGAGCCGAACCAGCGGCGGCTGGCGCAGCAGCCGACGCTGCACCAGCGGGCGCAGCAGCTGAAGCCGCACCAGCGGGCGCGTCGGGAACTGCAAACTTGCCGCCCGCTGCAGCCGTCAAGTACACCACCGCACGGCCGATTTCAATGTCGTTGTATTCACCACCACCTTGCGCACCCATCGCGCCCTTGCCTTTGAGCGAGGATGCCCAAAGAGCCTCATAACCGGTTTTAATGCGCGGGGCCCATGCAGCCACATCGCCCGTTTTCGGCGCACCGGCCAAGCCTGCCGCGTGGCAAGCCGTGCATTGCGCTTTGTAAACCTCTTCGCCTGACCGGAGTGGCCGGTTGGCATCACGGATTTCGATTGCGCCAACGCGCGCGATACGTTTGGCAACCGCTATTTCAGTGTCTACCGCGCCAGCAGCGGGCTTGTTGCCGGTGGTGACGGTGTACACCAGGCCGATGATGATGAAAATCGGCAGAACAAAAAACAATGCCGAGGCTTGCAGCAACTGCTTGGGCGTTTTGATCGGGCCGGTATGCGCCTCTTCATAAGGTTCAGGGGCCGTGGTATGGTCATTTGCGCTCATGGCGTCCTCAAATATTGCGGGGGAAACTAAAACCATCGGGAAGATTTGCAACACCGGCACTTGACACGGCAATTTGTTTTGCAGACCACCTTAAATTATAACTGCGGCCTTATTTATCACCAGCCACCAAGGGCGAGCAGAAAAGCCCGGCTGGTAGAATCTGGCACACGGGCAAAGCACCCGCTACACAGCGTTGCGGCTGTAGCTCAGTGGATAGAGTATTGGCCTCCGAAGCCAAGGGTCGTGGGTTCGATCCCCGCCAGCCGCACCAACCGACCGTTTTCCAACGTGCCAGAACACCTCAAAACCCGCGTGTCTCCAAGCATCGCGGTTTTTTTCTTGTATCACGCGATCGCACCAGATGCCATCACATCACACACAAATGATGGTATTTGTGTTGGTACTTCGATCAGTCGGCGCACCAGATACCAACACAAGGGATCGAACCCATGGGGCTCACTGACACATTCGTTAAAAACGTCAAGCCGACAGGGGCTGTGGCGGGAGACAAATACGCTGACGGACAGGGGCTCTATCTGCACGTCAAGGAAGCGGGCAAGTACTTGCGCATGAACCACCGCTTTACGGGGAAGCAGAAAACGCTGGCGCTGGACGTGTAACAACGTGGACGCCATTCGCGACATGGCACGGCAATGCATCACCACTGCGCTGGACCCGCAGGTGGAGACACCCGCCACTCGGCAGTTCACCGCCGATCCGCTGGGCGCGCTGCGCGTGAGCACTATTTGGCGCTGGCTCTGACCATCATCCGGGCGTAGGTGGTAGCAGGCAGCCCGATAACCCAATGCAAGCCAACTTAGTTTTTTTAATCTCCTGCATTCATGAGGGTTTTAGCCTCATTTGTGACCCCCGCCAGCCCATCGTTTTTTGCCAAATTTACGCGGTTTTTTACCGCCTGCACCAAAGCTTTGGCACAATTTGGGTATGTCCAATACCTCATACCTTGCCCCATACCCGGCTGGCCGGCCGCGTCGTTTGCGCCGCGATGCCTTTACCCGCAACCTGGTGCGCGAAAACTCGCTCACCCCCAACGATCTGATTTACCCCGTCTTTGTGCTCGATGGACAAGGCCGTCGTGAGCCAGTGGCATCTATGCCGGGGGTTGAACGCTTGAGCCTGGATTTGTTGTTGCCGGTGGCGGAAGAATGCGTCAAACTGGGCATTCCGGTCATGGCGCTGTTCCCGGTGATTGATGGCGCTTTGAAAACATTTGATGGCAAAGAAGCGACCAACCCAGACGGCTTGGTGCCGCGCGTGGTGCGCGAGCTTAAAAAGCGCTTTCCTGAACTGGGCGTGATGACCGACGTGGCGCTTGACCCGTTCACCACGCACGGCCAAGACGGCTTGCCAGACGACAACGGCTACATCTTGAACGACGAAACCACCGAAGTGCTGGTGCGCCAGGCGCTGTGCCAGGCAGAGGCGGGCGTAGATATTGTTGCCCCGAGTGACATGATGGACGGCCGCATTGGCGCGATTCGCAGCGCGTTGGAGGCCAATCGCTTTATTCACACCCGCATCATGGCGTACAGCGCCAAATATGCGTCAGCGTTTTACGGCCCGTTCAGGGACGCGGTGGGCTCCAGTGGCAATTTGGGCAAGGCCGATAAAAAGGTTTACCAGATGGACCCGGGCAACACAGACGAAGCGCTGCGCGAAGTCGCGCTGGACATTGCCGAGGGCGCAGACATGGTGATGGTCAAGCCCGGCATGCCGTACCTCGACGTGGTACGCCGCGTTAAAGACGAATTTAAAATACCGACGTTTGCCTACCAGGTCAGCGGCGAATACGCGATGCTCAAAGCCGCCGCGCAAAACGGCTGGCTAGACCACGATGCGGTAATGATGGAGAGCCTGCTGGCTTTTAAGCGGGCTGGTGCCGACGGTGTGCTGACATACTTTGCAATCGATGCGGCGCGTAAGATGCTACAGAAATAATAGCTATTTGCGCCCGTATTTAATGAATCACAGCACAAAAATTGTCAAATTTATGCCGATAACGGGCTCGCAATATGCAAATTGTTGAATTCACTGCCGACAGCCTGCGTTTTGTAGATGCGCCCCCCGCGCAGCCGCCGCTTGACGGTTTTGTGTGGATGTTTATGGAGCAGAACGAGTTTGAAGGCGCGCATGATCAAATTCAGAAAGCTGCAATCAATCTGGGCGGCTCGGCACTGCTTGACCTGCACTGCCAGGACCTGGCCAGCACGGCGCACCCTTCGCACTACGACTCCACATCCATTTATGACCTGATCATCTTCAGGCGCCTGGCCACACAGCTTGAAACCCAGGCTGACGACGGGCATGACGAGGCCATCGGTCAGCACCACGGCCAAGGTTCCAAAGCCAGACAGCGGGGCTCCCGCATGCCCACGTTTAACCGCATTGGCTCCAAAGCGGTCGGTTTTGCGGTGTTTGACCGCGTGTTGATCAGCGTGCATCCGCCCGGTTGCTATGCTGCAAAAAGTTTTATTCAGCGCTTTTTAGCCGACGCAAAATTCTCGCTCGACGCCTCTCGGCTGGACGCAACGTCTGCCCGGTCACGTCTGCCGATCAGTCCGGCAGATTTGGCGCTGCGCATGATTAACGCGATGGTCGACAGCTACCTTGACCTGCGTAAAGTACTCACCAGCCAGCTGGAGCACTGGCAGGCCGATCTTTTAAGGGCCAATTCGCGTTTTGACAACTGGGGCGCGCTGATGACTGCGCGCAGCCAGCTGCATGTGCTGGAGCAGCTGTGCGACGAACAACACGACGCCATGCAGGAGTGGCTGGACACCTTGCGCGAGCAACCGCTGGCAGCTTTTATCAAAACCAGTAATGCAGAAAATAACAACCACAGCGACGACCGCGCGTTAATAGCCGCCCAGTTGCAGCGCGACCAACTGGTAGCCCGGGCCAGAGACGTGATGGAGCACATCGCACGCGTCATGCAGCACGCCCGGCGGCTGGAGCAATCGGCCGAGACCGTGGTGCAAATTCACTTCAACGCGCAAAGTAACCGCACCAACGACGTGATGCGCACGCTGACTGCGGTCACGGCAATTTTCTTGCCGCTTAACTTGATTACCGGTTTTTTCGGCATGAACTTTGAGCATATTCCTGGCTTGAAGTCGCCGCTGGCATTCTGGCTAACCGTGAGTTTTATGGTGCTGGTAGTGGTAGTGGTAGTGACGATTTTTTTACGCAAACGCTACATTGCACGAACGGGTCTGTAACCCAGTTGTTATTAACGTAATAGCTACTTGCGCCCATATTTTTAAAGCTTAAGGCTATTTTTATTAGTATCTGAACATGTAAATATTACGGGCAGACATGGCAAATGACAGCGGCCTGCTTCAACGCCAATTTAAAGGCGCTCGAATCCGATTGCGCTTGCGACAGCAGCAGGCCGCCTTCCATCAGCGCGGTGACCAGCAATGCTTTGTCTTTGGCGGCCCGTGCGGTCAGCCCGTCGCGCATCAGCAGCACTTCAAGCGCAGCGGTCAGTTCGGCATATGCGCGCGTGACCGCCTGGCCAAGTTGCGGCGATGTTTTGCGTTCTGCAGAAAAAGCAGCAAACAGCGTGCACAGCTCATAATTTGTTTTCTCCATGCTGACGAGCATTTGCGCGCCTGTTTTTAACAAAATGGCCTCCGTACTACGGGCGCGGCTCTGCGCCAGCAACGTCAACAAACTGCTGGAAATTTTTTCCACCACGCAAACGCCGATAGCTTCCTTTCCGCCTGGAAAATGGTGGTATAGCGAGCCTTTGGGTGCAAGCGCTGCTTCCAGAATATCGCTGAGACCTGTGGCGTGATAGCCGCGTTTGCGAAACAGCCGCTGCGCCGCTGATAACAGCCGGTCGCGGGTGTCACTCGCTGCTGGCGCTAAAGAGATTGACGTTTGATTCTGCATGGTTTGCATCATAGCAATACAGCCTGAAATTTAATATTAAACCGACCGGTCTAGTTAGTATTACACTTGCGCCATGACTACTCTATTACCATCGTTGCTGGCGCTGACAGCCGCTGACGGATACCCGCTGGCTGCCACGCACTACCCGGCTGCCGGCAACCAGTTCATTGTTGTGGCCAGCGCCACTGGCGTGCCCCGCGGGTTTTACCGCCGCTTTGCCCAGTTTGCGCAAGCACGAGGTATTAACGTCGTTACCATCGATTACCGCGGCATCGGTGATTCAAAGCCTGCAACGCTTAACGGCTTTGACATGCAATATGCCGACTGGTCAACGCTGGACCTGGCAGCGGCGGTTAACTACGCTGCTTTACGCGGCAAGGTCTGGCTGGTCGGCCACAGCCTGGGTGGTCATGCGATTGGTCAATTGCCAGATGCCAATGTGTTGCAAGCGGCCTATGTTTGCGGTGGCGGTGCAGGCTGGCACGGCTGGATGCCACGCCCGGAGCGCTACCGCGTGTGGACAATGTGGAATGTGCTTGGGCCCATCGGCACACGCATCTACGGCTACCACCCCATGAGCAAGCTGGGCGCGGGCGAAGACCTCCCCATGGGGGTGTACCGCGACTGGAAGCGCTGGTGCAAACTGCCCCATTATTTTTTTGACGACCCCGAGGCCAAAGCCATCACTGACAAGTTTGCCGATGTGCGCATACCGATTGGCGCTGCCGTCAGTACCGATGATTTATGGGCGCCACCTGCGTCACGCGATGCGTTTTTTAAGGGTTATAGAAACGCGGCGGTAGATTCGATTGATTTGTCACCCACCAGCCTGGGCGTCAGGCAGGTCGGGCACATGGGTTACTTCAGGCCGCAAGCAGGGCAGGTGCTGTGGCCGCAAATATTTCAGTGGTTAGGGCGGCACGGGCTGAAATCAACCGCTTGACTATCTGCTGTCCCTCACACCAAACAAATCCGCCCCGTTGCTCCAGCCAATCTTGCGCGCTGCGTCTGGCGGTAAATCGCCCAGCCAGACCCTGTAGCCTTTCATCAGTTCTTCGTAATACTGCCAGCGCTGGTTCACCCAGGTGTCTGAGCCGATCATGAATCGGTTTGGATATTTAAGCAGCAGGGTTCGCCACTCCGCACACAACTTGCCGCCGTCGCACGTCAAGCCGGGCCGGTACGACAACTCACCCATCAACAACGGGTACTTGTTGAACAAGGCATCGACGCGTTCTGCTGACGCGCCCCCAATACCAGTGTGCGCCCAAATCAGCCGCGCATCGGGCGCATGCGCCATCAAGAGATCAATGGCCGTGTCGTCCACATGCGCCAGCACCGCCAATTTATTTTTAACTGCAAACTGCATGAGTTTTTTGGCGACCGGGCCGTTGGCATTCGCGCTGTCGTACAAATGAAATTCACCAATGCCCTTGAAGGGGCCAGCCTGGTCGCCCGTTACGCCACGTGCAAACTCGGCTTGCACCATGTCGTAAATCGTCTCGTCGCGAAACCAGTTGTCGTAGTCAGCCCGGTTTCGATACAGGCGAATAAAGGGCACGACTGTTACGCCAGCTTTACGCGTTTCGGGTGATGCGGCCAGCGCCTTGCTGCCGTCGTTCGGGCGGCTGTTGGCGACGATGGCTTTCACACCACTTCGCTGCATACGCGCCAGTACATCACTGATGGGGTGCGCGCCGTTGGTAGCCTCGTCGTTGTAGTGCAGGTGCGCGTCAAACAGCGGGCCGGTGTAGTCAGCAGCTTGAGCTGGCATCACGGCAAACAAGGTAGTTGCTATAAAAACAGGAGCTGCTTGCGCCCGTATCCATTGGGCTAGAGGCCTAAAATATGCCTTAATTGGAATTTTTTCAGCCATATTCAGCCTTGACAGCCGTACTAAGCCAGCTTGTCTGCAAAAAACGCAAGCGTGCGTTCGCGCGCCTTATCAGCCGCCGCCTGGTTGTAAGAACCGCGCTGGTCACAGTTAAAGCCGTGGTCGGCGTCGTACGTGTGGACTGTCACGCCGGGATGGGCAGCAGCAAAAGCCTGTACGCCATCCATGGGGATGTAACTGTCTTTTTCACCAAAGTGCGCCATCACCGGGCACTTTGGCTGGCGAGCTATTTCAGATGGCGCTGTCATACCGCCACCGTAATACGGTGCAGCAGCGCTGATGCCTTCCAGAGTGCAAGCTGACTGCCAGGTCAGCAAGCCGCCCCAGCAAAAACCAATGATGCCGACCTTGCCGCCTGTTTGCAACGCTGCATAGTCAATCGCAGCTTGTATGTCCTGCATCACCCCAGGGCTGGGCAAGTCGGTGGCAGCAGCTTTCAAGCCCGAGCCTGCTGTTATATCGTCCGGCTGGTAGCCCAAATTGACACCAGGCGTGACGCGCTCAAACATGGCCGGTGCAATCGCCAGATAGCCCTGCGCGGCAAAGCGGTCTGTCACGGCCTGAATGTGCGAGTTGACGCCGAAGATTTCTTGAATCACAACGACAGCCGCCTTGGCCTTGCCCGCGGGTTCGGCCAGGTAGGCGGGGACAGCAAAGCCGTCAGCAGCTTTGAGTTGAATAAATTGACCCATTTTTTGTCTCCGGTTGGTAAAGTACGCTGTTATAACAAACTAACAAATAGGCAGGAGAACAGTTTGAGCAAAGTCCTTTTAATCACAGGCGGTTCACGCGGGATAGGCGCCGCCACGGCGTTGCTGGCGGCAGCTCAAGACTATGCAGTAGCCGTCAACTATGCTGCCAACTCGCTGGCCGCTGACGAAGTGGTGCGGCAGATTCGCGCGGCAGGTGGCACGGCCATGACGGTGCAGGCTGATGTCGCGGTTGAAGCTGACGTGCTGGCCATGTTTCAAAAAGTCGATGCCAAACTGGGCCGCTTGACGGCACTCGTCAACAACGCAGGCGTAGTCGACCTGACCAGCCGAGTCGATGCCATGAGCCTGACGCGCGTGCAGCGCATGTTCGCCATCAACGTGTTTGGCAGCTTCATGTGCGCGCGTGAATCGATCAAGCGCATGAGCACGCGTTACAAAGGCGAAGGCGGCGCGATAGTCAATGTGTCCAGCGCGGCAGCACGGCTGGGTGCGCCCGGCCAGTATGTGGACTACGCCGCAGCCAAGGGCGCGATCGACACCTTCACTGTTGGCTTGGCCAAAGAGGTGGCGGCTGAAGGCATTCGCGTCAACGCCGTGCGGCCCGGCATCATTGACACCGAGATTCATGCATCCGGTGGCCTGCCGAATCGCGTCAAAGACCTGGCACCCCAAGTGCCCATGCAGCGCGCAGGCACAGCTTTGGAGGTAGCCGAGGCCATCGTCTGGCTGTTGGGCGAAAATTCAAGCTACACAACTGGCACTTTGCTGGATGTCACCGGAGGCCGTTGATGGATTTCAAACCCTTAGTTACCCTGTTGGCCATCGTCAACCCGCTGGCCATCGTGCCCTTTTTCATTCACTACACGCAGGGCTTTTCAAAAGCGCAAAAGCAGCGCACGATTCTGATTTCATCGTTCAGCGCGTTTGTGGTGATTGCCACCAGCGCGCTGCTCGGCCTGCAAATTCTGGATTTTTTCAACATCTCTTTGGCCAGTTTTCAGGTCGGCGGCGGCATGCTGCTGCTGATCAGCTCAATGAACATGCTCAACGCCCAGCCTGCAGAAGCCAAGCCCTCAACGCATGAGATGGAGGACGGCGCAGCCAAAGCCGCCATGGGTGCCAGCATTGCCGTTGTGCCACTCACCATACCGCTGCTGACGGGCCCGGCCACCATGTCAACGGTGGTGATTTACGCCGAAAAAGCAAAAACTTTTTTGCAACTCGGCACGCTGGTCGGCTACGGCGTGGTGATTGGCCTGGCCACGGCACTGTGCTTTTCTCTCGCCGAACCCATCGCCAGAGTTCTCGGCAAAACCGGTATCAATGTGATGACGCGGCTGATGGGATTGATACTCGCTGCGCTGTCGGTGGAGGTGATGGCCGACGGGCTGGGCAAGTTGTTCCCGCTGCTCAAAGGATAAAGAAAAGCCGACGAAGCCAGGGGCAGCCCGCTCGTTTTATTGGTAGCAGACGACCCGCCGATTGCCCGCACGGTGGTCTACGCACCGGAGCGCGACGGCTTGGCTGTTACCCACTGCCTGCAACTGCTGGACGCGCTGTCAACCGCCAGCTGCCGGAGGTTTTGCCGGTCATGCACCACGCCGCTGACCAGCATCAGCATCAGAAGCACTACCACCACTAAGACCGAAACAGGTGTGGCTTTCACTTTTTGTGCTTTCCTGATTGACGACAGATCAAAAACAAAAAGGAGTGTGGGCAGGCTGTGTGGGGCAAATATAAGGTGCATCGCCAGTGTGAAGTGGGTGTGAAGCGCTGTGCCACAGGCTGACGTTCCCTCACTGCCGTTTTTTTAACCACATAGCCATTTATCGCAATGAATACAAGAGCAAGCAGCTATTATTTTTGTAGTACTTCGTTCTGCGCAGCCTGTTTATGCAGCAGCCGAACCAGATGGTTGCTGGTGTTGCGCAGGCGTTGTGCCATGAGTTGGGTGATTTTGACGAGCAGCTTCGCGCCCACAGCCGGGTGGTCGCGAATCAACTCGCCAATGGCGCGCCTGCCGAGAACGCCGGCTTCAACCGCCTCGATGGCGGTGCAGGTGGCAAAGCGTGGTTCGCTGTCGAGCATCGACATTTCACCGAACGCTGCGCCGCGCTGAATGACAGCGATGCGTGAGAAAGCCGGCGCATCTTCGCCATCAAGCTGCTCAGCTGCTGCACGCGGGCTAACAGCTTTCGTCACATCAACGGTGCCGCGCAGCAGCACCAGCATCCACTCGCCGGTGTCGCCTTCTCGAATCAAAATCTGTCCAGCCTCAGCATGCACCAGCAGCATCGAGCCCGACAAGATGTTGGCTTCTTCAATCGTCATGTCCTGCAGCAGCGGCGAGGTCTGCAACATATCGGGGCCAAACGTACTCAGGTGACCACAGCGGCCTGAAACCTTGAGGCCCGCATCTTCGAGTTGCTGCTCCAGCGTTTTCATCAGCGGCCGATCAACGGCTGGCGCTGACTTGCAGCCACTGCTCGATCTCGTCGATTGCGGCGTCGGTGGCCAGCGTCAGCGCGCGCACGCCGCCCGGTGCATCGGCGCTTGGCGCAGGCCGCTGAACCACGATGGCACGCTGGTTGATCAGCTTTTCGCCTCCGGGCGTGACCTCAACCAGCGTAGCGCGCAGCTTGACCAGGCCCACACTGCTGCTTGGGCTGGAGAAAAAATGGCTGAACTCCAGCAGCTCCAGCCGCACTTGCAGCGGCAGCACAGCGTTCTGGCTGCGGTTGAGCGCCAGACTTTCTCTGGCGTTGTACACCGGGCGACTTAAGGAGAGCCGGTCGCGCAGGCGCTGGCGCACCAGCTGCGCGGGCGGCATCGACCAGCGCGCCAATGTGTAGACCCTGAGCTCTTGCTCGTCCTGGTAGCCCAGGCGGTAAAGCACCGCCGAGTTGTCCAGCACACCACCGGCTGTTGTAATGTCGTCAATCGCCAGCGCGGGCAGCGGCGCCTGGCGCGTGGTGGCCTGCTGCGTGACAGTACCGGGGCCAAAGTCAAACAGCGTTGCGCGCTGCGGCTTGTCTGGCAAGGCTGAGCAGCCGCCCAGCACCACCGCAGCAAGAATAATACCAAATAGGGCTGTAGCGCAATTGAATCGGGCGCAAGCAGCTATTGAATCAATAGCATTTGGCGTAGGCTGAAAAATCATTTTTTAACTCCAGTGGCAGAAAACCCTGGCTCACCGGGGCCCGGCAGCGGCGGACCGTTGCCAAAAATAAGCGACTGCGGGTTGTCTTCAACCGCATTGACGGTGCGGCGCAACTGGCGCAGCGTGGTGGCCGCTTCGCTGGCCACGGAATCCAGTTTGGGCAGCGTTGCGGCGCTGAAAGTTTCAACGCCTGTAGCCAGCGCGGTGCCGCCTTCGCTGAGCCTGTCGAGTGGTCCACCTTTTTCATTCAGGCGCTTGGCGGTCACGCCAATTTCACTCACGGCAAGGCCTGCCTGTGCGGACGTGTCCTTCAAGGAAACCACCGCTGCGTCGAGGTTTTTCACCAGCTTGGGAATGTTGACCTTGTCCGGGCCAAACTGCGCATTCAAGACGCTGGTCAGGTTGGTAGACAGTTTGCTCACGCTGCTGGCGGCTTCGCCCATGTTGTCCAGTGCCACCGCAACCCGCTTCTGGTTGTCTTCAGCCAGCAGCTGGTTGAGTTTGGTGCTGGCTTGTTCGAACTGGTTGGCAATCACTTCGGTTTGCTTGAGCAGCTTGTCCAGTCCACCGGCCTGCAGAGGAATGCGCGGCAGATCGTCACCCACGGCCACCAGGCGCTCAGACGATTTGCCGGTGTCGTCCAGCTGGATAAAGCCCAGACCCGTTACGCCCTGCGAGGCCACGGTGGCAAACACCGATTTGGTGACGGGTGCAGTGCGGTCAATCGACACGCGAATCAGCACATTGCCTTTGACCTTGGTGTCAAACCCAATCAGCTCCACCTTGCCCACCGGCACGCCGCGAAACCGCACCGCCGCCTGCGGCTGCAGCCCGCTCACAGTTTCAGCCGTGGTCATTTCATACAGGTCGCGCTGGCTGTCGTCCCGCATCAGCCAGACCGCAAGCAATGCAAGCAGGGCGCTGACCACCAGAACAAATATGCCAGCGGCAGTAGCGTGGGCTTTGTTTTCCATAAAAACCTCTCATTAAATAGTGAACGGGTATTCGCGCAGCAGCTCCATCGCGCGCTGCCCCCGCTCACCCAGAAAAAACTCGTGAATGAACGGATGCGGGAATGCCACCACGTCTTTGGGCGCGGCGCACACAATCACTTTTTGGTCGGCCAGCACGGCAATGCGGGTGCTCAACTCAAACAGCGTGTCCAAATCGTGCGTGACCATCACCACTGTCAATTCCATGTCTTTGTGCAGCGAGCGCAGCAGCGCGCAAAAACTGTCTGAGCTGTCGGGGTCGAGCCCGGCGGTGGGCTCATCGAGCAGCAACAGCGGCGGGTCCATGACCAGGGCACGCGCCAGCGCCACGCGCTTGATCATGCCGCCAGATAAATCGCTTGGCATTTTGTCTGCCGTATCTGCGCTCAACCCCACCATTTGCAACTTGACCATTGCGGCTTCCCGGATCACTGCCAGCGGCAGCGCGGCCAGCGGCACAGATCAAATCGGTGGTGCAGCAGGCGTGGTGTCCATCACAGGCGCGGGCACGCTGGCAACGAGCAGTATCAGCGCCCAAACAGGCGCGGCTACTGGCGCAGGCGCGGGCGGCACGGTTGGCTCGATCACCCTGACGGGCAGTACTGCAACAGTAGGTGCGCTCACTACAACCGGTCTGGCCAATGGCGGTGGTGGTGCGGTCAGCGTCACCACGACGGGCACGCTGGGCGTAGGCACCATCGCCACAGGCGGCGGCACGGTCATCGCAGCCAGCACCCTGGACGGACGCAGCGCAGGCAACGTCACATTGAACGCCTCAGGCCAAATCACAGCCCTGGGCGCCATTACCGCCAGCGGCAGTGCAGGCGTGGGCACCAACCAGGCAGGCGGCGCAGGCGGGCAAGTCAGCGTCACCGCAGTGGGCGGCATTGCAGGGGCGGCCATCACCGCCAGCGGCTTGGCTGGTGTTGGCACAGGCAACGGCGGCAACGCC
>ENA-OFDP01000704-OFDP01000704.1-metagenomes-genome-assembly--contig:-NODE-704-length-14478-cov-5.788532_pt1 | contig 14478 bp, 16 predicted proteins | sample MGYA00153389_OFDP01 | MGnify analysis MGYA00153389 | reverse complement strand
AAGCACACCCAGCAACTTTAGACTGATGCAAGGCTTCGGATGCGGCTTGATAAAGAGAATGCAAATCCGTTCCATTATCTGGATATTGAGCAATGCCAGCGCTAAATGCGATCCGAAATTGAGTTTGATCGGGAGCAACAAATTTTCTGTGGTGGAGCGTTGCTAATAATTGAGTGAATCTTTGAATACCATCTGCCTTAATCATGCTAGATAAGGCAACCACAAATTCATCGCTCTCCCAGCGAGCAACGACTGCATTTTGCCTAAAAGTCTGCCGGAGTAACTGTCCCCACTGACGCATTACCATGTCGCCAGTATTGTACCCATGACGATCGTTGATCTGTTTGAGATTGTCTAAGTCCAGAACTGCTAGACAGAGCGGCTGCTCCTGTTGATTTGCAAGTTGAAGGTATTTGTTTAAGTCTTGGGTTGACTTATGGCGGTTAGAGAGTTTGGTCAAATAATCTGTCTCAGCAGCATTCTGAAGGAGTTTGATCCGTTCTAGGCGATTGATGATGCGACTGACCAATTCTGGCCCTACGATCGGCTTGCTCACAAAGTCATCTGCACCCACTGAAAACATTTGATTGACGATCGCAGCATCGGTATGCGCCGTCAAAAAAATGATCGGCAAGCGCCCCCAGCGCGAATTGTTGCGGATAATTTGGCAAAGCTCAACGCCGCTCACAGCAGGCATTTTCACATCTAGAATCAGCAGATCGGGTGAGCATGATTTCAACGTTTCCCAAAATCGTTGAGGATCGTTCAGCGTTGTTACGCTCAATCCCCAGGGTTCTAGGAACCACTTCAGAGTTGCGAGAATCTGAGGATCGTCATCAACGACCATCACCCGCTGCTTTGCTGTCTCTGCTTGTTGTGCCGCTTGTGCGATCGCTTTCAGCACTTGAGCCGGGGGCAAGGGTTTGTGTAAAAAACTATGTCCGCCGAGTTGGGCAACTTCTAGGCGATCGGTTAATCGATCGTGACTGGTTAAAACGAGGACTGGCACAGCAGGAGTTTGATGACTGAGCTTTGCCAGCAGCCTTAAACTCTCTGTTGTGGGATGAGTAATATCGGGATCGAGTAGCACAACGGTAGGCGCATCCTGCTCAAGTTTCGTTTCGGCTTCGGAAAGTGTCGTGGCGATCGCGCTCCGAAATCCCCAGTCCACCGCTTCATTCATCAACTGTTGGGCCAGTTGGCGATCGGGATCGACGATCAATAACAAAGGACGCTCATCCGCAAACAGAGACTCTTCCGGCTCGATTCGTTCTGTAGTTAAGTCATTTGATGCGCGATCGATTTCTTGACGCTTGGATAAGGCGCTGAAGGTTTGTTGTTGAATCGGTTGAGTCGCTTCATGAGACGTGAGTTGAGCCGTCTTGGTTGAATCGGCGATCGCTTCCAAGGGTTTAAGGCGATAACCCAGTCCATAAACCGTTTCAATCAAATCTGTGGGAGCGCCGACCCCTCTAAATTTCTGCCGTAGCCCCTTAATATGAGTTCTCACGGCATCTTCGCTAGGAGTCTCTTCATACGCCCAGATTTGATCCAAAATTACGCTGTAGGTAAAGACTTGACGACCATTCCGCAAAAAGAACTCTAGGATCGAAAACTCCTTGGGACTTAAGGATAGAAGTTGCCCTGCGTAAGTAACTTCACGACTTGTCGGATCGAGCCGCAAATTACCCTTCTCCAGCACAGATTGAAAAGTCGTTCCTGTGCGACGTAGCAAGGCTCGAATTCGAGCAATCAATACCTCCTGATCGAGCGGTTTCACCATGTACCCATCAGCACCTGCATCTAGCCCGATCGCTTGATCGTGACCACTGCCTCGCCCTGTTACCACCAGAATTGGCATTTTATAGTCGTGCGCTCTGACTCTACGACAGAGACTTATTCCGTCTAGACGAGGGAGCGTAATATCTATCAGCAGTAAATCATAGTCATAAACGACAATCAGTTCCCAAGCTGCCTCACCATCGTTAGCAACTTCAACCACGTAATTTTGGTTGGAGAGAATGCAAGTAAGTAGGTCGGCAATTGCCTCATCATCTTCTACCACCAAAATTTTCATCAGTCTAACTCCTTTACCGGCTGGTTGCGGTGTCAGGTGCTCGGCATCCTCCAATAATGATAGGAAATCATGAAATCAGGATGAAATGAATTGCTCATCGCCAAAAATCTGCATAAATCTTCCTAAAGACGTAAATCTTGAATCGCTCATAGGTTTCTCATAGTCTGAGCGTAGCTTGAGAGATATAAGAACTTAGTCATCCCCTAACCAAGGTGAAGGGCATAACAATCTGTTCTTCGTTGTGTTGATTCTTTAGGATCTTAAAACCATGACTACTAATACTACTACTAAATCTCATCAATCTCTGCTAGAAACCTGCATTCAGAATTGCCTCGACTGTCTTCGTGAGTGTGAGCAATGCGGAACCGCTTGCTTAACCAGTGACATGGTGCAGATGATGGCTCAATGTATTAAGCTATGCCGCGATTGCGCTGATACCTGCGCCCTCTGCGCTCGGTTCATGGCTCGTAATTCTGACCTGCACGCTCAAATGTGTGCGGTTTGTGCAGAAGCGTGCGATCGCTGTGCGACTGAGTGTGAGAAGCACGACCACGAGCCGTGTAAGAAGTGTGCTCAAGCCTGCCGTCGTTGTGCTGAATCTTGCCGTCAGATGGCTAAAGCAACGGCATAAAACCATTTAATTTACCGCATTGGCTGTTCCATGAGCGCGTCTTGCTTTGCACCAGCCAGTATTGAAACCTAGTTACCCTTCCAATGAGGTGGAGTTATGAATAAGAAGTTTTTGGTGTACAGCTTAGTCGGGCTACTTAGTAGTGGTGCTATTACTGGATTTGTCCTGATCAACAGCGAACAAGTTCAGTCTTTACCTGCACCAGGAAATCCTCAACAACCCAGATCAGTCCGAGTCGATCGGCATTTTATCGAAATGATGATCCCTCATCACCAAGACGCGATCGCAATGGCTGATCTTGCTTTGATTCGTGGCAAACGCCCAGAAGTTAAAAAATTAGCCCAAGCGATTAAAAAAGACCAAACTCGTGAAATTCAAGAGATGCGTACCTGGTACAAACAGTGGTTCGGCAAAGAAGTCGCTGCACATTCAATGACTGACATGGGCATGATGGGAGACCACCACAACCAAGGGCAGGGCACAGGCTCAGGCATGATGGGTCAGGGTCAGGGCATGATGGGTCAGGGTCAGGGCATGATGGGTCAGGGTCAGTGCATGATGGGCCAGGGTCAGGGCATGATGGGTCAGGGCATGATGGGTCAGGGCATGATGGGTCAGGGCCAGGGCATGATGAGCATGAAAACCGACCTCGACGCGCTCAAGAAAGCCCCGGACTTTGACAAGGAATTTGTGCGACAAATGATTCCCCATCATCAAATGGCGGTGATGATGGCGAAGATGGCATCTGAGTGTGCTTCTCATCCAGAAATCCGTACTTTGGCTCAGTCAATCATCACATCTCAGAGCGCTGAAATCGCACAGATGCAAGGATGGTAACAAGCCTGGAATCGCGAGTTGTTCTATTCACAAGGAGGTCTTTATGCACCAACATGGTTCATCAAATCAGTCCCAGCCCGATCGGCAGCCAACTCGTCTCAGCTTACCAATTAAGGTTGTGCTGTATGTGTCGATCGGGATTATTGCATACTTCCTAATTACAGAACATTTGGCACATTTAGCGGGCTTTTTACCGTACTCTTTACTATTCATTTGTATATTCATGCACCTATTTATGCACGGAGGACATGGGGGACATGGAGACGGTAACGGTAACAACAGCCAATTTCGCTAAAGGCGGTTATTCGGACTCTGTAAATCAATCTATTTCAAGGAGAGCGAAGCATGAGAGACATGAGTAACATTCCTGCTTACGGACTGTGGGGATTAGTGATTATTAATTCCCTAATATTTATCATCTTTGCCTTTAGTTTCACCAAGCCGCGTAACCCTAGAGATTGGCGATCGTTCGGGGCATTCTCAGCATTCATTGTGGCATTGTTCGCAGAAATGTATGGGTTCCCCTTAACGCTTTACTTACTCTCAGGCTGGCTACAAACCCGCTATCCAGGACTGAACATTTTTTCCCATGATGCTGGGTATCTTTGGTGGACATTGCTGGGATGGAAAGGCGATCCTCATTTGAATCCGATTCATCTTTTGAGTAGTGTACTAATTTTTGGTGGACTGATTTATTTAGGAAATGCTTGGGAAGTTCTCTACAAAGCTCAACGAAGTCATACATTGGCGGTTTCAGGGCCCTATGCAACAATTCGCCATCCCCAGTATGTCGGCTTCATTGTCATCATGTTGGGCTTTCTACTACAATGGCCCACTCTTTTGACATTGCTGATGTTCCCCATCTTGGTCACGATGTATATCCGATTAGCACACCAAGAAGAACGGGATGCCTTAGCAGAATTTGGTGAGGAGTATGCCCGTTATGCCGCACTGACACCTGCATTTGTCCCCTGGGGGGGGTCATCGCAACAATCAGAAAAAACTAGCTCATTCACAGGAGTCTCATCATGACATCTAGTATTCTTTTCTAGGACTAGGAACTGTGATAATCTTCGTGCAATTTTTTCCAAGCAAAGTTGAGTGTTCATTTTAACAGGTATAAAAATATGAGTGATCTAATTGTGATTGGCTTTCCTGATGAATTTAAGGCAGATGAAGTGTTGCTTGATCTCAGAAAACTAGAGCGGGAATATCTGATAGATCTAGAAGATGCAGCAATCGTGGTCAGAAAGAAAGATGGCAGAGTCAATATTAAACAAACTCAAGAACTCGTTACCGCTGGCGCGTTAAGTGGCGGCTTCTGGGGACTGTTAATCGGCTTGATGTTCTTTGAACCAATGCTAGGAATTTTGGGTGCAGCAGTGGGTGCCCTTTCCGGTGCCTTAACGGATATCGGCATTGATGACAACTTCATTCAAGAGTTGGGTAACACGATCGAACCTGGAACCTCTGCCATTTTTGTTTTGGTGAGAAAGTCTACACCTGACAAGGTTTTGGACGACTTGAGCAAATTTGAGGGAAAAGTCCTACGAACTTCGTTATCCCACGAAGATGAGGCACAACTTCAGGCAGTTCTTACGAAAACCAAAGGAGGGTAAGTCGTAGATCCAAGAAATCTCGAAGCCACCACGTATCATTCTGAAAGGAGATTCTATGTTCAACAAAATTCTCGCCAACCCTGCTTAGAACAGCATTAGAAACACAAATGAAATCATGGAAGGAACGCAAATGGAAGCAAAAGTGATCGCAACTCAGCCATCTAATTCACTTCCTCCAAGCCAGCGAGGGATTGAAACTCTTCCTGCACTGGATGCTGCTTTCCTGATGATCGTTAGCCTGGTTCTAATCTCGGTGATCGCTGCTTTAGTTTATGCTTGCCTTCCCAAGCGATAGCAGCATTCATTCATCTTCAAGCCGCCTCCCAAAACTCTGTGTTATCGCTGTCGATATTTTAGCGATAATTTTTATCTCAAGTGTGCTCTCCATCCAGTAACCGCACTGACTGAGCAAGCAGTTGATTGTAGAGATTACTGCCAAAACAGCAAGGAGAAAAAGGTTGAAGAATAGAGAAAAGTATTGCTGATTGTCCAAAACGTTTTTTCTAAGTTAATTACACAAAAATCAGGATTTGACACTATGAAACTCCAATTAAAAGTTCCCAATATGACCTGTGGTGGTTGTCTAAACACCATTACTAAAGCGATTAGAACAGTCGATGCTAAAGCTACTGTTCAGGGCGATCCAAAAACCAAGATTGTATTAGTGGAAACCCAAGCCTCAGAAGCTGCCATCAAGGATGTAATTACGGTGGCTGGCTACCAAGTGGCTTAGCAAAGTTCTGAACTGACAAAATAACCTCACTACGCATTCATGAGAGCCATATGCCCATTAAAGCCATTCACCAACATCCCCTAACCCGCCGAGACTTTCTTCGAGGGACTGGACTTGCAGGCGGACTTGTCATCGGAAGCGGAATTCACAGCCTGCTATCGAGTTGTTCGCCTGAATCTTCCACCACAGAAATACCTCAGAAGAACACCATAGCCCGTGGTCCGAATGCGAAATTCATTCCCGATATTGAAATCAACCTGAAGGCTGCACCGACAACGGTTCCAATCTTGCCGGGACAAACGACCCAAGTTTGGTCTTACGCAGCACAACTGGTCAAGGGCGACCCAAACAGCTTACAAACCATTCCCGATAGTTATTTAGGCCCGATTATTCGCGTTCGCAAAGGTCAGCGCGTGCGGGTCAACTTCCAAAATAACCTTCCTCAAGGGCAAGCCAGCATTGTGCATTGGCATGGATTGATTTTGCCAGAGGAGATGGATGGACATCCTCGCTTTGCGATTCAGCCTGGACAAACCTACGTCTATGAATTTGAGGTGATTAATCGGGCAGGGCTAAACTGGTTTCATCCTCATCCAGACGGGCTTACAGGGCAGCAAGCCTATGCTGGCTTGGCGGGGCTATTTATAGTCACAGATCCAGAAGAAGCAGCCCTTAATCTACCCACCGGGGCTTATGATGTGCCGATCGTACTGCAAGATCGCACCTTAGATGCCGATAATCAACTTCTATATCTCGGTAGCAAAATAGGTACTCCCCGTAACAGCAATATGGGTGGGATGCAACAGGGTAATTCAGGTCAATCCAGCAACGGCATGATGGGTGACATGAGCAGCATGATGGGCTTTTTAGGTCAAAAGATATTCGTGAATGGCAAGCCTAACTTCACACTTTCTGCGGCGACACGAGTCTACCGCCTCCGCATCTTAAATGGTTCTAATTCACGTATCTATAAGCTGGCGTGGAGCAGTGGCGAACTGCTTACCGTAATTGGCACTGATGGTAGCTTGTTGACTCATCCCACCAAGCGAAAGTATGTCATGTTAGCTCCAGGTGAGCGGATTGATATTTGGGCAGATTTCAGCAAGTTGAAAGTTGGGACAGAAGTTTCTCTGAATAGTTTGGCCTTTTCAGGAGCAGAGAATGTAGGGGGTACCAATATGGGCGGCATGATGAGTTCTGACAATGCCCCGGAACTTGGTTCAGCGATGATGCTATTCAACGTCAAGATTGAGCGGGAAGAAAAAGAAACTCTGCGACTCCCCAATCAACTAGCAGCCCTACCACTATTGCGTCCAGAAGATGCCGTTAATGCCACCCAGCCACGACCTATTGAGCTTTCTCTCAAAGGTATGAAATGGGTGATTAATGGGCAGCCCTTTGAAATGAATACTGCATTACCGCAAGAAACCGTAAAGCTAAATTCGATCGAACAGTGGGAGATTGTCAATAAACTCAATCCCGGAGCCATGATGGATGCGAAGGGGATGGCGCACCCCATCCATCTACACGGTGTACATTTTCAAGTCATTAGTCGGGAAGTGCTGCCAGAACTTGCCGCAGGATGGCAAACTGTCAAGGATGGCTATGTAGACGAGGGCTTAAAGGATACTGTAATGGTAATGCCGGGTGAGCGAGTGAAACTGCTCATGAAATTTGAGAAATACAGTGGCTTATTTGCATACCACTGCCATACCTTGGAGCATGAAGATGCTGGCATGATGAGGAATTATCGAGTCAAGGAATGACTGGGCATCTATCAGTCTCATCCACGGAACGAGTTATGAGGTGTCTAAATCAACGGTCATCTGCCTTGGATCTGGAGACTTCTCAGACATCTTCTAAAGTGTCGGGATTACTATTGTGAGGCAGAGCAAAATGACATTCATCCGATCTTGGCGATTCATCACACTGATGCTGGCTTCATTTAGTCTGAGTTTGTCTATGACGCATTTGCTAGAGTTGCCACAAAGAATGCAGTTTGACCAGCAACTTTGGGTGAGAGTGACGGTTGTTGAAAATGTTTATAAATTGTTTGGCTCAGTCGGCGCAGCTTTTGAAATTACAGCGATTATTACGGCAATTGTGCTGGCATTTCTTGTTCGCAAACATAATTCAACTTTTTACTGGACGTTGGGCGGAGCGATTGTATTGGTGCTGGCATTTGTGAGTTGGATAATGTTTGTTGCGCCAATGAATGCTGAATTTGCTAAATGGTTGACGAATCCCGTTCCAGCAGATTGGACGCGCTATCGTGACCAATGGGAGTATGCACACGCAGTCAACGCTTTTATCAAAATCATTGGGCTAAGTTTGCTCGCGATTTCTGTGCTTGTAGAAACGCCGAAAAAGAGAGCAAACCTGCTATGAGCGATCGCAACCAACCAGAATCAGCCTTGGATCGAGAGCGCTGCGAAGTGCTGCAACAGTGGGAAGATTGGCTAGAAACGCCGCTGCTGGTGCTGAGTTTTGCCTGGTTGGGACTGTTTATCGTCGAGCTAGTTTGGGGACTAAATTCTTTACTAGAGGCGATCGGAACTACCATTTGGATCGCCTTTATCCTGGATTTTGGCATCAAATTTATGCTTGCTCCTCGCAAACTCTCTTACCTGAAACACCACTGGTTAATCGCCTTCTCGCTGCTGATTCCAGCGTTGCGAATCTTTCGGATTTTGCGAATTATCCAGCCTTTGCGATCGGTTCATGCGGTTCGAGGATTGCAGTTGTTGCGACTGACGATCGGAACCAATCAAGGAATGCGATTACTCGGTGCTAGTTTTCAGCGTCGAGGGTTTAGCTATGTGGTGGCGTTAACTGCGATCGTCACTTTAATTGGCGCGGCTGGAATGTATGCGTTTGAGCGCAAACTTCCTGATGGTACTGGTGGTATCACTGACTATGCTACGGCGCTGTGGTGGACGGCAATGCTGATGACTACGATCGGCTCTGATTACTTTCCGAAAACAGCGGAAGGGCGGGTGCTGTGTTTTTTGCTGGGGTTGTATGCAGTTGCGGTATGCGGTTATTTGACGGCAACTCTGGCAACATTTTTTATCGATCGCGATGCGGAGAATGGCGACGCAGAAATAGCGGGTACAAAATCAATTCAAGCTTTGCAAGCAGAAATTAGCGCACTGCGAACAGAGATTCAAGCCTTAACACGACACAATTTAGATCGTTGAATTGCTAAAAATCATATAAATTTAACTTTGCTTTCATAAAAACTATTCCTTAAGAACAGTACCTTCGCCAATTTTAAAGTACAAACTAATAATAGGAGAAATAATTAATGTCTAAAACAAAGATAATAACTCGCAATATTTTAGTGCTTTCTTTTGTGAGTCTGTTTACAGATGTAGCCAGCGAGATGCTTTATCCTGTCATGCCAATCTATTTAAAAACGATTAGTTTTTCAATTGTTTTAATAGGCGTATTAGAAGGTTTTGCGGAAGCAACCGCAGGATTGAGCAAAGGGTATTTCGGGAATTTGAGCGATAACACAGGAAAACGTTTACCATTCGTGCAAATTGGTTATCTGTTTAGTGCTGTTTCCAAACCAATGATGGCGTTGTTTACTTATCCTTTATGGGTGTTCTTGGCACGTACAATTGACAGATTAGGGAAAGGTGTAAGAACAGGCGCAAGAGATGCTTTATTATCTGATGAAGCAACTCCTGAAACAAAAGGAAGAGTATTTGGTTTTCATCGGTCTATGGACACATTAGGTGCTGTCCTTGGACCATTATTAGCCTTAGTCTATTTAACCTATCGTCCTAATGATTATAAAACACTTTTCTATATTGCATTTTTTCCAGGAGTGATTTCTATTGCATTTACTTTTTTAATCAAAGAAAAACAAAAAGTACAAACTGTACAAAAACCTAAAACTGGTTTACTCGACTTTGTAAAATACTGGAAAGCAAGCCCTACAACCTATCGAAAATTAGTAGCAGCATTATTAGTATTTACCTTATTTAATAGTTCGGATGTGTTCTTGCTTCTAAAAATTAAGGAATTAGGGCTTAACGACACAGTTGTAATCGGAACTTACATTTTCTATAACTTAATCTATGCTATATCTTCTTATCCTTTGGGAGCTTTAGCGGATAGAATTGGTATGAAAAAAATATTGGTTTCGGGATTGATTTTATTTGCAATAGTTTATGTAGGTATGGCTTATGCTGAAAGCCAGTTGGTTTTTCTAGTCTTGTTCTTTTTATATGGAATATACGCAGCAGCTACAGAAGGGATTGCTAAAGCATGGATTACTAATATTTGCCAAAAGAACAATACAGCAACAGCCATAGGCACTTATACTGCATTTCAAAGCCTTGCAACATTATTAGCGAGTTCTTTTGCAGGACTTATCTGGTTTTATGTTGGCTCATCTGCAATGTTTTTGTTAAGTGGAATGATGGCTCTAGTTGTGGCAATTTACATTTCCAAATTTAAGAACTAAACGGAACTCATGCGTATCTTTTATTTTTGAATATATCAGCTTTCTTCACAGTTTCCTCACCTTTGTTGAATATCATAAAATATAGTCCAGATTATTCTTATTGATGAGGATAAACCTTATGAAATGGCAACAATTAATTCTAGCTTTCCTAGCGACGATTTGCTTAATATTTGCAGGCAATGCCTTGGCTCAGACTGATATCAATATCAACAATACCAACCTCATCCGCTTTGGTGGAAATATCATCGTAGCAGAGAATCAGGTTGTCGAAAATGCTCATGCTTTTGGCGGAAGTGTTACGGTTTCTCCTAATGCCAGAGTTTTGGATACTGCGATGGCTTTTGGCGGGGATGTCATCCTGAAAAAAGGAGCGCGGGTGGAGGGTGATGCTTACTCTTTTGGTGGCAAAATCGTACAGGAACCAGGTGCGATCGTTAGTGGTGAACGCGCTACATTCAGCGATCGACATGGCATGATGTATGGCTCCGATCGAGGCAGAAGTAGCTTCTTCGCTCAGTATTTTTTCAGCGCCCTTTTTAGAACTTGTTCCGCAGTAGTAGCAGCTATTCTCGGACTGATTATTTTGCATAGCAGCCCACAATTCCTACCGAATTTGGCTACACAATTGCGTCAACGTCCCGGTTTGACAGCTTTATGGGGCCTTGGGGCGATCGTCTCCTTTGTTTTCGCCACGGTGTTTCTAGCGATTACGCTGATTGGGATTCCCCTGATTCCACTCCTGAGTTTGACGGCGGTTGTCACGGCTCTAGTTGGCTCATTGGGTGTGGCGCTTTTTGTCGGTCAACGTGTACTTGGTAAGGGCGATAAGGGCGATCGATCTTTGCAGCAGCAGTTTTTGGTCGGTTTGGCGATTTTGACAGTTCTGACACTAATTCCATTTTTCGGAGGGTTAGTAGTTTCCCTCATCAATCTGTTCGGATTGGGTGCGATCTTGCTGTGGCAATTTGGTAGAGAAAAACCGCAAATAGTTACTCAGTAATTAGGATCGCAGAAATTTTCATAATTCAATCTCAAAAGAAATTTATGATATTTGGAAAGTCGATTCAGACCATATTGATCGGACTTGCGATCTGGTTTTACCTCTTAGTTGGACTTGGGCAAAGCCCGACAATTGCCGCCATTCGCGAAATAGAGGAAGCACCAGGACAGATGGTTTATCAATCGCGGCAAACCCTCACAGATCAGCATGGCCATAACTGGCAAGCGATCGCCTTTAAACGCATCAGTGCAGATAACCAGACGAGTTTCGATCTGCGATTGGTGGGTTTTCCTGGAGTGGTCAAGATCGATCGCAGCCAACCCCTCACTCTGACTGATTCGCTAGGAAAAACACTCACAGCTACCGAAGCTTCTAGTGATATTTTCACCGAGTCAGCCCTTCCAGAACCCAACGTGGGACAGTATGACCTCCAGCCATTATTACCGCAATTGCAAGCGGAGATTCCTCTGAAATTATCATTACCAACTATCGGTGGTGAACCTGTTAGCTTGTCAGTCCCACCATCTTTAGTCGAAGAATGGCAGGCTGTCGGCAGTTATAAATCATCATAGAAAACCCACAATCGAGCTGAGGAAAATTAGCGATGCCATTTACCACAGAACAATTTCTTCAAGTTTTTGAGAAATACAATCAAACTATATGGAAAATGAAACCAAATTGACGCTGATTAAGATCGTCCACACTGCGATCTGGGTATTCTTCAATTTTGTGATTTTCTATATGCTGTATGCCGCGATCGCAAATAAACTCGATATCTGGCTCTGGATTAGTTATGGATTTGTATCTCTAGAAGGGCTAACCCTACTAACCTTTAGATTCGTCTGCCCATTAACTCTGATTGCACGAAAGTATTCAAATTCAACACAGGACAATTTTGCGATTTATCTTCCTAATTGGCTATCCAAGTACACGTTTTTAATCTATACAACTATTTTTGCGATCGCTACGACCATCACCATCTATCAAATTCTGAATCAACAAACATAGGTAAGTATCATGTGGATTAAGTGGATTGCAATTATTGGTATTTTAATCATAGTCAGCTTGGGAATTGCTGCCATTTATGGTAGCTATCGCTGGCAGTCAGATACCGATCTCCTACGAGCCAAATTAACAAATGGACGGCGAACAATTAAGCCCCAAATCTATGACCAAAAAGAGATTGAAGGCTTGCCAGAACCAGTACAGCGATTTTTTCAGACAGTAATTAAGGACGGACAAGCGATCGTGGCGGCGGTCAAACTCTCTCAGCAGGGACTGTTCAATATGAGTGAAACTGAGAACAAGTGGAGTCCGTTTACTGCCACTCAATTTGTGATTACTCAACGTCTGGGTTTTGATTGGGATGCACGCATCCAGATGGCTCCAGGAGTTAATGCCTTTGTTCATGATACCTATCTCTTAGGAGAAGGCAGCTTACACGCATCATTACTCGGTCTTTTTACCGTTGCAAAAATACCCAGTACGCCTGAAGCGAACCAAGGTGAATTATTGCGGTTCTTTGCTGAGGCTCCTTGGTATCCCACTGCACTATTACCCAGTCAAGGTGTGCGCTGGGAGGCGATTAATGACACCTCTGCTCGCGCTACTTTGACGGATGGCGCAACCACTGTCTCCGTCGTATTTCAGTTTAATGCTGAAGGGACGATCGCCACTATGCGGGCTGAGGCTCGTTATCGTGACAAGTTGACTGCGATGCCTTGGTGCGGTCGATTATGGGAATATTCAGTTCGCAATGAGATGCTGATTCCTTTAGAAGGCGAAGTGGGATGGGAGTATCCAGAAGGCATTCGGCTCTATTTTAAAGGAAAAATTACAGAGATTAACTATGAGTTTGCATCGTGAGCAACAAAAGACATCTTCAATAATTATTGTGGAACAGGCATCTTGCCTGTTCAAGACTGGTCGTGAGTAACAAAAGACATCTTCAATAATTATTGTGGAACAGGTATCTTGCCTGTTCAAGACTGGCTTTTTTAAAGATATCTAAAGCACAAATCTTGAAATAAAAGGATGCCGATTATGAACAGAGAACAGTTTATAGGTATTGCCGGTGGAACAATAATTGCAGCCGTGACAACAGCTTATTTGTTGAGCGATAAAAGTAATCTTTCAAGAGCAAATATCAAACCGTCAGACGATCGCACCGAAACTCTCCAGCCAGACGAAAAAGAGATTTTGCTTCTCGCCTCCCTTGCGCCAAGCGGGCACAACACACAGCCGTGGTTTGTCCAATATCTCGAACCTTATCACTGGATTATCGGCAACGATCGCACTAAATGGCTACCGGCTGTCGATCCGACTCAGAGAGAAACGATTTTATCGATCGGCAGTTTCATCCAAAATCTGGAATATGCCGCTGGTGCTTTTGGCTACCTCTGCGATTGGAATTTACTCGCTACCACCAATCAGGACGATCGGGTGATGGCAGTAAAACTGATTAAACAAACATCAAAAAATGCTTTTGATACTGCAAAAATCAAAAATCGCCGCACAGTTCGTTCCGACTTTTTAAGCGATGTGCTGAAACCAGAAGACCTCAAATATCTTGTCAATTCAGAACCAGAATTTATTCATTATCTACCTAACACGAGCCAAGAAAGTGAATTTATCAACGAACAAACAATCGAAGCAAACTGCTTGCAAGCCGATCGCGATCCAGCACAGCAAGAGTTAGCCGACTGGATCAGATTCTCTACTAAGAATGCCGAGAAATATCGCGACGGACTGACAACAGCAAGTATGGAAATAGCAGGAATTCCGGGTTGGGTGGTGCGGAATTTTTACCACACAGAAAATGTGATGAAAAAGGATTTCCGAGAGGTAGGCATTGATAAAGTTAAAAAGCAAGTATCGGAATCGGCAGGTTGGATTCTAATCACCAGCAAGGACAATTCAGTAGCGACATTGCTCGAAACTGGTAGAAGAATGCAACGACTTTTCCTGAAGGTGCGGGAAAAAAGTATCGCCATTCATCCGATGACACAAATCTTGGAAGAATCATCAACGCGGGAACAGCTAAGGAATGAAAAATAAATAACTTAATGAATTACTCAGGTTGAGGTACGGCTCGATAATTCCAT
>ENA-OFDP01000701-OFDP01000701.1-metagenomes-genome-assembly--contig:-NODE-701-length-14525-cov-13.717484_pt1 | contig 14525 bp, 15 predicted proteins | sample MGYA00153389_OFDP01 | MGnify analysis MGYA00153389 | reverse complement strand
GGCAAAGAAGTTCAGACCCTCTCTGGTCATAAAGGAACTACCTTCAGCGTGAGTTTTAGCCCCGATGGCAAAACCTTAGCTTCTGGCAGTCTGGACAAGACCATTAAACTGTGGGATATCGCCACGGGCAAAGAAGTTCAGACCCTCTCTGGTCATCCAGGATATATCTATAGCGTGAGTTTTAGCCCCGATGCTAAGACCTTGGCTTCTGGTAGTGAGGATCAGACCATCAAACTGTGGGATATCGGCACTGGCAAGGAAGTTCAGACCCTCTTTGGTCATAAAGATAGGGTCAGGAGCGTGAGTTTTAGCCCCGACGGCAAGACCTTGGCTTCTGGTAGTTTTGACAAGACCATCAAACTGTGGAGCAGAGAGAATTGGGATTTAGATGCTTTAATGGAGCGTAATTGTAATCGGGCACGAGCTTATTTAGAGAATAATATTAATGTTAGTCCAAGCGACAAGAAACTCTGCGATGGGATTGGCACCACAAAACAGTAACGACACAAGGTCTTAGGCATACTGCTCGCCGTTGAGGTAATCCTCCAGATTTGCGGAAAAGTCTGGTGGGGCGGATTTGTCCGGCATCGATCGGTAAAATCGATTCAGCTAGCATAAACCCGCCCCTACAGACCTAGATCGATTGTAGGGGCGGGTTTGCGGCGCATCGAACGGGAGGTTCCCTCCCGTTGGTGTGCGACAAGACAATGCTAGAAATCCTTGCCTAACAAAATCATGGAGCAATCGCACCTACCCGCCCCACCAATATCGGTTCGATTACCTCGCGGCGCGGCTACACAAACGATCGAGGATCTCAAGTGGGTGCTATAAAATTCAATCTCAATTAAAAAGTTCTAATTTGCGTAAGTGCTCGATACGGCATTCGTATAAATAGATGAGAGGAAAAACAACTCTCTCACATCAATCTCAATTAAAAAGTTCTAATTTGCGTAAATGCTCGGTACGGCATCCGTACAAATAGACAAGAGAGAAAACAATCTTCTCACCACAGATTTCTTCCAATCTTCTCACATATTTAAGTAGGTAAATATCATGACTTCTCTCATCTCTAAACTATCTAAAATTGCTGTTCCTACCTTAGTAATCGTGACTTTTGTTCTCAATTTTAGCTCTGTCCATGCTGAATCTCTTAACGAAATCGGCGGCATCACCAACCTGACCGAAAAAATTGCTCGCAATCCACTCCAACCCGCTCCTAGTGCAGAAACACGCACAAATCCTAACGATACAAAGACGAGTTCTGTACGCGAGCAATCGATGGAGTATGTCAAAAGTGGCTATGAAGCAGAACAAGCCGGAAACGTAAAACTTGCTTTGCGAAGCTACTATAAAGCCATGCAAATCGATCTCACTAATGGGTATTCATTTCTGATGGCTGGTAATTTACTAAGAGAAACAGAAATCGGTACTGAGTGCCTCCAGGTTGCGATCGAATTATTTAAAGATCAAAAAGATACCGAAGGCTACGAAATAGCTCAAGGACTATTAAAAACAACCAATTCCAGCTATTAATTCAGTGGTTTGTAGTTACAGTCTGGACGATTATACCTGTCCAGATTGCCAGCAAATCGATCGGCAAAAGCGAACCAAAGAACAACTAAAAATCGCAATCTCTGAAATCATCACCGATCTCAACCGATGAATATTCATTCAATCACCGATCGAATAAATCGCGCTTGGTTGTTGTTCGATCTGACATGCTATCAGCTCTCGCTTTTAGAAACCATACAGGTCTTAGGTGTAGAGCCAGAATGTGCCGAAGCTCATAGCCTCCATGGTCTATGCCTGGTCAATATGAATCAACATAAGGCAGGTATCGCTGCGATTAAATATGCGATCGCTATCGATCCGGATGAAGCTTGCTATCACCAGCATTTAGCCTTAGCTTATTTAGAATGCGAAAATTTTGGTGTCGCAAGACAGTCGATAGATAGAGCCATTGAACTAGACCCACAGGATGTAATTTCTTGGTTGATAACAGCTCAAATCACTAATGCTGTTGCTTGCTATATGGATACAGGTTATTCTCTGATTCTTCACGAAACTGCCATCTATCAGGCCGATCGGGCACTGGGACTCAACCCTAGAAATGTTAATGCTCTTTATATCAAACTAAGCTCTTTGTATAAATTGGATCGTATGACAGAGCTTGAAGCAGGTTGCGATCGACTCCTATCGATCGAACCCAATCACGCGCCTACTTACAACCTGATTGGACTGTTGCACCAACAACGCCAACAATGGGGTCGGTCGATCGGATTTTTTAGGATTGCCCTCAATATTCAACCGAATCTGACATTAGCCCAGAGCAACTTGAGTCATTCCTACAGTAGGATTGCCAAGACCTATGACATTTTATCTTCGATGCAACATCGGTTTGAACAAGAAACAATAATTAAGGAATAGTTTATGTCCATCAATGATTCCGCTCCCTCCACTGACGATCGAAATTCACAGCAACCCTTGCATCCTGCACAGGTAATAGAGCTAGCGAAGAGAAAAGATATGCCACTCTCGGTAGCAGCAGAATTGGCTGACACACCAAATCTAATTCACCAGATCGATGAAGCCTATGCCTCCGCACAACTGGGAGATGCTGAGGCTCAAATAGTATTTGAAAGACTAATCATTGAACTGAGAGAGCGAGCGCAAAATTATGATAGCTATGGCGTTGAAACAGAATAACTGTAAAAACCTGCAAGATAGGGTTATAACCTTTACTCTGAGCCAATTCTAAAATCTGATATTTGGGCAGTTTTATCTCAAAATTTTAACGAAAGAATGCGCTTTTGGGGTCGATCTTGCAGGATTTCGCACGTATTCTGTTGCAACGCCTATAAAACCGATCTCCGTGGTAGCTTTTTCGGCAAAGGTAGTGAGGTTACTAAAACCCTCGTACAGATTCAACTCGCCAAAAATTGGGCAGAAGCTACCTACGACCCAGAGATCCAGAAAAAGTTAGGCTTAAAATAATTCATTTCTCCTCGCGATCGAGTCGAGTTTTGTCTTTTAACCAGACCGACTTTCAACTACCGATCGAGGATTCTTGTTGCCAACAGCCTTAACTAATCTTAAATAGTTCTTTGTCCAGACTACTGCGATCGATGGAGAAATTATCCTCCCGTCGATCGCTCTTTTTTATCCTACAGATAATACATATTTTCCAGAAATAACCCGATCGCTTTTACTGCCAATAGAAACCAGTAGTGGCGGCTAACCATTCAGATTCGATCGAGCAATTTCAATTCGATTGACTAATTTGCGTAACTTCTGACTGCGGCACCCGTATAAGAAAGTGAGAGGAGAAAACAACCTTCTAACAACTGATTTTCTCCCCTCACTCCCCACTTATCCAGGCACATACCATGACCGCCCACATCACCAAACTGTTCCGCATTGCCCTCGTTACCCTCACTACCTTCCCCCTCGCTCTAGGCATCAACCTCAGTCCCACCCGCGCCGAACTAGCACCTGGCGCACTCGGCGACGTTACCAATGTCACCACAACAATCGCGCGCAACCCACTCCGACCCACACCAGTTGAAGTAGCCCCCGTAGACAATCCCGACACCGACACAACTGCCGTCCGCGAGAAGTCGATGGCATACGTTGAAAGTGGTTATGCAGCCGAAGAAGCTGGCAATAAAGAATTGGCTCTCCGCAAATACTACGCTGCGATGAAAGCCGATCTCACCAACGGCTATGCCTTTTTATTTGCAGGTCATTTGCTTGGCAATGACCCAATCGGGATCGACTGTCTTCGCGTAGCCGCTCAACTGTTTGAACAGCAACAAGATAGTCAAGGTTACAAGGTAGCAGTCAGACTATTACAGTCAGCTAATAATTCCTAATCACTCAAACGGCGATCTCGGAGCAATCTAGACCGATTTACTTGGTTGAGATTGCCATCCCGCCAGACTACACCCGTTTCAAATCTTAGCTGACATTACAGATCGAGAAATAAAGCAGATGTCGAACTACTTTCAACGACTGAAAAGATTGGCTGTAGCAAGTTTGTGGACAGTTAGCGGTCTACCGCTACTCATGCCCGTCCCAGCTCAAGCACTGACAGCGAGTAACAAGCAGACCACTGCAACTAACCTCGTGGCACGGCAACAGCGTAGCGGTCGGATGCAGGTTGTCTATGGCAAGGCTAACGATCCCTTCTCCGCAGCACTAATGCGAGTTTACAAGCAGTACGGACTCTTCGAGCAAGCGGCTAATCTGATGACCGCACAGATCGAGCTACCCCGAAACATTCAGATCGTTTTGACGGATCTCGGTCAACCGAATGCTTATTATAGTCCCCAACAACACGCGATTATCATTAGTAACGAGCTGACTAAGCATAACTATGAATCGTTACTGAAAAGGGGTTACAGCGAAGAGGAAGCAATAAAAACAGCAGTGCTAGCGTCGATCTTTATCTTTTACCATGAAGCTGGACACATGCTCATTCATGAGTTAAATTTACCGATTACTGGCAGAGAAGAAGATGCCGCTGACCAGTTTGCGGCTGCGTTCTTATTACTTAATGACTCCTCTACCGACAAAGCTCTCAGCGGCGAGATTGTGATGGCAGCAGCTCAAGTACTTGAGGCACAACGTACTCAACCCGACGAGAGCGATTTGCAAGACGAACACTCACTCAATCCCCAACGCTTCTACAATCTAGTGTGTATGTTGTATGGAGCTGCTCCAGAACGTTATGGCAATTTAGTTACCAAACTCGGTTATTCAGAATCGCGCTTGAGTCGCTGCCAGATGGAGTCAAAGTCGGTACTCGCCGCTTGGCAAAGGCTATTAGAGCCTTACTTGAAATCTTAAACTATCTGTCGAGCGAATCTATAATTACAAGTAATCTAAAAGGCGCAGAAAATTATGACAGCTTAAAACGAAAGCAGCATCTTTTATCAAAAAAGCGGGCATGGAATTATTTTCGCTACCAGCCCAAGTTTGACCAATAGTATTTGGAGTGGTGGACCAAATCCAATCCGAAAACAACTGAATCACTCTGCATTACTTACAACTCATATAGGGGGAAACGCAGAATTGGGGTCAAGCCGAGATCCGTGCGAAATAGTGCCACTTCGCTTGAAATGCTTACTCTGCAAAGCTTTCGATTTTACCAAGTCGAGTGCAAATTCACATCTGCTAATTAAAATTAGCAGATATCAACTGACGAGAAATAGGGCTTTTATGTCTGCTAACGCTCCTCAAAACCCCTAAATTTCATGCCTGCTAATGTAAGTGGCACTATTTTACACGGATCTCGGCTCAATCCCATATTCAGAAATTTGACCCAATAAATAATTATTGAGGAGGTCATCGAGCAATTGATGAGCAGTTTTGCTCCTGTTAGTAATCTGATTTAGATTATTTACAGTGACGGCTACAACTACATCTACCACAAAAACAGGAGCGAACGGGTGGAAAAATCTCAGCGAATATTAACGCCTTTCCAGCATAAATATTTGCAAGGAAAGTTGCAGGAACCCGATCTAAGCCCACAACTACGTCAGCGGATTGAAATTATGCTGCTAGCTGATGACGGCAAAACCCAAGGTGAAATTTGTCGGCAGCTAGGATGCTCTGCTGCCACCGCTGGACGCTGGATTCTCTATGCCAAAGCTCAAATGGCTCACCAGTATATTGAAATCTCCACCGGGCGACCAAGAACCGTTACCGAACAGTATTTGCAGCGATTGCAAGAATTAGTGCAATCTAGCCCTGCTGCACAAGGCTATGCTTTTCGACGCTGGACAGCAAGTTGGCTCACCAAACACCTAGCCAAAGAACTCGGAATTACTGTCAGCGATCGACATATTAGTCGGTTGCTTAAAGAATTAGGTCTGTCCACACTGCCCCAGTTACAGCTTCCCGCACCAGAAATCATCGGCTCCAAAATCACCATCGGTAATCTGCTGGACGAATCCCAGCCAGATCGATCGCCGAGCTAATCCCTGATGTCCTTAACTATCGATCCATCTGAAAATCATCATGGCTAACGCGCTACTCCAGTCCATTTTAGAGCAAGCCTTAGGGCAGTCTTTGACCGATCCCGAATTCCGACAATGCTTCGAGCGGATGCAAATTCTCAACCCCAAGGTTGGTAAACTCTGGCCGCAGCAAGACTGCCCGCCCGGACTGTATTTTATTCGATCGGGCAAAGTGCGGTTTTTAGATAACAGTAATGAACTAATCGCTACTTATATAGCTGGCGATTTATGGGGAGAATTCACCTTATTTCCAGACCTCAATCGGCCTGATGTCATCCGAGCAGGAGCCAATCTGCAACTAGATTTTTTGCCTCAGGAAGCATTAGTCCTGCTGATCGATCGCTATCCAAATATCTCAGCATATTTGCAACAACAGGCCACTACCAAATCAATCCATTCCATTCCCGCTCCTCGCCCAGCAACTCCTGCTGCCCCAGTTGTAGCCCCATCACCAAAAACCAAAGTTGATTCCATCTTCCCCATCCCCAGCACCCGTCGCCTAGGAAATTGGTGGAAAAAAGTTACACGCCGCTATCCATTTTTCGCTCAACTCAGTGCTTCAGACTGTGGAGCCGCTTGTTTAGTGATGATTTCACGCTACTGGGGCAAGAATTTTAGTGTTACCCGCATTCGAGATATCGCCAATGTCGATTGCAATGGGGCATCGTTGCGGGGATTAGCTACTGCTGCCGAAAGTCTAGGATTTACGACACGTCCAGTCAAGTCCAGTCTACAACAGTTGGCACTTCAAAGCTTGCCTGCCATCGTCTATTGGGAAGGAAAACACTATATTGTCGTTTACGAAATCACCCGCAAAAATGTCGTCGTCGCTGACCCTGCGATCGGACAACGCACTCTCACCCACCAGCAATTCCTCAAAGACTGGACGGGTTATGCCCTAATCCTTCAACCCACGGCTGCTTTTCATCATCAGCAAGAACATCAAACTTCGTTCTGGCAGTTTTTTGAACTGATGAAACCGCATCAAGTGGTAATGATAGAAATATTCATAGCGTCTTTATTTATCCAAATTTTCGGCTTGGTCACACCGCTGTTTACCCAACTGATTTTAGATCGAGTGGTGGTACAGCGATCGGAACTAACTTTGACGGCTATTGGTTTCGGGCTATTGATTTTCAGCCTATTTCGAGTCGCCATGATGGGGTTGCGGCAATATTTGCTAGATCATACGGCCAATCGCTTAGATTTAGCATTAATTGTGGGATTTATTCGCCATACTTTTCGGCTACCGCTCGATTTTTTTGAGTCACGGTATGTGGGTGATATTATTTCGCGGGTGCAGGAGAATCGCAAGATTCAACGGTTTTTGTCTGGGGAAGCCTTATCAATTTTATTAGACTTGATTACTGTTTTTATCTATGTTGGGTTGATGTTTTGGTATAGCTGGTCGATGGCATTGCTGGCACTAATGGTTGTGCCGCCCTTTTTGCTACTGGCTCTGGTCGCAACGCCATTTTTACAGCGCATCTCTCGCGAAATCTTTAACGCCCATGCCAAAGAAAATAGTTATCTGATTGAAGCTTTAACTGGAGTCCGCACGGTCAAAGCAGTTGCCGTTGAGCAATCCGTGCGTTGGCATTGGGAGGGCTTACTCCAAAAGGCCATTAAAACTAACTTTTCTGGGCAAATTATCAATAATCGGCTCCAAATTTTTAGTAATACGATCGAAGCAACCGTTACGACGGCTCTACTCTGGTACGGTGCCTACCTAGTGATTCACGAGCAGTTGACGATTGGGCAACTGGTGGCTTTTAACATGCTATTGGGCAATGTGATTCGGCCTTTTCAACGCTTAACGGTGCTGTGGAATCAGTTGCAAGAGATTGTAATTTCGGTAGAACGGATCGATGATGTGCTGAAGGCCAAGCCAGAGGAAGATCTACAACTACACTCCCGACAATCCTTACCGCTGCTGCAAGGGGATATTCGGTTTGAGAATGTCACCTTTCGCTACCACCCAGAGAGCGATCGCAATATCCTCGAAAACCTAAATTTTCACATTCAGCCCGGTCAAATGGTGGCATTGGTGGGGCGTAGTGGTTCGGGGAAGACGACCATTTCTAAACTGGTGCTGGGTTTATATCCGGCCACCAATGGCCAGATATCGATCGATAACCAAGAAATCACCAGTCTGTCTTTGCATTCTTTGCGCCGACAGGTCGGAGTTGTTGACCAAGATACTTTTCTGTTTGGCAGCACCATCCGCGAAAACATTAGCCTGGGACAGCCCGATGCCACCCGATCGGAAGTAATGGAAGCAGCGCACTTAGCTGGAGCTGATGAGTTTATTAGGCAATTGCCCATGGGCTATGAAACCCAGATTGGAGAAGGGGGCGGACTCTTATCTGGGGGGCAACGACAGAGGTTAGCGATCGCGCGAGCACTCTTGGGAGATCCACGGTTACTGATTATGGATGAAGCTACCAGTCACCTCGATACAGAATCAGAACGCATCATTCAAAATAACCTGAGTAAAATCCTGCGCGGGCGCACTTCGCTGGTGATTGCCCATCGGCTTTCAACGATCCGCCATGCCGATTTGATTCTGGTTTTAGATCGCGGCATCTTATCGGAAAGCGGCACTCACGAAGAGCTGATGGCTCAACGCGGTAAATATTTCTATTTAAACCAGCAACAACTGGCAGTAGTGAACTAAAAATCGTAGCTCTTTCCATGAACTCTTAAATCCCACTACCTTATCTAAATCCCATGAGTAACTTAGATATCAATCAATCAAAATTGAATCCAGTCGATCGACCAAAACCACCCCCGATCGAGCCAAATAACCCAGTTTGGTCTGATGGCACCCAAGAGCAATTGGATAGCCTACCACAAGTGTGGACGCGGGGTTTGCTCTACTTCTTAGTCGTATTTGCGGCGATCGTTTTACCTTGGTCGGTATTGTCTAAAGTCGATGAAACTGGCATCGCCAGAGGCCGCCTAGAGCCGAGAGGTGCAACGATTCGCCTCGATGCGCCGACTGCTGGCACAGTCGCTGCCGTCCGGGTTAAAGAAGGCCAGCAGGTGCAGAAAGGGCAAGTGCTCTTAGAACTAGAGTCCGATTTACTCCGCGCCGATTTACAGCAAGGCCAAACAAAATTAGAGGGGCAAAAAAATCGATTGGTACAACTACAGCAAGGCCGTAACCAGCTACTAACGGCTGTCACGACTCAGCAACAACAAAATCAAGCCCAAGCTGCTGAAAAAAGTGCCCAACTAGATCAGGCGCGACAGTCTTTGAGTGCCAACAAAACCACTACTCCTTTTTTGGTATCGGAAAAGCTAGCCCAGGTTAATCAGGCAAAACAGGCTTTAAACTCCGCTAAAACTGCTTGGATCGTGGCTGACAATCAGGTTCAAACAGATCTGGCCGAGGTAAAGCGTTATCGTTTGCTCTGGCAGCAAGGCGTAATTGCGGAAATTAAGTTAGTGGAGGTGAATGGGATCGCGGCTGGAAGTCAGAAGCTACGAGTGCAAGCCCAAGCCGAAATCGATCTAGCCAAAGAACGACTGCAAGAGCAACAACAGAGCTATCAGAAGTTGTTGCAACAGAGTCAATCCGATCGCAAGCAGTTGGAGTATAAGTTGCAAGAACAGGAGGGGAATCAACAGAGTTTGCGCCGTTCTGGGGAGCTGGCGGTGCTCAAAAGTCAGGAACAACTAAAAGAGTTGGATCGGCAAATTGCCAGTCTCCAGACGGAGATTGCTCAGAGCCAGAGCCAGACTCAATCGTTGCAAATGCAAATCGATCGGCGGGTTGTCCGCTCGCCTGCCAATGGCACCATTTTTCAATTTCCCACTACCAAGCCCAAAGCTTACTTGCAGGTCGGTCAGTTAGTGGCGCAGATTGCGCCCCAAGGTTCTACGTTGGTACTCAAAGCCCAAATTCCCAATCAAAATAGTGGTTTTTTGCAGGTAGGGATGCCCGTAAAGCTGAAGTTCGATGCCTATCCTTTTCAGGATTATGGCGTGGTACCCGGTCATCTGTATTGGAAATCGCCGGATTCCAAAAAGGTGGAGTCTGGACAGAGCCAAGTGGAGGTATTCGATTTGGAGATTACTTTAGAACAGACCACGATCCAGGCTCAGAATAAGCAAATTGTGCTGGCACCGGGGCAAACGGCGACGGCAGAGGTAGTGGTGCGGCAGCGACGGATTATCGATTTTATTCTCGATCCGTTTACTCAGTTACAAAAAGGCGGATTGAAGCTCTAGCCGCAGTTTGACGATAATTTACAACTTAATTACCGCTCGAAACAAATATCATGTCTAATAATTTCACTATTTCGCCGGAAGAGATCCTGTTACAAATCAAGCTTTCCTGCCAGATTCCGCAAATTACACAGCAAATCCTAACTCGCCATCTCATCACTACAGAAGCAACCAAAGCCGGAATTGAAGTCAGCACCGAAGAATTGCAACAAGTTGCCGATCGAATTCGATTAGATGAGGGTCTGATGGATGCCCCAGTCACTTTAAGTTGGCTGGAGCAGAGAATGCTGTCAGTTGATGACTTTGAACAGATCGCCACGATCCGAGTTCTCACGAAAAAGTTATCTCGTCATCTTTTTTCAGACAAAATTGAACCATTTTTTGTCGCTAATCAGCTCGATTATGCTGGAGCAATTTTGTATGAAGCAATCTTAGAAGATGAGGATTTAGTTCTGGAACTCTATTGCACAATCTGTGAGGGTGAGCAAATATTTCCAGAAGTAGCACATTTGTATATTCAGAATCCTGAACTCCGCCGTGTCGGCGGGTATTTAGGGAAACGCAACCGCAACCAACTAGACCCGGCTATTTCTGCCGCTGTCTTTGCGGCCACTCCACCGCAAGTCCTGAAGCCAATCTTAACGGCACGAGGGTTTCATCTCATTTTTGTGGAAGAACTAATCCAACCACTTTTAGATGAGCAACTCCAGCGTGAAATCATGGCAAATATGTTTGATGAATGGATTCAAGCAAGGCTTGATGAATTTACAGTATCTTATCTCTCAACAAGCCAGGAATAATGACAAGTAAAGTATTCGCAAGAATTGAGAATGATTTTATTTGCAGACAAAACTTTTCCACTTAAGTCGATAAAGATGCTGATTTTTACTTTGCAAATCAATTGAGTTCAGATATTGTGTAACTGAGGGCGGAACATTTTTTGTTAAACCCTCAACAAAAACTCAAATACATTCGAGGAAAATTAAAATGGCTGAGATCAAAATTACTCAACTTAATGACAAACAACTAGTCAAAATGGTTGATTTGAAAGCTGAATATGAAAAAACTAATGCTTCAGAATTTTCTGCATATACAAGCCTGCGTGGTGGTCTTTCCTGCTGCCTTTGGCAAGAATATTAAATAGATACTTTGACTTTGTAGCTATTGTCAAATAACTGTTTAATTCGATCGATTAACAAGCCACAGCAGTTATAATGCATAAAATAATTCTGCTGTGGCTTGTTCAACAAAACAATCATATTGGACGTCTTTTCTCATTCATTAATAACTTTTAATTATCACACAATATGAACTTACTAAATCATACAAGTATTGCTTGGATTAATCGTCCTTATTTTGACCTGGGGACTGTCGATAGTGGTTCTTGGCATCTTATGGGAATAGAATATTGCTCCAAAAGATTGATTGACAATACAGCGACTATTAGTCCAGTTACTCTTATACACCCGATTTCATTTCGTGAATCATTAATTCGAGAAACCAAACTATTTCAGTACCAGATTAGTAATCCTTTGCAATTACCTCCAGATTTAAGAACTGAGCGATGGAAAATTCTCTGTGAATACTTAAGTAATTATCAAAACCTTCAGCCTAATACTCAACTTATAGTTGTCAATTTGCTGAGCAGCTTGTGCTTGCATGAGGCAGTTCTTGAATACATACCAGAAACAGTCGATCCAGATATTTCCCACCATCCAGATCTAGCCAGTCTTGCATACAGCCGAGCTATGTCTAAGTTAATGGTACAGCCTAACACTGGCACCCTAGAAAATTTGAAAGAATTTGAAAATATTGTCGATCGATCTCCGCTCGGTAGTAAAGTCCGATTTGGATCGAGTATCCAGTTAGTTGCTTTGTTTGGCAAAACATTTAGAGATTTGGAATCGACTGAATATTGGCGAAATGAAGCAGTTAAGGAATTAGATAGACTAAAATCCTCTGTAGGAAATTTTACGCTCAAACGTTTGACAAGTGTCTACTATCGCGCTGCTGTCTTTGCTCCTATCATAAAAAAAAATAAAGAAATAGTTATTCGGGAAATGGATTTGTGTGAATCTCTTGCAGAAGAATTGATTCATGAGAGTAAAAATGATGCAGAGCAACTTGCTGCTCATGAAAATTTAACGACTGTTTTTGAGAGTCGTACTAAAGAAGCTTTGTGGTTAGGTGATATCGATCTGGCTGAAGAGAGAGCCAAAAAAATGATAAAAATGGAGCCATTGTATTCTCGATATCGTCTCCAATTAGGAGAAATCCTCATCAAGCAGGGCAAAGTTGAAGAAGCATCTAAAATTTACCGCTCAGCAGCCAGACTAGGACCACCAGGTACTTCTATTGCCTGGTTTATGGCTGGTCAATGTCATGAAAAAATGGGTGATATCGACATCGCTTGTGATTGCTATCTGGCATCTGTTCAAATGGATGAACTTGCTATTTCTGCGGTAGAACGACTACATTATCTTGCTCCTCAGTTGGGAAATTCTGCACTTGCGAATTGGAGTACTGCCCGTTTACAGGAGTTAAAAGAACAACAGAAGCAGATAGCTAGTCAACCTAGAACTTCCTACATTCCTGAAGCATCATCAGGTTTGAAGTTAGCTGGGGAAAAAGCCTTAGCACTTGGCTAACCTCAAGCTTTAATATATTTTTCTAACAGATTAAAATACTCCAAATTCAATCTCGGAACCGAAACTTAATAGAGGTGAGTAAAAAACAACTCCACACAGAAAGGGGAAAGGGGAGTCATAATTGACAAGACAATGCAATTGCATTACTTTAGAGATAGAGTTTACCCTACCAGTTAAAAAGTTGCTATGGCTACACCATCAACCCCCTGCTCGGAATCTACTTTAACCGATCGCTATCAAACGACAGTTCCCGATCCTGTTCGGAAGGTATTGGGTCTAAATAAGCGCGATCGCATCTGCTATACGATCGGCTCTGACGGGCAGGTAACGATCGCGCGGGCGGAGGATGAAAATAACGATCCGCTATTGGGACAGTTTCTCAATTTTTTAGCACGAGATATCCAAGCCAATCCCCAGCATTTACGACAGGTTAGCTCCGATCTGCTAAGTCGAATTCAATTGTTAGTCAGCAATGTCGATCTCGATCTCGATACACCACTAGCGGATGACGACGAATGAGTGCGCCCGAACCGCAGCCGTTAGTAATTAATGAATGGAGTATATTTGCTCACGATCTGTTTCTTTCACAGGTGGAAGAACTCTTAATCCAAGTCGAAAATTTACGCCTGAAGTACCCGCAGGACTATCATAAAAAAAATGCTACTAAGCGGTTAGCAGCAATCGCCAAGTTAGCCTTTGCTGTTATCCCTCAAGACCCGACTCTGCCTGTATACCGACAGGGTGCGACGCTGGGAGATGATTATAAGCACTGGTTTTTAGCTCAATTTTTTCAGCAATATCGGTTGTTTTTTCGATTTCATCAAGAGAGTAGAATCATCGTCTACGCCTGGGTTAATGATGAAGATACTAAACGCGCTTACGATAGCAATACCGATGCCTATTTAGTTTGCGAGAAGATGCTAGATCGCGGTTATCCTCCAGATGACTGGGATGAATTACTCGCAGCAGCAAAAGATGAAATCGACCGCCTGGCTCGAGTTAATCTAGAAATGTAATGTCAGCTTTTGACAGGAGTATCAAACCAATGCGAAAACTGAGAACTCTTGATGAAGTCACCGAAGGCTATTTCCGCGACCATCCTGAAGAGATCGATGATTATTTGACGGAAATTTTCCAAGACTTTGCCGAAGATAATGACACTGGCGTATTACTGGCATCATTACGGGTGCTTGTGCGCGTACGGGATGTTGATGATATGGCGGCACAAATTGGTATGACTAGATAGGGATTGCAAAAAGTCCTATCTGATGATGGCAATCCGCGACTGAGTAACGTCACATCGTTGGCGTAGCCTCTCTTGGAAGAGAATCGTCAAAGCAATGGATTATTATTTGGTACCTCAAAAACTTCCCCCGTCGTAACCCGCTCCACAGTAATTATCGTCCGTTTCAATCGATGTCTAATGCTCAATTGTCCCTATTTTATTCTTAAATAAATATGGCACTCGACCTACCAGCAATTAAGATCGTTCGCACCATTCCCCTAAATATTGTGGGTAAAGTTGCTGCTGTGGAAAGCTTGACTGTCAAACCAGTTGCGCCTGGTGTTTGGGATGAATTTCTCCAACTACAAATTTCACCCGCTACCAGACGATCGTATGCGG
>ENA-OFDP01000697-OFDP01000697.1-metagenomes-genome-assembly--contig:-NODE-697-length-14571-cov-11.965900_pt1 | contig 14571 bp, 15 predicted proteins | sample MGYA00153389_OFDP01 | MGnify analysis MGYA00153389 | reverse complement strand
CACCTTTTCAAGACAGGCGGACTTTGTAATATTAGCCCTACTCGCGTTGGCGTAAGCCTGCCGTAGGCACAGCGTATCCGTTAGGATGGTTTCAATCGTGGGCGGTGCCTAAACGGAGCTATCCACTATTCACAATGTTCGATAAATGAGTTTATTTCTCTTTCAAAATCCCTGGCAACCACAATGCCATCAGGACGACGAGACAAACTATTACCAAGCCAATGCTGTATTTAGTTGCTTCGGCTTGGTCGAAGGCTTGCTGCATGAGATAAAGTGTGTTTAACATTGGATACCTATATTTTTAAATTAGATTATTTTTGTTCCGCAGAGCTTCAGCACGTTGCTGTAACTTTTGAAAAGAGTCGAGATTTAGAATCTCCGCAACGTCGCTTTCCCTTTTACCTTGGTCGATTTGAATTTGCAATTCTACTACTTGTTGTTTGAGCTTCTGTTCTCGCTGGAGAAACTCACGCGACATGTGAATGACGACTGCGGCTTGGTTGACCAACGCACTCAAAAACTCTAGATCTTCGTGAGTATAATTGACAGCTAAGGATGAATTGTGAACGTATAATACGCCCATTACCTCCGTATAATTCTTAAACGGAACGCACATACAATTCTGAATTACTTGCCGAACAATCGAAACAGAATCGTTAAATCTGTCATCGTGCTGGGCATGTTGAGTAACGATCGCATCGCCACTTTGGTAAGCAAGATCGACAATCCTGCGACTATAAGACTGCGGATCGTCAGGAATATCTGCTTTAGACTTGGCAGCTTTCAATTCGAGTTGCCCAGAATCTGGGTCTACCAGCAGAATTACGGCTCTATCGATGTTTATAATTTGGAACAATAGATCGAGGATTTTGTGGAGTAGCTTGTCGGGTTCGTCGGGCGACCAAATTTGTTTGCTTACTTCTAACAGAATTTTGAGCTTATTAACTGTCTGTTGCTCGCGATGCTCTACCGGAGCAGCACCAATCACAGATGCAATAACGCTCGATTTGCGCTCGTTCTCAGCCTTGCGATCTACCAATTCTTCGAGTTTAGCTGGATGTTGATGGAGTGGGATTTGTTTTAAATTATCGATCGATAATTCTCGATTGTTACCAATCGGCTGAGGCTCAGATGCCGTCAAATGCTCGACAAATTTAAACCCAAATGTATCGCACCGCACCAGATCGCCATCGTGAAGTTCGCAGGCATCAACTTCAAGTTGGACTCGATTGACAAAAGTATGATTGCTACTTTGACAATCTTTAATTGTTGTCCTAGTGGGGGCAACATCAATCTGTGCATGGTGACGGGATACGCTCTCACCCAGCAAGACAATCGTATTATCAATTTCGCGACCGAGAGTACTAATCCCTGGTTTGAGTTCATACACTCGCCGCTCTGGTGTGTCAGGATCGTAGATTAAATAAGGCACGTTTAAGTCAGGGGATAGGGAATAGGAAAAGCACACCAAGCAGTACTAAAAATGGTTTAAATTTTACTATCGATTGCAGAATCGATAGTTGTTAAATCGCAGCAACTTTGCCACTAACTTGGCTGGCGATGTTCTGGAGAGTTTGACTGATGGGATGGTTGTTATATTTAATTGCAAAAATTCCCTGACTAGCCAACCGCAACATATCGGGTGAATCGGGGAGAATCCCCACTACGGGGACATTATAATTAGATTCTACTGTTTTACGAATTTGCTGAAAATTGTACTCAGGCAGCACCTTATTAACAACCAGAAACAGATTGGGGACTTTCAGCCGCCGCGCCACATCTACTGTCACGGCTGTACCCTGAAAATCTTGTCGATCCGGTCGGAGAATCAACAGCACTGTATCGGATACAGTCAGAGAAAGTAAGGTTTCTTCATTGAGTCCAGGATGAGTATCAATGAATAGATAATCTAGCTTTAAATCTTTGATGAGCTGTTGAAATCCCTCAAATAATAATTCTGCGTCAAAACCTTCTCTTAATACCCGCGAAATATCATTGACTTTGATACTAGAGGGGACTAAATAAATTTTGCTGTTGGGTGTTCCCTGTCCTTGCAGTACCGCGCTGACATCATAAGCAGCATCCGCAATCTTGCACTTTTTCCACAGAAAATCATTGAGTGTCCGCTCTTGCTTTCTATCGACCATCCCAAACAAAATGTGAATACCAGGGGAAGGCAAGTCGGTATCGATCACCCCGACGCGGTTGCCGTCGCGGGCGACTAAGGTAGCTAAATTGGCTGTCAGATTAGATTTGCCAGTACCACCCCGATAAGAGTGAATCGAAATAATTTTTGCCATGTCGATCGATTGTACTAATGAAGTAACAAAGGTAATGGAGCGGGAATTCGATCGGTCTATTTCCTCCGGTAATCTGAAAATTAATTCTGCCGATCGATAATATTCTGCGCTGAAATAGCTAGAAAATTTATCTTTCTCGATGGTATTTAGCTGAAATTGTATATCGGATAGCTGGCAATCTGCCAAGCGATACAAGCCAATTAATTTATTGTAGCAAAGATCGATTGAGAAGTATCTTCAAATAGTTTTTTGTTATTAAACAAAAGAAAATAGACAAAAGTATTAAGCCAAGATACTTAGCGCATCCCCCAAAAGTCAATAAGAAATACTATCTTTTGGCAATAAGTAAGTCGAGACATTTTCCAGATATTTGTTTTGAGGAATATCTCTAAAATTGAGATATGTCAGTCCCAGGCAAAAGTCAGAGTCTATAACTTGGTCGTCAGTAGTGTCCGATCGATATTAGATCGGTCTAATTTGGATCTTACCGAAGTTTAGCCAACTGCCGATCCTCACCCCAGAAGTTATACACAAGTTAGTCCCGAACTTAGTCAGGAGTTCCATACAATCGATCTATGCCTTTCCCGATCGCGGGCTTAGATCTTGACTTAAATCTTTTTAAAAACCCCGTCAGCACCGATCGTGTACATTACATTACAGGAAACTGCTGGATTATGAACAACCAACAAGCCTTAACAGTTGTAGACACTCTAGTATTTAACAAAAACGGTAAGTATCTGAGCGATATCCAAAGACTCTTACTGCATTCGTCTTTGTCAGATTCGCGTCTGCGTTACGATGATATCGCCAAAAATCACGGTTATTCGCTCAACTATCTCAAGCAAGATGTCGGGCCAAAATTATGGCAGATGCTGTCAGATGTTTGTGGCGAAAAGGTGAGTAAAACTAATTTTCGATCGGCTTTGGAACGACAATGGGATCGAGCAATCCTCGATCCGATCGAAGTTACAATCCCAACAACCATACAAACCGAACAGATCGCAGCATCTACTCCCGCAGTACTAACGGTATCCCCAATCGTACCAACAAGACATCTAGACTGGGATGATGCGCCTGATGTCGGTATTTTCTACAATCGTACTCAGGAACTTGAGATATTATCACGATGGATCGTCAACGATGGCTGTCGTTTGGTGGTGTTATCTGGTATGGGTGGTATCGGAAAAACCCATATGAGCATCAAATTAGCCAAACAAATTCAGCCCCATTTTCAATATTTAATTTGGCGATCGCTAGCACCCGCCACGCTTTTATCAGAGCTAGTCCTCGATCTGCTCAAATCCTTAACTCAAGGAGCGGAAACTCATTTACCAAGCGCACTTGAGGAGCAAATTTCGCTGCTAATTAACATCTTGAAAAAAAGTAAATGTTTGTTAATCTTAGATAATACGGAAACGCTGCTAAAAAGTGGTGTATTAGTAGGTCAATATCAAGCAGGTTATGAAAATTACCGCACATTTTTTCAACGCATCGGCGAATGCCATCATCAGAGTTGCCTGCTGCTAACGACCCGCGAACAGCCTCAAGAAATTACCTTAATGCAGGGGGACACATTACCAGTTCGCTCCTTAAAATTAGCCGGATTGAACGTCGAATCGGGACAGAAAATATTGCAATCGAGAGGCTGCTTTGTAGAATCAGCGGCATGTTTACAATTGACGATCGACAAATATGGCGGTAATCCCCTGGTGCTAAAAATTGTTTCGGCAATAGCATCAGAGTTATACAATGGTAATATTTCAGCATTTATTCAGAGTCGATCGTCGATCTGTCGAGAGATTGGCGATGTCTTAGACCAACAACTCGATCGACTGGGCGATCCCGAACAAAGTTTTTTATATTGGTTGACGATCGAACAAAGACCGATCGATTGGGTCGAATTAAATTCAGGAAATTATCCAGGCATTTTACCTGAATCCATCGTCGAAACTGTGCGCTCGCTGTTGCATCGCTCTTTAATAGAGAAGCAAAATAAAAAGTTCTGCTTGCAGCCTGTAGTTAGAGAATATCTCCAGCACAAGGCAACCGAACAAATTATTGCCGAAATCGAGAGCGAAAATCTGCTCCTGCTCGATCGATATCCTTTACTACGATCGACAGCCACAGAATATCTCAAACAGGCACAGATCGATCTAATTATTAAACCATTATTAGATCGGTTATTAATTATCTATAAAACTCCCACCCAAATTTGCACTAAATTTAAAAAAATCTTGGCGAATTTGCAAGCAGAGCAAGCTTTAGAGCCAGGGTATGCAGCGGGAAACATCATTAATCTCTTAGGTCAGCTTCAAGTCGATATTAGCGGATTTGACTTTTCCAATTTAACCATTCGGTCTGGCTGCTTCCAAAAAACTAACTTACAAAATGTCAACTTTGCTGGTGCAGATCTCAGTCAATCGGTATTTGGCAAACAATTAACCAGCATTTTAACTGTAGCGTATAGTCCCGATGGGCAATTACTGGCGACTGGAGATGTAAATGGCGAAATTCAGTTCTGGGACATTGCTACAGGTGAGCCGATCCTCAGTTGTACGGGACACGCGGGTTGGGTACATGGAATTGTGTTTAGTCCCGATGGCAAACTGCTCGGTAGTGCTAGCAGCGACCAAACTGTAAAGTTATGGGATACATTCGATGGTAGTTGTGTCAAAACCTTGACCGGACATCAGCAACGAGTGAGATCGATCGCCTGGAGTCCCGATGGTAAATTGTTAGCTAGCGGTAGCAGCGATGCCACAATTCGACTGTGGAATATTCACAGCGGTGAATGTCTGAACATCTTATCGGGACATCAAAGTTATGTTTGGTCGGTGGCTTTCTCCCCCGACGGTACGATGATTGCCAGTGGGAGTGAAGATAAGAGCATTCGACTGTGGGATCGAACTACGGGTGAATGTCAGCAAATCCTCGTCGGACATCATCTGTGGGTACGCTCGATCGCTTTTAGCCCCGATGGTAAACTACTCGCTAGTGGTAGTGGAGATCGCACCATCAAAATTTGGGATCTCGGTACGGGAAAATGCTCGAACACCCTGACCGGACATACTCAACGCTTGCGCTCGATCGCTTTTAGCCCCGATGGTAAACTGCTCGCTAGTGGTAGTGGCGATCGCACGGTCAGATTGTGGCACGTTGCCGATGGCAAATGCCTCAAAACTCTCCACGGTCATCACAGTCTCCTAACTTCGATCGCCTTTAGTCCCGACAGCACCAATTTAGCCACTGGCAGCGAAGATCGCTCCGTGCGCTTGTGGGAAGTCAGTACGGGTAAATGCCTCGATATTTGGCAAGGTTATGGCAGTTGGATTCAATCAGTCGCCTATAGTCCCGATGGCAAAACCATTGCCAGCGGGAGTGAAGATAAAACTATTCGGATCTGGCAACTTGGGGATACTCATACTTCAGCACCCGCACACAATTCATTCACCTTAACCGGACATCACGGCTGGGTACAGTCAGTCGCATTTAGTCCCGACGGCAAATATCTAGCCAGTGGAAGTAGCGACTATAGTATCAAACTGTGGGATGTAGGAACGGGTCAATGTCTCAAAACCTTTCAGGGACATAACCGCTGGGTGGGTGCGGTGGCATTTAGTCCATCGGGACTCACACTGGCAAGCTGCGGCGGCGACTGTACCATCAAGTTGTGGGACATCATTACCGGAGACTGCTTGCAAACCCTAGCGGGACATACAGGCTGGTTGTGGTCTGTCCAGTTTAGTCTCGACGGGATGATGCTGGCGAGTGCATCTGAAGATAAAACCATTAAATTATGGGATCTCGACAGCGGTAAATGTATCCAAACGCTCGTCGGACATACGAGCTGGGTGCAAGGCATCTCTTTTCGTCCCGACGGCAACTTGCTAGCAAGTGCCAGTTGCGATTGCACGATTCGACTGTGGGATGTGACGACAGGCGAATGCTTAGAAATATTGCAGGGACACACCAGTTGGGTACAATCAGTCGCATTTAGTCCCGACGGTGAAATCTTAGCTAGTGGTAGTTGCGATCGGACAGTCAAGCTGTGGCAGACCAGTACAGGCAAATGTCAGCAAACGATCCTCGCCCATCAGAGTTGGGTCTGGTCGGTGGTATTTAGTCCCGATGGCAAATATCTGGCTAGTGGTAGTCAAGATGAAACAATTCAACTTTGGGATGTTCGAGTTGGTAAATGCGTGGAACGATTGAGAACCAAAAGACCCTATGAGGGCATGTCTATCGCTAAAACTAGAGGTTTAACTACGATGCAACGAGCAGCCTTGAAATTTCTAGGGGCAGTAGATTAATCCAGATCGCCAGATGCTGTCGATTGCAGTGCAAAAGGTCAAGGCGGTATCAAGTGAAAAGTATATTCAACAGGCTCTGTGAGACAACTTTTTTTAGTACAGCAAACAGCATTTTTGTCTAAAACTTGCCCCAAATCGAGCGAGATTGGTGTACTAAAAAAAGGGATCGGCAAGAAGTAACCCTAGCTTGATTTGTAGAAATACAAGCCCCATCCTCTAATCCACCTCCCGCTCCAAAATCGCATCAGCCAAAGTTTTCGCCGCCTTACGCTGCAACTGCTGTCGCCCATCATCATAACGAATCAGCTTTGCCCTTACCCAACTTAGACTAGTAGAATGTGGAATGAAAAGCAGGATGCTCCCTTGTGGCAACTGCCGCTGAGACATTTCTCGGTGTAAGCTAAAAGCATTGTCTCGATCTTTGTGCCTGATGTCTGTTTCTTTCGATCGACGTGACTGTTGGATTTTCGATATGGACGGGACGCTGACCATCAGTATCCACGACTTCGATGGCATCAAGCGCATTCTGGGACTACCGATCGATCGACCCATCCTGGAAGCTCTCAACGATTTACCTGCCGCCCAAGCCGCCCAGTTACACCAACAGCTTGACGCTTTGGAACTAGATATCGCCCACCAAGCCACAGCACAGGTCGGTGCCAGAGAACTCCTAACTAAATTGCAATCGCGGGGGGATCGGATCGGTATCCTGACTCGGAATAGTAAACCTAATGCCCAGGCGACCCTAGCCGCTTGCGGATTAGCTGAATTCTTTCCAGCAGAATTAATCCTCAGTCGCCATTGTTGTCCACCCAAGCCAAGTCCAGACGGAATTTGGCAATTGCTATCGGGTTGGAGCGCATCTCCAGATCGCTCGGTGATGGTGGGAGATTATCTATTCGATCTCGAAGCTGGGCGACGGGCTGGCAGTACCACTGTCTACCTCGATCCAACTGGAGCATTCCCGTGGCAAGATCTTGCCGATTTGCCGATTACGACCTTAGCTGAAATCACTGCCATGCTCTAAAATTGCCAGTGAAAAGTTTCGATCGAGTAAGAGTAGGCAAGATTTTTGAGATACCCTTTTAGTGATACACTAAATTTAAGTGCAACTGGGTAAAAGTTAGCAGTGCGATCGCATCGATCGCCGTATCAGAGAAAGGATAGCCCAGAACTCATACAAGTCAATAGTTAAATTAAGCTTGCTATTGCCAGAGGTGCTTTCCATGTGGCTAGAGTATGGCATCGATCCAAATGGCGAAATGATTTTCATTGAGTCCCACCGACGTGGTAAGACCGATCTCAAGTGTCCTTACTGTAGCGGAGCCTTAACCGCTAAAAAAGGAGCGATTAAAAATCATCATTTCGCCCACACTGACGAAACCTGCCGAGCGGTTAAGAGCGGTAGGGATATTTCAGTCCCGTTTTTAGCTGGATTCGACCGCCACTTGTCTAATTCGGAACTGTCTGCCTTAATTCACTTTCACAAGACTGGTAGATTGAATCCAGATTTGAAAGATAAATTATATCGAAAAGACTTTATCGTCCAGAATGCTAACTATCGCTGGAAGTTGGACGCTCTGGGCGAAATAACCTGCGGTGTCATGCCCCTAGATCGGTTTAGCAAATTTCAAAGTTTAGCCATAATTGCTAAACTAAAAAAGTTAGAAACTAGAGTTGTTGATGCTGATGCAGTAAACTCGATCGACTTACCAGATTTATTAACAGACCTAAAGTTATATAAATACCACGTCAAGCGGATCTTATCTCAAACTCTTTACTTTTTAAAAATAGTCAGCGATTCCACCACCATGTATAAAATCGGCGTAACCGCTCGCGATCTCTCAGAGCGCATAGACGAGATCGAGCCAGAGCTACAGGCGGCTTTGGGCGATCGGATTAGCATTGAGGTTATCGGACTGTGGGAAAATCATGGCGGATTAGAGCGATATTTCATTTATAAACATCAAAAATATCGTTGTCAATCGATTAAATTCACAGAATACTTTGAGCTTTCGAGCGATATCGCTCTGGTAGCAATCGAAGATTTGAATAAATTAAGTACGAGGACTTTTAGAAAGAAAGAGCGAGACATACTCGATGGTATTTCTAGTAAAATTGAAACACAGGTCGAGCTAAAGATTGAGATTGAGAGACATAAAGCTATTGCCGAGAAAAAACGCCAACACCGCTCGTCAGCAATTAAAACAGGGATGCAGAGAGCTAAGAATTGGGGCACCCATACAGGTAGACATAGAGGTAGCGGTGACAGTCGCGAACAGTTTCTACATAAACCATCATAAATCGCTATAATTGCCGCACTAGATCGGGGTTTATCCGTCAGAGAAGCAGCTCACTCGGTTGGTGTTTCTCCCAATACAGTTCAAAAGGTTAAAGCGACACGTTTAGATGAAATCGTTGAGGAAAGTGGGGATGAAAATGTAGTTTTATGTCAGTCTAAATCGAGCTACTAAAAAGGTTTCTAGTCGCTCTTTTTGTCCCTATTCCCCGTCAACAAATCTTCCAACATCCCAGAAGCACCCTTCTGTTCCTGTCGGCGATTATCATCGTACAAAGTCAAAGTATTCTGATTGCTATGCCGACTCAACGCTTGCGCCGCCCGCAGATTACCCCCACTAGCATCTAAAAACGCCGTAATCGAACTATGCCGCAAACGATGAGGCGACACTCGCCGCTCGATCCCCGCAGCCTCCGCATACCCCTGCACGATCCGATAGATACTATCCCCAGCAATCCTCGCCCCATAACAATTATGGCTCAAAGAAGTAATTAGCGGCTGTCCTGGCGCATTGCACGGATGAAAATTCAGCCACTCCTCCAGAGCATAACTCACGCTATCAGTCAGATCGATCCCCACCTTCGCTCGTTTCCCCTTCCCTAAAATCATCAACTTCTGCTGCTGAGGGAGAAAATCCTCGATATTCGCACTGGCAATTTCCCCCCGCCGGAGCGCATTGCCCCAGAATAACAGCATGATTGCATAATCCCTCACCCCGATGGGCGTACTAGGATCGATTGCCTCCAACATCGATTTAAACTGTTCGACAGAAATCCCCCTAGTATCGCGATAGCTTTCACTGGGGATGCTCTCGATATCGCCCAGATCGATCGTGGTTTTACCCAGCTTCCGCGCCATGTCCACCAAACTCTTAATCGCCGCCAGCCGGACATTAATCGTGCTGGGGGCCAGTTTTTTATCGATCGAGTGACGACGATACCTTAATACCATTTCAATTGCCGCATATCGATCGAGATCTAGAAATTCTGAGATCGTCGCTGAGGTAGCAGAGCCACTATAAGCAAACTGACAGAAATTCTCGATCGCCTTAACATACTGTTTTCGAGTACTATCGGCAATCTTCAACTGCCCAAACTCTGCCCAAAGATTATCCGTAGTAACGACAGGAACGGAGACAGGGACGATCTTCTGAATGACGATTTCTACCATAACTTACACCTCACCCGCCAAACTCAAGATTTCTACCAGTGAAGATTCAACACATTTAGCGATCGTTTCCTTGAGCGCGGTGTCATCGCCGTCGGATTGCCAAGCAACAATGGCATCGATATACATGGCACGATCTTCGGTTTTAATCACCGCAATCGGATACCCAGTTCTGAGTAAACTGAGATTCATTAACAGTCTAGCGGTACGTCCGTTGCCATCCGAGAATGGGTGAATCGTTACTAATCGATAGTGGATCTCTGCGGCTAGTTCGACTGAATGCAAAGCAGGTGCAGATTGCAGCCACTCGCCAAATCCCTGCATCAATTCGGGCACCAAGATTGCATCGGGGTAACGGTAATTGCTCCCCGCAGCCATGACATTTACTGTCCGGTATCCACCCGCCCCGCGCTCTCTTTTGCATACCAGTCCATGAATCTGGCGGATATCCCATTCACTAATCGCTCGTTCCTCCACTGCTAAATCGCGGATGAAATCGATAGCCTCGACGTGGTTAATCGCCTCTAGATGGTCTTTAAGGGGCTTGCCGCCGATGGTTATCCCCTTTTCGATGACAATTTGGGTTTCGGACTGAGTGAGGGTATTACCTTCGATCGCATTAGAGTGATAGGTAAGGCGGATATCGTAAACTTCCCGCAAATTATCGACCAATTCCGGCGGCAGGGGGCGGAGGCGATCTAATCTCGCTTTAAGTGCATCGATTTGGTTCAGCAGAGTGGGGTTAAACATCAGGGGATCGAACAGAGGTTAAAGGAGCGATCGCGTTTGGATAACTCACCGTGCTAAAACGGGTAAATCGTCCGTTAAGACTCAAAGGCTTAACCCATTGGCGTTTCCGGCACAGTGGCACTTTTTTACACGTATCCTGGCGATGGGAGCTAGCAAGGTTTTGATGGCGATCTTGCAGGTTTTTGCACGTATGCTGTAGCAAGCCCTCTTAATCCCCTATTTGGGGGGATTATCCAAAAAACACCTGTTTAAGGGGAGATAGTAGGGGTAAATCGGGAATTTATCCGGCTTACAAGACGATGATAGCACGAGTGAACGTCTGAAAAGATCCATTTCCATACGTTAGACGAATATTAGACAACTTTTTAAGCGCAACGGGTGTTGTGATATAATTAAATAGGCTACAAGTTAGTCGCTCTCGCTCGTTGGAGGTATTGAAACACGATGACTTATCAAGAAATTATTCAGGCGATCGAGAGTCTGCCAATCGAACAACAAGATAGTTTAATCGAAGCGATCCGTCAGCAACAGAATGGTAAAAGCCATCTAACCGTTGGCGTTCGCGAAGCGTCTCGAAGAGAAGCCTCTCCTGTGGAGAATCGCTCTTGTGACTCCAATCCAAACGATCGATCGATATATCGTGCTGTTGAGAGAACTCCAGAACAGACAGCAGAAGGTCTTGAGAAAATCGAAAAGTTCTTCCAGAAAAAACGGGATTTATGGAATAGTATGACTGAGGAGGAACGTCAAACTTCTATTTCTCAGTTTGCGATGCTGGATGAATATTTAAAAGACTCCAGAGGTTGAGTTTTGATTGTATTCTTAGATACTAATACTTTAAACTTTCTCTGCAATCCTAACAATCTAAGTGAAGCTATAGAATGTGAAAAATGGTTTTATACTTACTACTCTAGAGGAGTTACTTTTTACAGTTCTGATATTTGTGGTTATGAAATTAGAAGAGGATTAATTGCTTCCTCGATTAGAGATGGAAAGGTTTCTGAAGGCTTATCACTTTTAGACGATTTGAGAGCTGAGAGGGTGTCTGAAAAGTTAGGCAAGACGACGAAGGGATAAGCGAATCATCGCAATGTAGAGAAAAGCCTCAGAAGTGTCAGTCAAAATCTCATAATCTTTGCTCAAGCGACGAGACCAATTAAACCAACCAAAAGTGCGTTCAACCACCCAGCGTTGTGGCAAGGGGACAAAACCAACAGCTTTGTCTGTACGTTTAACCGTTTCCCAAATCCAATGGTAAGTATCCATCACCCATTGAAGTAGAGGCGCACCATCATAGCCAGCATCGGCCAAAATCTTGAATAAACGTGGGTAATGCGTTTGAGACTTGGCTAAGATTAATTTTGCCCCCTCACGTTCAGCCATGTTAGCCGCAGTAACTACTACGACCATCAATAAACCCCATGTATCCACTAAGATATGCCGTTTACGACCTTTAACTTTTTTCCCGCTATCACAACCAACAGCTTGTGGCTCCGATTGGGTACTGCCAATCTGGACTGACTGACTATCAGTGATTGCCACACTGGGAGTCGCATCCTTACCCCCACTGACTCTGACCCACTGATTAAACTGCCGATTGATCGGTTCCCAAATCTTCTCAATTCGCCAGTTCCGAAAATACTCGTAAACCGTCTGCCAGACTGGAAAATCGTGGGGTAGCATTCGCCACGGACATCCCGCACTCAAGATGTAAAAAATGGCATTAACTACTTCTCTAACCTCTACTTTTCTGGGTCGGCCGCCCGGTTTGGCTGCTGGAATAAATCCTTTGAGTAACTCCCATTGTTCATCTGTAATGTCACTCATGTATGATTTCCTTGCTGCTCTCATGATTTTCTGTCCTATTTTTTTCTGTAAAGACAGATTCTCATAATCTTGGGAGCTTTTCTACCCCCTTTTCAGACACCCTCTCAAAAGAGATCCAATTTTGATGCGTTCACCCTGGGAGAAAGTTGAATTTTGATAATGTTTCAATGAGTGAAGGTTTTGAAGCGATTGTCACTGACACCAAAGAAGAATATGCAAGTCACATTTGCTACATTGAAGGAGTGAAGTGTTGGGCTGATAAGGCTCGATTTGGTGGCATCGCGCTCGAACCACATGATGGACAGCGGTTTGAGCCATACGACTTGTAAGTTGAGATAGTTTGCTAAAGTTAGCTTAAATACATGACTTTAATTACCGTTGGCGATATTAATATTAACTATCGAGTTCAAGGTAGTGGCAAACCGTTACTAATGATAATGGGTTTGAGTTTTAGCCTGCTCGACTGGGGTAAGAAATTCACTGAATTACTTGCTAAAAACTATCAACTTATCCTCTTCGACAATCGCGATGCTGGACTCACCAGCCAATCCCCACACCTGTATAGTATCGTAGATATGGCAGACGATGCCGCAGGGTTATTAGACGCGTTGAACATTCCAAAAGCGCATGTATTTGGTGTCAGTATGGGAGGTGCGATCGCCCAGCAATTTGCTCTAAAATATCCCGATCGGCTAGACAAACTCATTCTCGGCTGTACGATGGCGGGGGGTAATTGCAGTCAGATGGGTGATATCGGTGGCGTAATGAGTGGCAATCTTTTAGATTTACTATTTACACCTACATTCATTCAAGCCAATAGTCAGGAACTAACCGAATTTCTTGCCGAAACAACCCCATTTCATAGCAAAGGTGATGCCTTGCACCGTCAGCTTCAAGCCTTTGGTACGCATGATATCTGCGATCGTTTAACCGACATTAGAGCTACCACACTCATCCTCACGGGAGATCGCGATATCGCCATTCCACCCTCAAATAGCGATGTTTTAGCTGCCAAAATTCCTTATGCCCAATTGGAAGCAATCGCGGATGCCGCGCATGGATTTTCATTTAGCCATGTGGATACAACTACCAATCTGATTCATCACTTTCTACAAGAAGAAACGGCTCTTCACTAGTTAGTATGCCAAATCAATGATTGAAATGCCAATTAAGCAAGCATCTGTTTCGGAAATTTTCAAAATTAGTGAATCCATATGCAGAACGTTTGATTAGCTTGAGTTTGGTATTAATTCCTTCTACTGTTCCACTAGTTGTTCTGTTATCAAAATCAGCTAGTATTTCATCAAACCATCGATAAATTGTCGCTTGACTGTTGACAAAATACTTTTGCGCTTTTGATAGCCATTCCCCTAATCCCAGTAATCCCTCAGTCCAGTTTCCCTTTCTCTCAAATATTTCTCGGAAATCCTCCTTCAATTGATGCATTTTTCTAAGCCGACTTGATGCCTTTTTCACCTGAATTAACTTGTCTTTCTGTTCATTATTTAAATCCTTTTCATTTTTTAATATCGCCTACTTACTATTGGTTATTCCTGCTAGCATAGTTGCTTTTTCTGCTTTCTCTTCAGGAGCTTTTGCTTGCTTTATTTCTGCTTCTATTTTTCGCTTTTCCTTCTGTCTTTCTCCATCTAATTCTTGATTTATTTGTGCCATTACATGAAACCGATCTGCTACTATTTGAGCATTAGGTATTATTTCTGTCGCTAGACTTTTATACCCTTTCCATAGGTCTATGCTCACTTCTTCAATTCCTTCTAATACCTCTAAACCCCACCCTATAAGGACTTTTTTGATTTCTTCTTTAGTTCTTCCCTCAACGATCGCCAATAATTTAGAACGATCTAAGTCTATTAATACTGCACAGTATTTTCCCTGCCCTTTAATCAAAGCTATTTCG
>ENA-OFDP01000691-OFDP01000691.1-metagenomes-genome-assembly--contig:-NODE-691-length-14612-cov-6.651714_pt1 | contig 14612 bp, 10 predicted proteins | sample MGYA00153389_OFDP01 | MGnify analysis MGYA00153389 | reverse complement strand
CGGCAGATAATTTATTAGTTATAAGCAGAGACTTACTGCCGGAATGCTTCGCCCCCTACGAATATATTTGCAAAGATGAGATGCACCCTTCAATTATAATTTGAATTCATCGACCTTTGAAAAGCTATAATCGTTGAAACGCAGGCAATTTATATGCTGAGAAATATATGAGCCAAGCAGATTATGAAAAGGCTTTAAAACAGATAGAAATGGGAGATTTATCAGGAGCGCTGCAAAAGCTCGATCGCATTCTGAAAAAAAATCCCAAGTTCGCACCAGCTTATCGGCCCAGAGCACAAGTGCGCGCAAAACTCCAGGATTTTCCAGGTGCGATCGCCGATTACAAGGAAGCGATGCGCTTACAGCCGACGGCGATGTCATTTGGGGAACGGGTTTCAATTCAGTCGCAGATTATTGACCTCGAAAATGCGATCGTAGAGGCGCGGTTGCTAAATTCGGCAAATCACCTGTCGTCCCCGCTGTTCTTCGAGGAAGCTTGCGGTAAGGTCGATCGGGGTGAATATTCAGCAGCTTTGTCCGACCTTGATTTAGTGTTGCAAATGCAGCCCGATCGCGCGGAAGCTCTTTGTCACCGGGCCAAGGTGCACGCCAAGCTGGGAAACCCCGCATCAGCCGTTGAGGATATCGCCCGCGCTTTGCAACTCGAACCGGAAAATCGCCAATTTCGGCTTGCTAGAGCGATCGTGCGCTTGTCTGTGGGAGATGGAGCCGGGGCGATCGCCGATTTCACTCATTTAATGCAGTTTGAGGGCGATCGCGCTAGCCTGTTTTTGCATAGGGGACATGGATATCGCTTGGTGGGAGACTTCGATAAAGCTTTCAAAGATTACTCGAATGCGATCGCCATGTGCGATCGCGATGCCGAAGCTTTTGCCAGTCGCGCGGGCGTACAGGAAGCATTGGGAGATGTAGAAGGGGCGATCGGCGATTTTCAGCAAGCGGCAGCGCTGTGGCTGAATCAAGGCAATTGGCAAGCTCACCAAAGGGCGATCGGGCAAGCTAAAAAAGTGGCAGAATTAAGGATAATTCGAGTGCCGATTAAATGTCGTTGGGGAGGAGTTCCAATCGTTGAAGTTGTCTTAAATAACGGTTGTGCTTTTACATTCGATCTGCTGTTGGATACAGGAGCAAGCAGGACACAAATTACGCAAAGGATGGCGGATCTCCTGAAAATTGTGCCCTGTGGAACCTGTCAGTCAATGATTGCTGATGGTAGCGTTGTAACGTTTGACTTAGGTTGGGTGCAATCTTTAGCAGTGAAAACTGCGGTTGTATGCAACATTCAAATTGCGATCGGCGATAATCGGATTACCTATGGGCTTTTAGGACAAGATTTCCTGGCTGGTTATGATGTGCGGATTCTCGAAAACGAAGTAGAATTTCGCAACCGATAATTTATAGCAACAGGCAAGATGCCTGTTCCACACATATAGAATAAGAAAGAACAGTCAACAGTCAACAGTCAACTACTTAATCTTGTTCACGTAGCCCCACAAACTATAATCGCGACTCAGCCAACCCCGGAAAAAAGCCATCTGACTGGGATCTTCTTGCACCCGTTTGTAGCGGTAAATAATCCGTTCGTTAATCATTTGCAGCGCCGTATTCTTGTTGTTGGCGGCTTTCAGCGCTTCCCTGGTGCGCGCGTCAAAAACGCCGGTTTGTGGCAATCCTAAAGCTTGCTGTAAAAATGTAATAGAATTGTTAATGCCGAAATTAACGGCAGTGTCAAACATGACGATCGCCAAAGCTGGTTGCATTGTCCCCGAAAGGCTCGAATCCCAGTAATATTTATAGATTTCTAAGAGCTCTGCTTCCGACATCTGTGTCACGTCGAGGGGAGGCAGCCCGCGACTGTAGCGGTAGGCGTTGTATTCAGTTTGCAGGATGCCCCGATAAGTTCTGCCGCCTTTATCTGCTGGGTGATTGCTGAATCCGCCCTCAAAATATAGAGTGAAATAAAGCGCTGTTTGAAATACTCGCTGCCGAAAGCTGGCTGTCTGCTGTTGCTGCGCGAGAGTCTTTTGGGCAAAGGGTAAGGGGATTGCTAAGGTTAACAAGAGTATCCCCAGCAGGATGTTTGGTTTCCACTTGATGTTATGTTGGCGCCCTGAAGCTTGCTTGTCGCTCATAAATTCTGTGTGACGATCGCCCGTAGTTCCGCTAAAACTGCTACTCTGCAAAATGATCTAGATTCAACCTTTAACTTGATAGCACAGATAGGCCGCGAAATGAATTCCGATTTTCACAACCAATCCGAAACAACCAAATTTGAAGATGCTGCATCGCTGACTGTCGTTGCAGAAACCTATTACTCCCAAGGCAATTTAGCAGCAGCCGTTGCCGCTTGTCGCCAAGCTCTGGAATTGCAACCGGATTGGGCGGCGGCTTACGTGACAATGGGCAATGTGCAGCAAGCCAGCGGGCAAATTGAGGAAGCGATGCGGTTTTATTCCGAGGCGATCGCCCTGAATCCCGATTTTGCTGAGGCTTATGCTAATTTGGGGAGTATGCTCTACAAACAAGAGCGTTTGGTGGAGGCGATTGTCAATTACCAAAAGGCGATCGAACTTAAACCAACTTTGGCTGCTGCTTACTGGAATTTGGCTGGGGCACTAAAGCAGCAAGGCCAGTCTGATGCAGCCGTAGCATACGAGCAAAAAGCTCTCGAACTTAATCCCCATCTAGCTCAGGTCGATTTTCACATCAATTTAGGGGATAAATTAGCGCGACAGGGGAAGTTAGATGAGGCTGTGGCTGCATGGCAACGGGCGATCGGGCTCAAACCCGATTTACCCGAAGCATACTGTCAAATTGGCATTGTTTTGCGCCACCAAGGCAATTTTAAAGATGCCATACCCAACCTGCAAAAAGCCCTAGAAATTAAACCAGATTTTATTGCCGCCCACCAACATTTGTGTGGCATCCTCAGAGATACCAGCGATTTAGCAGCCGCGCGGCAAGCCGTGCACAAATACAGTCAAATGTGTGCCGAAACCGATCCGATTATGACGGCGATTTACTTCGTCAGCACCTATCAAGTATCGGGATTGAATCAAATTGCGGGCGATCGATTTTTAGAGCTAGAATCGTACTTGCAGCAAAACTTAGAAACGGCTAGTTCCGTAGAAATTAAATCGCTTTATGCAAACTTCTTATTCAGCACGCCCTATGTGCGAGATGACTTGGCAGCCAACTCCAAACTTTACAGATTAATTGCTCAAAAGTACATCGAAAAATGTATCAAACCTCATGTTTCTCAACCCGCAAATTACACTTTCAAACCCAAAGCAGCAGCCAGCAAGTTAAAAATCGGGTTTTTGTCCAATCACTTCAGCCGCCATTCTGTAGGTTGGTGCAGCGCTGACATTCTTTACGAATTGTCCCAGATTACACCCAATTTATATTTATACGCTTCCGAAAGAATTGTTGAGGACGATCGCACTCAGCAATTTGAAAGTCTCGGAAAAATGACTTTTCCCAAAACTTACCCAAACGGACTTGCCAATTCCGCAGAAATTATCGCTCAAATTCAGCAAGATGAATTAGACGTTTTAGTTGATTTAGATTCTCTCAGCGTACCAGTTCACGCTGACATTCTCTACCAAAAACCCGCACCAGTTTGCGTTTCTTGGCTCGGATTTGATGCTCCTTACATCTCGAAGGAAAATTACTTTCTTACAGACTGGCACTCGCACCCAGCAGGTCGAGAAAAATATTATGACGAACAGCTAATTAGGATGCCGGATTCCTTTGTAGCGGTGTCAGGTTTTCAGAGATATGCAGTCGATCCGGTGCTATTAAGAAAGTCGAATCGGATCGGTTTGGATCAGATAGTTTACCTGTGCGTCGCTCCCGGCAGAAAATTCAATCGCGAGTTGGTAAAAGCACAAGTTGCGATTCTCAAACAAGTGCCGAACAGTATCTTAATTCACAAAGCTTTAGGCGATGCTGCGGTGTTTGAGGCTGCGTATCACCAAGCTTGCGAAGCTGAAGGAGTTAGCCGGCACCGCATTAAGTTTTTGCCGAGGGTTGCTACCGAGGAAGAACACAGAATTGTCTATTTGCTGGCAGATGTTTTGTTAGATTCTTATCCTTATAATGGAGGTACTCACACTTTAGAGGCTTTGTGGTTTAATTTGCCTGTGGTGACTCGAACTGGGGAGCAGTTTTTATCGAGAATGGGTTATTCGTTTTTGCAGGCTTTGGGAATTGAAACTGGTGTGGCTTGGTCTTGGTCGGAATATGTGGAGTTGGGTGTAAAATTGGGTAAGGATGGTGAGTTTAGAAACGCAATTAAAGCGCAGTTGGTGAAATCTAAAGACACCGCAAGTTTGTCACCGCTGTGGAATCCGAAAAAATTTGCTGGTGATATGTATGCGGTGTTTGAAAAACTGTGTAAAATAGGATAAATGCTGACTAATAGACATATCCAGAAAAACCACTATTGAACAGGCTTTCCGGCCTGTTTCACAATTATTGAAGATGTCTAATGACTAATGACTGATAACTAATGACTTCAACACTGCCAACTATTAAGTTTTTGAAACAGCCGACTTCCGAAGCTTGGGTCGAACAGTCGATCGCCCATTTAGATATAATCCTCTTAGATCATTCTCACTGCGAGCGAAAAGCGGCGGGAGTAGCGTTAAATTTGATGTTTCGCTACCCAGCCCGGGAAAAATTGGTGAGGATGCTAACCGCGATCGCCCGGGAAGAATTAGAGCATTTCGAGCAAGTCAACCAGCGGCTAGAAGAGCGCGGCATCGCTTTGGGCCCTTTGGCTGCGCCTCCCTACGGTGCGGGTTTGGCGGGCCAAATTCGCAAGCAGGAACCGGAGAGACTTTTGGATTCTTTGCTGGTTTCTGGTTTGATTGAAGCGCGCAGTCACGAACGGCTGGGGCTGCTGGGTGAGCATTGTCCCGACTCAGAATTAGCTAAGTTTTACCGCAGTTTGATGGCTTCCGAAGCGCGTCATTACGGGGTATATTGGATTTTAGCAACAACTTATTTCGATCGCACTCTTGTGATTGAGAGGCTGGAAGAATTATCATTGGTAGAGAGCGAGTTGCTGGCAACTCTTTATCCTGAACCGAGAATTCACAGTTAAAAATTAGGTGCATTTAAAGACTGTAAAACATAAAAGTTAAGTAATTTTACAGTTGGTAAACTCAATAAATAAAAGTAACTTGTAACAACAAATGAACACCCAACATCTAGATTTTTTAATTCGTTCCTGGGAAACGCGGGATCGGGCTGATGCCTTTCATTTAATTCGGGATGTTTTAGTAGAGTACGGTTTAATATGCGATCCTTTCGATGCCGATCGAGATGTCTATGATGTAGAAATACATTATCAGAAAAAGGGTGGAGAATTTTGGGTGGTTGAACGGCAAGGAGAAATAGTGGGTACTGCTGCTTACTATCCGATCGAGCGCGGGAATAATGCTGTAGAAATTCGCAAAATGTATGTTTTGCCAGCAGCAAGGAGACAAGGTTTGGGGAAATTTTTACTGCAAGAATTGGAAAGTAAAATTATCGCTCGTGGCTTTGATGAAATCTGGATAGAAACTGCTAGCGTGCTTAAAGAAGCTGTTAAGATGTACGAAAATAACGGATATCAACCAACGACGGGTGTTGAAACGCAAAGGTGCGATCGGGTTTATATAAAATATCTGGGTATGAAAAAGCAACAATTACAGTAGATTCCACATTTATGAAGTATACCAGCCTATCGTTATATTAATTCCGGCTGCGCCGGAATGACAAGCGAGGAGACTGCACGTGCCGTGTCCCTACTGCGATCAATGTAGGGACACGGCACTGCCATATTCTCCATATTCTCCATATTCTCCATCTCCTCCGTTTATATCATTCCGATGCAAACGGATTTGATATAACTCGTTACTTTCTCTTTTGCCGCAGCGGAATCTCGATCGCAAATTCGGAACCTTCTCCTAATACAGAATGACAGGAAAGCTCGCCACCGTGTTTTTCTACGATAATAGAATGCGAAATTGCCAATCCTAAGCCTGTTCCTTTGCCAATAGGCTTAGTGGTGAAAAATGGGTCAAATAAGCGCTTTTTCACGTCTTCGCTCATCCCGGGGCCGCTGTCAGCTATCCGCATTACAACGCAGTTATTATCGGCTACTTCGGTGCTAATCGTAATTGCGAGATTTTTGCCCGGGCGATCGGATTTATTTATGTCCATTTCCAAGGCGTCGATCGCATTACTCAACAAATTCATAAATACTTGATTTAACTGACCGGGATAACATTCAACTAAAGGCAAGTCACCGTATTCTTTAATTAGATTAATTGTCGGGCGATCGGGTTTATTTTTGAGGCGGTTTTGCAAAATCAGCAGCGTGCTTTCAATGCCTTCGTGAATGTCCACTTGTTTCATTTCGGCTTCGTCAAGTCTTGAGAAAGTTCGCAGGCTCAAAACTATGTCGCGGATGCGATCGGCTCCGACTTTCATAGAGCCTAAAATTTTCGGTAAATCTTCAATAATGTAATCAATTTCAAAGTCTTCTCTTGCCTCTAAAATTGTGGCGCTTGGCTGCGGGTTTTCCTGTTGGTAAAGTTGCAGCATTTTTAGCAAGTTTTTAGTGTATTCGCTGATGTAGCTGATATTGCCGTAGATAAAATTAACTGGGTTGTTAATTTCGTGGGCGACACCTGCTACTAACTGTCCCAAACTCGACATTTTTTCACTTTGAATTAATTGAGCTTGGGTGCGCTGGAGTTGGTGCAAAGTTTGTTCTAGCTGTTGAGTTTGAGCCTGAGCTAATCGGGCAGTTGTGCGGGTTTGGGTGTATAATTCGGCGTGGTCGATCGCGATCGCAATTTGAGCGACCACTGCTTGCATCAATTCCACTTCTGAATCGCTCCAATTTCGCGCTTCTCCAGCCTGATAGCAGCAAATCGCTCCCATATCTCCAGAAGCAGTTTGAATGGGCAGCGACAGCACAGAATTAATGCCAAAAGCCTGGTAAATCTCCCGTACTTCTATATCGTCCAGATTGCTAACATCATCAACGCGCAGGATTTGCAGCCGCAAAACCTGCTGCACAATAGCGCTAGATTGTACATCAACGGAGTAGGTACCAATTAAACTTGGTAAAACTAGATTTTTGGCTTCGTAAGTTATTTCCCAAATAGGAGGGTTGCTGTTGGGGCGATACCAAAGGAAGACGCACCAATCTAGCTCCATTAAGTGGTGAATTTCTTGAACGGCGGTTGCTAAAATTGTGTCTAAATCTAAAGAATTGCGAATCTGGTTGGCAATTTGATTGAGCAGTTGTTCTCTCAGAGCTTGCTGTCTGAGGGCTTGTTCCGATCGCACTAATGTTTCTTCTGCAAGGAAGCGCTCGGTTAAATCTTGGACTACTGCTTGGATCATTATCTGATTTCCAACTTCGATGACTGTTAGCACGACTTCTGCCGGAAAATCCGTACCGTCTAAGCGCTGGTGCACCCAATCAAAACGGTGGTTTCCGCGCTCAAAGGCGATCGCGATCATTTCGTTGGCGATGCTCAAAGAATCTCTGCCACTGGGCTGGAAAGGCGGCGAAAATTCACCCGGATTCTTGCCGAGAAACTGCCTTTGGCTAGTGGCTCCAAATAGTTCTATGGTAGCGTTATTGACATTGCGGATACCGTTTTCATCTAACATTAAAACAGCCAAACTGGTTAATTCGTAGAGCGCTCGAAATTTGGCTTCCGACTGCTGTAATGCGGCTTCTGTTTGCTTGCGATCGGTAATGTCGGCAACCATTGCCAAAGTGCCGATAAAGCGCCCTTCTTTGTCTGGCAAGGGATTAGTAGAAACCATCGCCCACAACTCGCTGCCATCTCGGCGCAGGAACTTAAAATCGTGCTGTTCGCCAATTCCTTCGCGGCGGCGGTTGAGATTGGCCCCAGCGATCGCCCTGCCTTCTGCATCCATGAAAGCAAATAGCGGTTGCCCGATCGTCTCCTCTACGGTGCAACCGAGCATATCAGCCATTTTTTGGTTGACAAAAGTAGTTTTACCCTCCGCATCTATCATCCAAATTCCTTCGTCTGCTGTCTCAACAATACACCTGTATTTTTCCTCGCTTTCTCTGAGGGATTCTTCGGCTAATTGGCGGGCGGTAATGTTTTGAGTCATTAGCAATCCGCCGGTAATTTCTTGTCGTTCGTTTCTGACTGGCAAAGTATAAGCGAGGTAGATACGATCGCGATAAGTAAATTCTGTAACAACTGTTTCTCCTGCGAGTGCTGCTCGATAATTTGGCTCGACTTCAGCGCAAAAATCTGGCTCGAATACTTCCCAGATTGTCTTGCCTTCCATCAACTCTTTGGAAAGCCCGACTGCTGCTAATTCCGTACCTTCTACCAGGGTGTAGCGCATTTCTCGATCGAACAACATCACTGCACCGTTAGGAAAATTGCTTGCCATCGTGCGGTAGAGTTGTTCGCTGGCTACCAGTGCTTCTTCTGCTTGTTTGCGATCGGTAATTTCAACGATTACTGAACCAATGCCGATCGCCTCGCCGCTTTCATCTAACAGCGGAAAGTAAGAGGCTACGATGTGTCGCAGTAGCCCTGGCTGTCTGAAGTTTTCGCCGCTTATTTCCATGTTGAGTACAGGCTGTTTTGTATTCAAAATCTGCCGGTAAAGAGGCTCCATCATTGGGGCGATATCCGGCAAGATTTCTCCCACACTTTTGCCGATATGTTCTGCTAGGCTGGCACCATTGATTTGAGCCAGCATTTTATTAATTTGTACGAACCGTAATTGGTCATCCAAAATACACAATCCAACGGGGGAGTCGGTGAAAAAGGCGTCAAATCGTGCTTGTCGCAGAGCTAATTCTTGTTCTAAAGCTTTGCGCTCGCTGATGTCCCTGATGCAGCCAACACTCCCCAATATTTCGCCACTAACGTCTTTGAGCAGACAAATTGACAAGTGCGAGTAGAAGTCTTCCCCGGACTTGCGGCCCATTTTGATCTCTAGTTCGCACTCGCCTTTTTCTAACAACAGTTCTTGAACTAATTTTAATATAAATTCTCGCTCTTTTGGTGAATAAATTAGACCGATATGTTGACCGATAACTTCATTTTCTGCATAACCATAGAGCTTTTCGGCTCCTTGATTCCAAGTGGTAATCAAACCCTTCGTATCCGTGCAAATTACGGCTTCGCGAATTTGCTCTAAAATCTGATTTTGCAGTCGCAATTCCGATTTTGCTTGTTCCAGTTCAGCGATTTTTGCTTGGAGTAGTTCCTGAGTTTTTGCCAGTTCATCTGTCTGGTTTACCAGCACTTTTTCGAGAGGTGAATTGTAATCTGTCGCTGATTCCAATGGCTGACTATTTTCATCCCGATCGTTGACAAGTTCGATCGCAATCAGCCAAATCACGCACTCTCCCTCTGTTTCAATTGTGCGATCGGAAACACGCACGGGTACGAGATGACCGTGTTTGTGTTTGTATGCTGTCTGACAGTAGTCTGTGCAGTTATGTGTTACCTGACTTTTAAGATATTGTTGTTCTTTGCTAGCGCATTTTGCGTGCAGAATTTCCCAGTAATTGAGGTTGAGAGTTTCTACAACTGTGTAGCCGATAATACTTGCAAAAGCTGGGTTTATGTCCAGAAAAGTCCCATCTGTCCGGCACAATGCCAGTCCGATTGGGCTAAGTTCCGACAATTTGCTATTGTGGCGATCGGGCTTGATTTCTCCTAACTTGCTTTGCATTTGACCTAGCTGGACTTGGGATAACTAATTATATCTTTCATTTTGTCGATAGTTGTGACTTTTATCACTCAGTAAGGGAGAAGGAATAACTTCCTTCTTCCTTCTTAGTTTAATTGGCGTTGCTGAGAAAGGAGTATGATTTGCCTCCGAAATTTAGTAGGGGCAATTCATGAATTGCCCCTACTCTAAATTTCAGGGATTACTATAGCGAGTGAATCATACCTAAATTCAGCAACGCCGTTTAATTAATCGCGGGCGATACCTTCGGCTCGGGCGGCCAACTGCACAGCACCTGCGACAGCAATGGCAACTCTTTCGTCAAAAACTGACGGTATAATATGTTCCTTGTCAAGCTGAGAAGGGCTGACTAGAGAGGCTATCGCATAAGCTGCACCCAAATACATACTTGTGGTAATCGTGCTAGCTTTGCAGTCCAGAGCACCTCGAAATATCCCCGGAAATGCCAAAACATTGTTAATTTGATTCGGGTAGTCGCTGCGTCCCGTGGCAATAATCGCCGCATCCTCCATAATTAATTCTGGCTGAATTTCGGGAATGGGATTTGCCATTGCAAAAACAATCGGATTCTCGGCCATCGATCGCACCATCGATCGCGTGAGTACGCCCGGAGCGCTGACACCTAAAAATACATCGGCACCGGCGATCGCATCTTCCAAAGTACCGATCGAATCAACAGCAAATTCTAATTTTTCTGGATTCATATCCGTGCGGTCTTTTGAGAGGACACCTTTGGAGTCGCACATGATGATGTTTTCGGCACCTGCTTTACGCAGCAAGCGGGCGATCGCGACTCCGGCCGCACCGGCTCCGTTAATCACGATACACACTTCTTCGATTGTTTTTTTGACGATTTTCAAGGCATTAATTAATGCTGCCAAACTAACAATCGCCGTACCGTGCTGGTCGTCGTGAAAAATCGGAATATCTAAAGTTGCTCGCAATCTTGCTTCGATTTCAAAGCAGCGAGGAGAAGAAATATCTTCGAGGTTAACTCCCCCAAAAACCGGGGCGATATTCTGGACTGTGCGAATAATTTCCTCGGTATCTTGGGTGTCCAAACAGATAGGAAAGGCGTCAATTCCGGCAAATTCTTTAAATAGCATGGCTTTGCCTTCCATGACTGGCAGTGCAGCCATTGGGCCGAGGTTTCCCAGTCCCAAAACTGCGCTACCATCGGTAACAATCGCAACAGTATTTTGTTTGATTGTCAGGTTGTAAACTTGTTCGGGGTCGTTGGCGATCGCAGTACAGATGCGGGCGACTCCTGGGGTGTAGGCCATTGCCAAATCGGACTGGCGTTTGAGGGAAATTTTGCTAATTACGCTGATTTTGCCGCCGCGGTGCAAGTTGAAGGTGCGATCGTACACATCGATCACTTTGATATCCGGTAGCGCTTTCACTGCTTGCACAATTTCTTCGTTGTGCTCGATACTGTAAGCATCAACGGTGATATCGCGAACGGTAGTGGCGCGGGTTTGCTCGATTAAGTCGATTTGACCGAAGTTGCCGCCTACAGAGGCGATCGCGCTGGTGACGCTTGCCAGCATTCCCGGCTGGTTCGGCAGAGCAACACGAATCGTTAAACTAAAGCTGGGGTTCGGTGTCAGTTTTACCATGATGGCTTGATTTCAGATTTGAGAATTTCAATCTTAGATTTTATCGCCAATGTTAGGTATAAAATTTAATAATTCAAATTTTTAACCTAAATTTTTAATAAATTCTATTTTTCTGTCAAGTTTGCAGCGAACCGCGAATCTGAAGCACAATTCTATTTTTTGAAATATTTCTGCTCGCTGCGAACTAAGGGAATCCTTCGCCGAGATTTATTGTCCTGCGATACTGCCTAATTCCCGCTCGTCTTTTGAAGTGAGACACTCAGGAGAGTCGGCGAGGCTTTTTTGCAGCCGGGAATTGGGAAGAGAAAAGTAGATGCACGGATGTTTTAGCCGAAAAATAAACATTAGATCGACTGACAAGCGGGCATTTTGTATATAAATTGTTGCTGCTTAATACTTGCATTCGATCGCGAGTGCAACTTTACAAACGATCGAACTACTTGCACCCTGTGCACGAAAATTTCAGCGACTGTTACTAATAGGCAATCTACCCAACACTTCCTCATAAGCACTGGTTTAGCTCAGCACTACGAGTGGCAGGTTGGTAACTGTCAATTTTAGCGATCGGTCGCAGCATCTGCACAGATAACAGTAAAGATTTTGCAAGCTAGACAATCGGGGGGAACTTTTTCTAAATCTTGCAGATCGACCGATCGATCTATCTCACTGCCGGCGGGAACGATGCACAGGGCAACTTGTCCGACTCCAGCCATGAGTTCGGCAACTCGCTCCAAAATACTGTCGATTTTGCCAATTAATTGGTCTGCTGCATCCAGACTCGACGCAATGATGAAAAAGGTTTTGACTCCATCGGGACAAGGCGCAAAGCCGAGGGTACACTCTTCTAATAGCGCTTGAGTCGAGAGACTCAAAGGCTCATGGAAGCGATTGATTACAGCTTGATAAAAGGCTTGGGTCAGAGAACGATCGCCAAAAACAGGTTGAGATAACATAACTACTTCCTTTCGTAGAATTTTCGCGGGTATTAAACTGAATGTTAACATACCTTAATGTAAGTCATTTAATTAAATTATGTAGCGATCGCGATCGTTGACTGGTGTGATAATTTTGGGCTTGTCAAGCGATCGCCATTGTGATAAAATGTAGCCTCAGTTACGCCAGCGTGTGATTTCGATCGCAATAGCTAAGTACAAATACATAAGTTAAAAACACTAAGTATTAAATCAAAATATTCAAAAAGATGAACTCGATCGCCCAACAGTTAAAAGCAAGATTTGAAAAAGCATTCACCGCTGCATTTGGCGAAGGTTACTCGGGTACAGATCCGATGCTAGCCGCCGCCAGCAATCCCAGCTTTGGGGACTTTCAATGCAACGCGGCGATGAGTTTGGGAAAAAAGTTAGGCAAGCCACCACGGGCGATCGCCTCTACAATCATCGAAAACCTAGATATTGCCGACATCTGCGAAACTCCAGAAATCGCCGGCCCCGGCTTTATCAATTTGAAGCTGAAACCGGCTTATTTGGAAGCGCAAGTTAGGGCGATCGCCGCCGACACCCGTTTGGGGATTTCACAGACAGAAGCGCCTCAGAGAATTGCGATCGACTTTTCCAGCCCGAATATCGCCAAAGAAATGCACGTCGGACACTTGCGATCGACAATCATCGGAGATGCGATCGCCCGCACCCTCGAATTTATCGGTCACGACGTAATCAGAATCAACCACATCGGCGACTGGGGCACCCAATTCGGAATGCTCATCGCCTACTTGCGCGAAGTGTACCCGGAAGCATTAACAACTGCTGACGCCCTAGACTTAGGCGATTTAGTCGCATTTTACCGCCAAGCAAAACAGCGCTTCGACGCAGACGAAACCTTCAAAGAAACCGCCCGCCAAGAAGTAGTAAAACTCCAAGCCGGTGCCGAAGACACCCGTCGCGCGTGGAAATTGCTGTGCGATCAATCCCGCCGCGAATTTGGAGTAATCTACGACTTACTCGACATCAAATTAACCGAACGCGGCGAATCATTTTACAATCCGTTATTAGCCGCAGTAGTCGAAGATTTAACCAGTCTCGGTTTGCTAGTAGAAAGTGACGGCGCCAAATGCGTCTTTGTAGACGGTTTCACCAATAAAGAAGGCGAACCCTTACCGCTAATCGTCCAAAAAACCGATGGCGGCTACAACTACGCCACCACCGATTTAGCAGCAGTGCGCTACCGGATCGAAGAAGACGGCGCAAAACGCATAATTTATGTCACCGATTCAGGACAAGCCAACCATTTCGCCCAAGTATTTGCAGTCGCCAGAAAAGCCGGTTGGATTCCCGAAGATGTCGAAATTGTCCATGTTCCCTTCGGTTTGGTATGCGGAGAAGATGGCAAAAGATTAAAAACTCGTTCTGGGGATGCAGTGCGGCTGCAAGATTTGCTCGATGAGGCGATCGTCCGCACCCGCAAAGACTTGGAAGAGAGATTAGTAACAGAAGAAAGACAGGAAACTGAAGAATTTATAGCTAACGTGTCTCAAACAGTTGGTTTGAGTGCAGTTAAGTATGCCGATTTGAGTCAAAACCGCGCCAGCAACTATGTATTTAGTTACGACAAAATGCTCGCCTTGCAAGGAAACACCGCACCTTATATGCTGTATGCTTACGTGCGCGTGCAGGGAATTCGCCGCAAAGGAGAGATTGATTTTGACAACTTAGATGCTAGTGCAAAAATTATTTTGGAGTCGGATGCAGAGTTAGTTTTAGCCAAGCATTTATTGCAGTTGAGTGAAGTTATAAATGCTGTTGGTGGCGATTTATTGCCGAATCGGATTTGTCAGTATTTGTTTGAATTGAGTCAAAAATTCAATCAATTTTTTGAACAATGTCCGGTGTTGAAAGCTGAAGAACCGTTGCGAACTTCGCGGTTGATTTTGTGCGATTTGACAGCTAAAACTTTGAAGTTAGGATTAGGATTGTTGGGAATTCAGGTGTTGGAGAGAATGTAATTTTTTAGCCGCTGTGAAACAGGCAAGATTCCGGGAATGTAGGGGCGGGTTAACCAACAATAATTGCCTGAAACCAACCATCTCGAAAACCCGCCCTTTTAACTGTGAAACAGGCAAGATTCCGGGAATGTAGGGGCGGGTTAACCAACAATAATTGCCTGAAACCAACCATCTCGAAAACCCGCCCTTTTAACTGTGAAACAGGCAAGATTCCGGGAATGTAGGGGCGGGTTAACCAACAATAATTG
>ENA-OFDP01000690-OFDP01000690.1-metagenomes-genome-assembly--contig:-NODE-690-length-14613-cov-2.959404_pt1 | contig 14613 bp, 17 predicted proteins | sample MGYA00153389_OFDP01 | MGnify analysis MGYA00153389 | reverse complement strand
CTCCTCAGCACCGACAACGATTTCAAACTTGTTGCGAAACACTGTGCCTTGCGTATTTGGACACCTAAGGCCGCCACCCGCCGAAAGTGACGTTAGATCATCGACGCTTTTGGCACAGGTCAAGCGTGGACCATGATGCGGATTCGAGACCTGACCGCCATTCAATTGGTCGTGATATCCGCGCGTAAAATATACGTATTACGTTCACAGGAAATGCCGTGACCACTATTACGATCAATCCCGTCATCAACGTCAGCAATCACGGTCCGTTCGTGTTGTTCGGTGGCATTAATGTGCTCGAATCCAAAGATATCGCCCTGCGCGCGGCCGAGGAGTACGTGCGCGTCACTAAGAAGCTGGGTATCCCCTACGTCTTCAAAGGCAGCTTCGACAAAGCCAATCGGTCATCGATTCATTCGTACCGCGGGCCGGGAATGGAGGAGGGGCTGCGGATACTTGAGGCGGTCAAATTAACGTTTGGCGTTCCCGTCCTCACCGACGTTCACGAGCCTGGGCAGGCGCAGGCCGTGGCGGAGGTGGCAGACGTGTTGCAGTTGCCCGCGTTTCTCGCCCGTCAGACAGATTTGGTTGTAGCGCTAGCCAAGACCGGGCGCGTCATCAACATCAAGAAACCGCAATTCTTGAGCCCATCGCAAGTGCTCAATATCGTCGAAAAATTCAAGGAGGCAGGGAACGCGCAGCTGATCCTTTGTGATCGCGGCACTTGTTTTGGCTATGACAATCTGGTGGTCGATATGCTGGGTTTCGGTGTCATGAAAAAAGTGACCGGTGATTTGCCCGTAATCTTCGACGTGACCCATGCACTGCAACAACGCGAAGCTGGCGCCACCGCGTCGGGCGGACGTCGCGAACATATCGTCGAGCTGGCACGAGCCGGCATGGGTGTTGGCTTGGCGGGGCTTTTTCTCGAAGCGCACCCGGAACCGACGCAGGCGAAATGCGATGGGCCCAGCGCGCTCAGGCTTGATCAGCTAGAGCCATTCCTCGCACAGCTCAAGGCGCTGGATGATCTTGTGAAATCGTTTTCAGCTTTGCATATTGACGGCTGATTCAAACAGATAGTTGTGCGCCGTTTGCTCTGCCACTGTCAAAGCCAAAACCAATCTCAACCCGCTGCTCGTGACAATCCGAGCGCTCGAAAGCCAAAGAGTCATGCCCAAAAAATTCATCGCAATACTATTCTGTCTTTTGAGCGTAACGGTGATTGCCGCTCCAATTACGACGCAAGCGCCCAAGGCGCTCACCGACCAAGTGCAGCGCCTCACCGAATTGCTGAAAGACAGTTATGCGGTTGGCAGTCCCGATTCCATCATGTTGCAGATGGTCAAGCACGGCGTAAGTGACAATCTGGCATTGGTGATTTTTACGATAGAGGGGTTTGGCGGCGGCAACAACCATACGCAATATCTTGCGGCGTTCAATGTCGATACGGACGATACGGGAAAGAGGCTGCATTTCACGCTGATTGACGTTATTCCGATTGCGGGCAAAGGTTGGCGCGGCATTCAGGCACTCAACGCCAAGGTTTCCGTGAATTCGACGCGTGGAGAGAAAACTATTTCTTTGCAAGCACTGCAAGTCACTGCAACCGACGCGCCAAATTTTCCAAGCAAGAAAGTGACAATCAATATTTTGCTTAATGACGGCCGTCTCAGCGAGTTGAAAAAACCATAGCCCCATCGCAGCAAGCTCTATAAATTAGTCGACGGATCGGATACACCACGTAGGTTTGCAGCCGTATCCGGCACAGGTTTCTTCCCTAATGCTCTAAGCGCCAAAAAATTGCAGATCGCCATTCGGCGCGGCGTTTCAGGCGAAAAGTGCCTGCAAGGCGCGCCGATGCTTGAGTTTCGTGCCGCTCCCCGTGGCAAGCGTCTTATTTCTTCTCTTCCTTAGCGACGGCGTGGCCACCAAAGCCCTTCCGCATCATGGCCAGCAACCTAAATGCATATTCGTCGTGTCCTTGGCTCGCGAAACGCGACATCAGCGCCAGTGACATCACTGGGGCAGGGATGCCGAGTTCGATGGCTTCAATCGCTGTCCAGCGACCTTCACCGGAATCGGCCACGCTGGGCGAAATTCCATTGAGCGCCTCATCACCCTTGAGGAAATCTGCGGTTATATCAAGAAGCCACGATTGGACGACGCTGCCGTGCCGCCAGTTTTCGGCAATCGCTGCGATGTCGAGATCGAATTCGCGCTTAGCCGTCAACAGCGAAAACCCCTCCGCATAGGCCTGCATCATGCCGTACTCGATACCGTTGTGAACCATCTTCACGAAGTGTCCGGATCCGGAAGGACCGCAGTGCAGCCACTGGTTTGGATGCGGACTCAATGCATTTAATACGCGCTCGATACGCTTGATTGCGGCCGCTTCACCTCCGGCCATGATGCAGTAGCCGTTCTTCAATCCATGAATACCGCCCGAAACACCGGCGTCGACAAATTGCACACCCATATCGCGAAACCTTGCCGCGTGTTCGACCGATTTCTTGTAAAAATTATTGGCCCCATTGACCAAAAGATCACCCGGTGTGAGCTTGAATAGCATCTCTTCCACCACGCGCTCGGTGACTTCGCCCGCAGGCAGCATCAACCAGAGTATGCGCGGGGTGCTCAGTGCATTGAGCAGGGCATCGAGCGAATAGGCGCCGTCGAAACCGGGCTCGTTTTGCAATGCATCTACCGATTTTCCATCGGCATCGAAGCCAACTACGTGGATGTCAGCGCGGCACAGTTTCATGGCCATGTTGGCGCCCATTTTTCCCAAGCCTACGAGGCCCATTTGCATATCAGATCACTCTCTTTCGAATTGCGGAAACAAGGACTTCGGCCAGTATGACCACTGCAAAAATTGTTAGCAACACTACGGCCACTTGATCCCAACGGAACAAATTCATCGACGAATCCATCGCCATGCCGATGCCGCCCGCGCCGACCAATCCCAATACGGCCGATTCGCGCACGTTGATATCCCAGCGGAATAAGGCAATCGACCAGAATGCCGGTTTCACCTGCGGCCAGTAGCCTTTGATAAAGATACTACTCTTGGGCGCGCCGACGGCGGTGAGCGCTTCGATGGGCCCGCGCTGCGCTTCTTCCAATGCCTCGCCAAATAGTTTTCCGACGAAGCCGATGGAGCGAAATGTGATTGCCAATGTGCCCGCCAGCGCCCCGGGCCCGAAGACCGCGATGAACAAGAGCGCCCACACCAGCGAATTGACCGAGCGAGAGGAGACCAGGATCAGTTTGGCAAAATAATTAACGGGTTTGAACGGCACCAGATTGTTGGCGGCCAGCATGCCGACGGGCAACGCGATCACGAGGCTCAGTATGGTGCCGAGCGTGGCGATATTGAGTGTTTCGATCAATGCGGCGTGTACCGATTTACCGTAGAACGCGGTATCCATCGGCCACATGCGCATAAAGAAATCCCTGATCTGCTCGGGCGCGTCGTAAAGGAATTCAGGAATGATTTCGAGATGCCGAACCGACATCACGATGGCCGAGACTGCGATGAAATAAAACGCGAAACGAATAATGCGCTGCTCAGTCGTAAAGCGCCGCCACTCGCGGTTGATACCCCGCATCACATTGCCGGCAACTGCGGTCATTCCTCGCGTCCGCGTTGCGTGACGGACGAGTGCGCGCCATCGCGGCTAAACCACTGCGAGATGGTTTTGTTATCCAGGAACACTGCGCGAAGTACGTTGGAAAGTATCTCTCCGATAAAAATCAGCGTGATGATGGAAATCAGGATGGCCAGCACGAAGTCGTAATCGAAGCGCTGGAATGCCGAGAACAATGTGCCGCCGATACCACCCGCACCGACGATACCGACCATGGTCGAGTTGCGCAGATTTGAATCGAGCTGGTACGTGCAAAACCCCAGGAAACGGCCGAACACTTGCGGCAGCACGCCGAATGTCAGCACATTCGCAAACGAGGCCCCCGACGCACGCACGGCCTCTACTTGCTTTAATGAAATCTCTTCAATGGCATCAGCGAATAATTTTGAAATGAATCCGATCGAGCCGATCACGAGCGCACCGATGCCGGCGATGGCACCGAAGCCCACGGCTTTGACAAAAATGATGGCGACGATCACCGGATGAAGCGAACGGCACAGCGCGATCAGGAACCGGGCTGGCCAGGAAAGCCACAATGGCGAAAGATTGCGCGAAGCCATCAGGCCGATAAGCAATGAGATGAATATGCCAAGCGCACTCGCGATGACCGCGATCTCAAGGCTTTCGGTGAGTCCCTTGACGATCAACTCCCATTGGTCGCCACCGAAAGCTGGCGGGAACATGCGCGAGAGGAAGCGCTCTGCATTGGCGAAGCCCGCAACGAAGCGGTCCCAAGTGAAGTCTAGCTGCGCGGCGGCCCAGATGCAGTAGGCGAGCAGGGCCAGCCAGCCGAGGCGGGTCGGCCAGTGGGCGGGGAAGGGGTTGCGATCGGCGGAGATGGTATTCAAGCGTGATTACCAAACGCTCGTCATTCCCGCGCAGGCGGGAATCCAGCGTCGTATCGCAAAAGTCGCGGGGTTCCCGCCTAAGCAAGAGTGCGACAGCATGCTCGTGCCCTCGGTCACATCGAGATTATGCAATCGACAGCACTTTCGGTTTGGCTCTCGAACTCGCATGCCTACGCCGCAGCGCCGTGTCGCATCCCCGCGAGCGGGGCCCCTGCTCTTCGGCTTGCGTCGTTACTCAATCCAGTTCTCCCCACCATAAATCTGTTTCAAATTCTCATCCGACAGCTGCGATGGTGTCCCATCGAAGACGATTTTTCCACCGGTCATCCCTATCATGCGTTGGCAGAATCGCTTGGCTAACGCAACGTTATGAATATTTACGATGACAGGAATATTGCGTTTACCCGCAAGATTAGCCATCAGCTCCATGATTTCCACCGAGGTCTTGGGGTCGAGCGAAGAGGTCGGTTCATCGGCCAATAGAATTTCCGGATGCTGCATCACCGCGCGTGCAATCCCCACTCGCTGCCGCTGCCCACCAGAGAGTGCATCGGCGCGCTGGTTGGCAAAGTTTGCGAGGCCAACCGCGTCGAGCAGGGTGAACGCCTCTTCGATATCTTCAGGTGTAAATTTACGCAGCCACGCTTTGAATGCGGACATAAAGCCGAGGCGACCGGTCAAAACGTTTTCCATCACGGTCAATCGCTCGACCAGGTTAAATTCCTGAAATACCATGCCGATTCTTCGCCGTGCCATTCGCAGCTCAATGCCTTTGAGCTTGGCCAGATCCATGCCCTGAAATAATATTTCGCCAGAGGTCGGCTCGACGAGGCGATTGATACAGCGGATTAGCGTCGATTTACCCGTTCCCGATGGCCCGATGATGGCGGTGATGCCTTCTCCGGCGATGGTGAGATCGATGCCTTTCAACACCGGCACGCCGCGCTTGTATTCCTTTACGAGGCCGCGAATCTGGATGGAGCGGTCAATCGTCATTTTTTTGCGGCGTCCTTCTTCTTTTCCATTTCTATCTCGCGAGTCTTGCGTGCCTCAAAGCCAGTGCGGTTCAATGACTCGCCACTCGCTTCGGCAACGTTGCGGACAGAGACGTAATCGACTTTGTAATTGAGCGGCACAAACCGATCCGGACCGCGGAATGCAGCTGAAAGCCCTGCGGGAAAGCGAAACGTAAACGTACAGTCGCTAATTTTCTTCGCTAGCGATGGCTCGAGGTCATGCGCCACCGCAAGGCTGCCCGCAGGAAAAGGCTGACTTTTGTAAATAACGCGCAGCGCATCGGGTTTCAGCGCGTCGCGCTGGAGCATGCGAATCAATACATCGTCTGCTACTGCGCCAGCATCGTAATCGCCGTTAATGACGCCTGAAACGGAATTGTCGTGCTTACCCGAGTACAGCACCTTGTAATCCTTGTCGGGAATCAGGCCCTCTTTCGGGAAGAGTGCACGCGGCGCGAGATTGCCCGAGTTTGAAGACGGCGACACGTGTGCAACGCGCTTGCCCTTCAAATCGCCGAGGGTTTTGAACGCGCTATCTTTCTTGACGATGACAATAAGGTGATAAGCGGCAATACCACGCTTGTCGGTACCGTGGGTGGCGATGGGAATCGCGCCACCAATGTTAACCGCAAACGGGGTATCGCCTGCCGACAGGAGGCTTAACTGGATACGCCCTGAACGCATCGCTTCCACTGTCGCCGCGCTCGAATAGACAGGCAAGAAGCGCACCGGCTTACCCACGCAAGATTTCAGGTAATCCACGTACGGCGTCCACAGCTTCTCGTAAACGACAGAATCTTCCTGTGGCGAATAGCTCAACAACAACGTGGCGGGATTCTTCAGTTTCTTCGGATCTTTTGGTGCATCGGCAGTCATGTTGCCGTCTTCATCGCAAAAGAGGGCGTCAAGGTCGCCGCGGTGTTTGCAGGTGTCTTGCGACCAGGCTATGAGGCTCGTGGACGCGAGTGCTGCCGCAATCAGGACCCTAATCATGCAACGCGACCCAAAATTTAGCAGCGTGTTGCATGGTTTCTCCTCGTATGGTCATGGTTCATTCTAGCAATCTTCCCCGGCCAAATGGGCTGATGGCGCAATGACGAGTCAAAGGGTATCCCTTGACTGCGTCTTGCCATTCACGCTGCCCATCAGCGACAATCCATACAGATGCACATGTCGTGCGTTGCCCTTTTCTACTCGCAATGAAGGATGCATGATCGACCCGGATAGCCATCTCATGCAGGAGATCGAGTTTGTCGCCTCTTTGGGCGCGCAATTCACCGAATCAATCGAGCTCGATGAAACTTTGCGCAACGCCACCCTGCGAGTGATGGAGCATCTGGATGCAGAGGCTGCATCGGTGTTTTTGCTCAACCCAGAGGAGACACACCTGGTCTGCCGCTTCTGCGCCGGTCCGATGGACGTAACCGGGCTGTCTGTGCCGTTTGGCAACGGTATCTTAAGCCGTGCCGTCATCAACAATTCGCTGGAAATGGTGCTCGATGTGCGTGGCGACAAGGATTTCGACGCAAAGGTGGACGAGGAAACCAGCTTTGTGACGCACTCGATACTTTGTGCGCCGCTGGCGATGAAGGGAAAGCCCTTCGGTGCAATTGAAATCATCAATAAAACAGGCGCACATCCACTGTTCACGATCAAGGATGGCCGCCTGCTTTCAGCACTCGCATCGTTGTCGGCTTTTGCCATCCACCACGCCAGAATGACGGTAGAACGGGTGGCGCAGGAGTCATTACGTCAGGAAATACGCCTCGCGGGCGAGATTCAACGCAGTTTGTTGCCCCGGAACCCTGAGCCGCGCTTCCCCATCTTCGGCATCAATCTGCCGGCACAGGAAATCTCGGGGGACTTTTATTCGCATGTGGTGCTGGCTGATGGGCGCATCGCATTTAGTCTGGGCGATGTATCTGGCAAAGGCATACGCGCGTCGATGTTGATGTCCAAAACCATCAGCCTGTTTCAGTGCTTGTGCAAGACCATGCAAGAGCCGGGCAGATTACTGGCGGCCATTAACGACGAAGTGGTGGAGACAAGTTCGCATGGCATGTTCGTCACCATGATCGCGGGCATCTACGACCCACTCACAGAAGATATCGTGTTTGCCAACGCCGGGCATTTGCCGCCCATTTTGCGCAAGACCGATGGCGAGTTTTTGATGTTCGGAGCAGAAATGCCGCCACTTGGTATTTTGTCCGGAATTGAATTTCCGGATGAAAAGATTAACCTTGACGGCGGCAGTTTCTATCTCTACAGCGACGGCGTGACCGAAGCGGGCGGCGAGCAAGAGTTGGGCGAAGCCGGTTTGAAATTGATGCTGAACGAGTTCGCCAAGCTTCCGCTGGCACAACGCCTTCGCAGCATGGTCGAGCGACTTTCCTCCAGCAGCCAACCGTTGGGCGACGACATCACGTTGCTGGTCATCGAATCGGCTGAGAGTTATCCTGTTGGGGTGCTCAGGTTTCCGGCGGACCCGGCTACCTTGAAAGAAGTGCGCGGGCGAATTCGGGCCATGGCTGCGTCTGTTGGTGCGACCGCCGAATTGACTGAAGCGATTGTTGTGGCGCTCAATGAGGCGTGCATGAATGTGATTCAGCACGGCTACAAGGGCAGTTCGCAGGGGGAATACGAATTAAGGGTGGGGCATCACAGGGGCAGGCATGCGATGATTTTTGAATTGCTCGATCATGCGCCGCCAATCGATGTGTCACACATCAGATCGCGACCGCTGGAGGACATACGTCCCGGTGGATTAGGGGTTCATTTCATTGAGCAGTTGATGGATGAGATGGTGTTTTGCGCACCACCTGAAGGTTACGGAAATCAGCTATATATGAGCATCCGCATGGACAAAAAAACTCTCCTGGAAATATCGTGACCCATACCGTTACCGCCCAAGGCAAGCTCCAAATCCTCGCATTAACAGGCGAGGTCGATATGCACTCGTCGCCCGCCGTCAGAAAAGTAGTGCTCGACCTCGTCAAAATGGGGTCCCCCGTTGCGGTCGATCTTGTGGCTGTGACGTATATGGATAGCTCGGGTGTGGCGACACTGGTGGAAGCGCTGCAGAACGCAAAAAAAATGGGGCAAGGCTTCGTGCTCGTTGCACCGACCGGCAGTGTGTTGGGTGTGATCAAGCTGGCGCGACTGGATAAGGTATTCCGCATCGTGGCAAGCGTTGCGGAGTGTAACGATCTTGCAGCTTAATCTCATACGCACACCGTTGGCTGCGGTGGAATGGGTGGGCAGTCAAACGGCCCAGTTTGGCAACGAGATCGGGTATGCCAGTGCGCTGCTGTTTGAAAGCCTGTACTGGTTAATGCTCGGGCATTGGCGCAATCAACCAGTACGCATTTCGGCGGTATTCAAGGAGGCGGTTGAGGTCGGTGTTCGCGCCATTCCCATCGTTTGTATTGCCTGCTTTGCCACCGGCACAATGCTGGCCATGCAGGGCATACATACGCTCAGGCAATTCGGTGCGGATTCCCAGGTGGTGGTGGGTATCGCATATTCAGTGAGCCGCGAATTCGCGCCGCTGATAACCGGTATTTTCGTTGCCGGACGTACGGGATCGGCAGTCGCGGCGCGTATCGGAACGATGACGGTATCGCAAGAAATTGACGCACTCCGCGTCATCGGCGTCAATCCGGTGCGCTATCTGGTCGCGCCGTTGCTGATTGCATTGATGTTCACCATGCCCTGCCTGACCGTGCTGGCGAATCTGGTGGCGATGCTGGGTGGCGCGTTGTATTGCCTCGCCGCGCTGGGTATGCCGGTCGAGGTATTCTTTGACCGCAGCTTTGCAGCACTCACGACCAGCGATTTGCTCGGTGGTATTTACAAGAGCATCGCCTTTGCCATGCTGATTGCCATTATCGGTGCGGTCAATGGCTTTCAGGTGAAAAGTGGTGCGGAAGGCGTGGGGCGGGCGACCACACGTTCCGTGGTGCTGTGCATTGTCTCCATCATACTTGCCGATATGCTATTTACCGGGTTTCTAAGCCGCTGATATGGTGTCACCAGAAACCCCTGCTATTGAAATTATCAAGTTGGTCTCGCACTATGGCGAGCGCAAGATATTGCACGAAATCGACATGACCGTCGCGCAGGGCGAGATCATGGTCATCATGGGCGGAAGTGGTTCGGGCAAGAGCACGCTTTTGCGCCATTTGCTTGGACTGAATCGACCGACGTCGGGATCGGTGAAATTGCTCGGCCAGGACATCACGCGCATTTCTGCGCAAGAGATGTTTGCATTGCGCCGCCAGATGGGTGTTTCGTTTCAAGGCGGTGCGCTATTCAACTCGATGAGCGTGGCAGAAAACGTCGCGTTACCGCTGCGCGAGCATACCGAACTCGACGAAAATACCATCCAGATCATGGCGCGGATGAAGCTCGAAGTGGTGAATCTGAATGGCTTTGAGGATTTGATGCCGAGCGAGTTATCTGGCGGAATGTTGAAGCGTGCCGCGTTGGCGCGCGCGATTGCGCTCGACCCCCGCTTATTGTTTTTCGATGAGCCCTCAGCGGGGCTTGATCCGGTCGCGTCGGTCGAACTGGACGAGCTGATCCTGAATCTGCAGGAAGCGATGGGCATGAGCATCGTTGTGGTGACGCATGAGCTGGAAAGCGCATTCAAAATCGCTGATCGTATTACCGTACTCGATCAAGGGCATATTCTCCTGACCGGGACGGTGGAAGAGGTGCGCGGGTCGGATCATCCCCGCATCGTTAGCCTGTTGCAACGGCAACCTCGACGCGATGAATTGGATGGTGACGCTTATTTGCAGCGATTGACGCGTGAACTTGCGTAACGATAGGCACAGGATAAAACACAGGGCAAAACAATGAAGCGCGACAACATCAATTACACCTTGGTCGGAACCTTCGTGCTGATCACGGTGGGCTTACTCATCTACGCTTTAGCGCGTCTTAGCGGGCACACAGAAAAGCGCGATTCCTATTTCGCGATCTTTTCCAATGTTGCCGGCATTTCGGATGGTTCACCGGTGACCTACGACGGCTACCAGGTCGGGCACGTGCAAAGCGTTGAGCCGGTGAGCAAGGAAGGCCGCGTCAACTATCGCGTGAAATTGTTGCTCAAACAGGATTGGAAGATTCCCACCGATAGTGTCGCTTCCATTGGTTCGTCAGGTTTGCTTTCCGGGCAACTGATTGACGTGCAACAGGGCAAGAGTCAGGAGTACCTGAAGCCCGGGCAATCGATTCGTGCGCTCGATAATCCTCCTTTGATCGCGGCCCTGGGGGGGCTTGCGGGTGATCTGCGCAACATCGCCCGCGATGATGTGCGCCCAGCCTTGCAGACACTGAATCGACAGGTGGACAGTGTGGGCGGTATGCTCGAACGCAAAGGCGGAATGACACTGGATCAGGCGAACGTGGCACTGGGGCGACTGAATACGGCCGCGGAGAATTTGGGTCAGTTGCTGAACGCCCAAAATCGCCAGCACATGACCAATATGCTGAAGAACGGCGAGCGGGCAACTGAAAATCTAGGGCAGTTACTTAACACAGAGAATCGCCAGCACGTCAGTGCCATCCTGAAAAATAGCGATCAAGCGACCGAAAAGGTCAGTCAGACGCTCAATGACTTCAAACAGACCGAGGCAGAGATCAATGCGGCCATGCGGCAGACACAGACTATTTTGTCCAACCTTGAACGGGCCAGTCGCAATATGAACGAGTTGACACGCCAGTTACGCGAAAGCCCGTCGGCGATTTTCAGTAGCCCGCCTCCCGCAGATGCCGTGGAGGTAAAAAAATGAGCTCTGCGATGAAGTGTCTGATTTGTTTTGTTGTAATGGTTGTGGCGGGATGCCAAACGTCACAGCCCATTCCAACCGATCGATTTTTTCGCCTGGAGTCAGCCACCGGTGCCGTGGCTGCGCAGCCCATATTGAACGAAGGTCTGTACGTCGCACCGTTGCGCGCCGAGGGCCCTTACGCAGAGCGCGCCATGTTGTACGCCTCGGCAAACCGTCCGCGCGAGTTGCAGCAGTATCATTACCAACATTGGAGTGAGTCGCCGGCAGCTCTCTTGCAGGAGCACATGCGCGTCAGCTTTCAGGCAATGGCGATTGCGCCGCGTGTGACCGACGTTTCAATGGGAAGCGGCATCGGATTCGTGCTGAATGCCAAGATACTGCGGCTGGAAAAGCTCACGGGTAACAATGCTGAAAGCGGTGCTCGGGCCGTTGTTTCGTTACACGTTACGCTGCAGCGCAAGCAGCCATACTCGCAGTTGTTGGAGCGCAGCTATTTGGTTGAAGAATCGGTCAGCGAAAACAGCCAACACGGATACGTCGTCGCGTCCGAAGCTGCGCTGAAGAAGATCTACACCCAGTTGGCTGAAGACATTAAGCCGCTGCGTTAGCCCGGCTCCGTCGCAAAGAGCATTCCCAATTGTACGAATGTATTTTAAGATATCGACAATTGCCGCAATTCAATGCATTGTCGGCGGTGTAGTTAAACGTATCCAAGTGGTTTTATTCTGTTTATAAGGAGTGCAACATGAGTACGAATTTGACAAATGGTGACGCTGGCGTGAGCAAAGAAAAACTGATGCAGGATTTGCGGATGGTCGTGGCCGACGCGGAGGAATTGTTGCGCGCGACAGCCAGTCAGGCCGGCGAAAAAGTTGCCGCCGTGCGCGAACGTATCACGGGCCGTCTGGCAGCCGCCAAAGAACGGCTGGAAGACGCAGAAGCGCTGATGATCGAGAAAACCAAGGCGGCAGCGCATGCGACTGACGAGTACGTTCACGATCATCCCTGGAACGCCGTCGGTATCGCTGCTGGCGTTGGGTTCCTTATTGGCGCACTGATTTCGCGCGGTCGCTAAGAATGCCAGTGGCAAGTCCGGGTTTGATGGGTTCGGTCAGACGCTTGACCGGTACGTTGATCGCCATCGTTTCAACACGCCTCGAGCTTCTGGTCAACGAGTTGCAGGAGGAGCGTCTGCGTTTGACGCAGATGTTCCTGCTTGCGCTCATTGCGTTGTTTTTGCTTGGCACTGGCCTGATTTTGCTCAACGCGTTCATCGTTGTGCTGTTCTGGGACAGTCATCGCTTGTTGGCGCTGGGGTTGTTGTGCGTGGTTTATCTGGTCGCTGGCGTGGCGGTCACGATGTCATTGCGCGCAAAAGCGCAAGCAGGATCGAAGTTATTTGCGGCCAGTCTTGCAGAATTCGATAAGGACAGGCAGGCATTGCGAGGCGGCAATGAGTAACCAGTTAGACGACATCATGCAAAAGCGCGCCCTACTTTTGGCGCGGATTGCAGGGCATCGAGAGCTGATTACGGCGGCGGCAGCGCGATTGAAAATGCCGCTTGCTGTTGCCGACCAAGGATTCGCCGTTGGTCGATATTTACGCTCGAATCCGTTGTCGCTGGCTGGTGTAGCGGGCGTCGTGACGCTGGTGGCGATAAAGCGTCGCGGCATGATCGCCGTAGCCGCGGGGGCCCTGCGTTTATGGAATTTTTACAAAATGTTTAAGGTTGTTACTACGCGGATGACTTCCGGGCGCTGATACGTCTGCAACGACACCGTTGCCAGAATTCTGCTGTCAGCGCTCGTGCAACTCCAGATCTGCATTGGCAGCGCGTTTGTGCAACTGCCTCGCGTAAGCATGGCGTGCCCGCAATCTTGTATCGCGGAAGATAATCTCCAGCGTCTCTCCCACCACCATCACGATACCCAGAATAGGTATGACCAGCATCAACCCGGCCACGCCGGCAATCGCTTCGCCGATGAAAAACATCAATAGCGTCAACAGCGGATGAATGCTCATGGTCTTTCCAATGACGATCGGCAGAAATATGAAGTCATCCAATATTCTGAGCAATCCGAAAAGCCCAACGACGGCATAGATCAATGTGATCTGTCCCGGAAAATCGGTCGCTGTCACCATTACTGCCAGCACACAGCCAATGATTGGGCCGATGTAGGGTATCCAGCCCAGCACGGCGGCGATCAGCCCCAACGTCAATGGCGATGGAACACCGAGAATCCACAGCCCGAATACCAGGAAAACGGCATCGATGACTGTCAGTTTAAACATACCTACAAAATATTGACGCGCCGTCTGATCGAGCGCGTGCATCAAATGTAGCGTTTTCTCGAAATAGGCGTTGGGCACCGTCTCCGCAATGAATTTGCGCAATGTGCCACCGTCCTTGAGCAGGAAGTAGGCGATGATCGGCGCCAGCAATAATGAGGGTAGCCAGGCGATGACGGTGATGATCGCCCCGCCCAGGTGCTTGTCGGAAAACTGCTCGGCATAGCCCAAGGTTTTTTCCCGAAGTTCCACGCTCAAGTTGCCTTTGCGCAGGAACGCAAAATTCTGCTGCATCTCAACGATAAGTGCCTCGACCACGCGCGCGCCGCCGTCCAGGTAGCGCATCACGGTGTTCTGCCATTCCCCGGCATTGGCGATGACGCGGGGATAGATCAGCAATAGCAGGCCGACGACGACGAGTAAAAATGCGCCGCTGAGCAGCGTGGCCGCGAAATTAGTGCTGAGACCCGACGACACCAACTTGTTGTTGAGAGGGGCGAGCAGGTAATAGAGCAGCAGGGCCAGCAGGAACGGCACTACCAGCCACAATATTTTCTGGAACAGGAATATGAGCAGGCAGGTGCTGCCGATGATGCCGCACCAGGTGACTGGGCCAATACGTGATGCGCTGGCATTCATTGGCGATTACAGCACGAAGCTGTTGACGGTCTGTCGCAGCCGCTCGCCCATCATTCGCGCCAGCTGAAGTGAAAGCTTGGAAGCAATATGTGAGTGCGTCTGGATGAGCCGCAGAAAATCTTCCCGGAACAACACGTCGAGCGAGCAATCTTCGATGGCACGTACCTGCGCCATGCGCGGTGCGTTGTCGAGCAGCGCCATTTCACCAAAACACTGCCCGACGCCCAACTCGGCAATCACCCCTTCGACCGGTTTTCCCTGCCGGCAAATGAGCACCTTGCCGCGCAGGATGAAATAAATCGCCTGTCCTTCTTCACCCTCGTCGAAAATGACTTCGTCTTTCAGATAGGTGCGGTGATGCAGTAGACCACG
>ENA-OFDP01000686-OFDP01000686.1-metagenomes-genome-assembly--contig:-NODE-686-length-14680-cov-5.192274_pt1 | contig 14680 bp, 16 predicted proteins | sample MGYA00153389_OFDP01 | MGnify analysis MGYA00153389 | reverse complement strand
CTCAACCACCACGGTCGCAACTAATTCATCCTAAATTTTGAATTTGCAATTGCTGCAGGATCGGTGACTATGTTGACAACTCTTAGGAGTATGGTATTTAGGGTAGACAACAATGAAACTTTCCAGATCCAGAGTTAATTTGTGATAATTGCCTCTAGCTGATTGAGCAAATGTTCTAACTGTTGAGTCTTGGCTGGGTCGCTCCAAAGCGTTTTATCTTTTTTTGCTAATTGAATAGTCTGGGTTAACCGCTGCTTGAGATTCGCCGGTTCAGACGGTTTTGACTCGTTGTTGAGCAGTTTAAGCCGCTGCTTAATTTCGGATAGGCTAAGGGAATTGTGAACAACTTCTGTCAGCATTTGCTGTCGGGCATCTGTATCTTTGAGGCTGGCAATCAAAATTCCTTTAGTGTAATGAATTTTCCCTTGACGAATTCCGTTTAAAATCTCTTGAGGCTTTTTGAGTAGAGGCAATCGTGTGGCAACAAAAGATTGCCAGGTAATGCGTCCAAAAGAGTCGAAAATTTGTTTGACTAGTTCAGCTTCCTGACTAACCAAAACGTTTTGGTTAGTTGTTCCTTTTGCTGCATTGTTCATGCGGTAGAGCAGACTAACAACTGCTTCAACGTCACACCCTAACTGAATTTCAAGCAGACGTAACGTGTTGTCCAGTTCCTCCAAAGCACTAAAGTCTCGACGATTGGCATTCTCTGAAATGGCAGCGTGAAAAGCAGTGCGATCATCCCAATTGAATACCTTGCTTGGAACGGTCTCAAGCTGAATAATTCCTGCTGCTTTGAATCGACGCAGTCCGGCAACCAGTTCATACTTGCCTGATTGATCAGGATGAGGACGTACCCAAAGCGGCGATCGAATTCCGTTTGGCTTTATATCATTCAAAGCCCACTGCTGTAGATCCTCTGGGTCATAGTAATGTCTGACTGGCTTCCCATCAGGAACAAATGTGAAGGTGCAGAGGATGTCGTGATATGGGATCAATTGCTCCTTGGTTGCTTCAGCCGCCTGAGTGATTTTTTGAGCGGCTCCTTGACCGAAGACAAAATTCAATTCTTCATTGCTAGCGATCGCGTCTTTTAACTTACGTCGTGTTGTCATGATTCAGACTCAAATAATTTCAACGCTTCTGTCAAAAGTTTGTTGTAAGCATTTGCGGCGGACTTAGGAGACGTTCCTTTCATCCGAAATACCGTACTCCCCTGCCCTGGTGAATCTTTAATGCACTGCCGATCGGGAAGAACTGTGTTGAGTAAAGGTAGAATGCCTCCTTGTAAAGCTTCTTGAGCTTCTCGCAGCAAAATCGTGTTCTCCTTAACAGCATTCAAATACACCGCTGCGGTTGGCAGTCCACCTCTGATCTCGCGCGCTTGACGAACAAACTGGACAATTTTGCCAGTGCTTGCCAGATCAATCATTGAGTCTCTGCAAGGAATCAAAACAAGGTTTGACCGAATCAGTACCGCCTTTGTCACCTCACTGGCATTTCCAGGTCCATCAATAATCACAATGTCGTAGTGTTCGCTTAACTTTGGCAGTTCATCAAACAACTCTTCTGGATCACTAATGACCTTGCAAGGTAATCCTAATTCTTGCAGCCAGCCTGAGGAACTCTCCTGTCCGTCTGCATCAACTAGAAGAGCAGAGTAGCCTTTTTGCGTAAACCAATCAGCCGCATGAACCGCTCCTGTTGACTTTCCTGCTCCACCTTTTTGATTTGTAAACGCCAAAATTTTGGGTAACTTTGTGGGAAGACCTGTAGCCTTCGCAGTATTAGATCTGGGCATGAGTTAAATAACCAAAACCTATGGTTTGATCATACCATTGATTCAATAAGGTAACCCATAAAACTAACCAAAACGTTTTGGTTAGATAGATTTATAGCAATTTTTCCTTTTCACTTTAGATTTCCCCCAATATTGGAACTGGGCTTGTAACCATTGCTGGAGGTGGCTTACACCCAATTAGAGACCGTTAACTTCAAGCGGGATAGACCTCTCCGCTGTCTCCTCACTTGGGATGCATTGTAATTGAGTAACTGAACACTCCAATTCTCAAGGCACTAGTTATCTGATGACTCTATAACAACAGTTGACTCAGACTGTGAACTTGGAGTTGATGCCACTGAGGTAGCCTTCTCTGGCTTGAGCATCCTACTCATCCCCATCACTTCATCAAACGCCTTCTCTGCCGCTGCTTGGTCTGCTGCCTTGGTATAGCGTCGAAAGTTTTGCACCGACTTGTGGCGAGTCAGAGTCATCACATGATAGGGATTCATTCCCTTGAGTACCAAATTGGTCGCAAACGTATGCCGGAACTGATGCGCATGAAAATCAATTTCCGTCTGCTTTGAAATCGCATTCATCACCTTGCGAATCCCGTCATAGCCCAAGCGCTGCCAAAGATTGCGCCGGGAATGGGAAACAAACAACGGACGCTCTGGCGATAATACTTCCCCCGTCAGTTCTCGCCACTGGAGATACCGCTTCACCGCCTCCTTTCCTTGAGGTGTCAGTGGCACCCATCCCTTACTATCTGCCTTCGCCTCCCGAATGCGTAACCGTCGCCCGTCGTAATCCCCCAGATTCAATGCCGATACTTCCTCTGCCCGCAGCCCATGCAGCAGCACTGCAATCAACGCAATATTGCGCTCTGGTAATGAACTGGCTAACGCCGCTTCAACAATTTGCTCGACCTCTGTATCTTTGAGATTTTGCGCCTCCGGTTCCGTCAGCTTCGGCAGATCCACTTCCGTCGTCGGATTGATACTGACATAGCGAGATCGCACCAGCCACCCGTAGAAATTCTTCAGCGTTCCCAAGATTCTCCTGACCGTGGCATCCGACAGCGATCGCCGCCCTGTTTCTAAGTCCTGCCGCATCAAATAGGCTTTGAACTGGGCAACCTGACGCGGTGTCACCTCTGCCCAGCCCTTATCCGTCCAATTCAGAAAACACTGTAGATCCTGTCGATAGGCTTTTTGACTTTTGGGAGCCAGCGATCGCGCCTGCAAAAACTCATCTACCCGCAACTTTCTTAAATCAGCGGGTTCACTAGTCTTATTCAATCGCGCAGAGTCAGACTGCTCCGGAATTGACTGGAGCGGCACGATTATAGGATCAGGAATCGATTTACGACGGTTCATGGCAGTATTCGTGCGGGAGTATCAGAATGATGGAGCGTCCCGTGAATTTGAGCGATCGCCGATTCAACAGGTGTTCAGGGCAAGCAGTTCAAAATCTCCTCTCTATCATATTCCGGATAATAACCATTATCTGGAATATAAAAATGTCAGACGAAATGAGCAGAGTGGTTAAGAATCTCAAGAAAAATGCTCTAGCTCTTGGCTTTGACCTCATTGCTCAACCCCCTGCTCCGGGGTATATTTCTTAGGAACGAACTCAATGGGCAATGCTATCAATATTGGTTCTCCAAGCAATTTGCTTAATCAACCGAAAATTTGCAGGTGGAACCAATTTGACTATTGGAGCATCTTTTTGATGGATCTCTCTCATCTGAGTAGTTACGAAGCTTCTATAAAGCTAGCAGGATGGGTATTTACGGTGCCTTATTGCCTTGTTATCCTTTTGCTTAAGGCTTTTTAAAGTAGAAGGAATATAGCTGCTGAGTGACCGACAAAACTTTTGTATAGGTTGTATTTAAGGTTATACATGCCCTATGGCGTTCTATTCACGTACTCGGAAATAGCAACTTAGCAATCATTGAATCGACATCTTTGAACCCAAAACCGCTGAAAACGCTGAATTTCTCCACATGATTTATATTGTCGGGTTAGTAGCTGAAAATTACTTTTTGCTTACTGCGAAATCATGGAGGGATTGGGTCATGAAGCTTAATTGGACTCACTCCAAGAGTAAGATTGCTTATCGTAACGCATAGCGTATGAGGTCATTGAAAACTATGAGAATTCTAGTAACAGGTGGTGCGGGTTTCATCGGTTCCCATTTAATTGACCGTCTGATGACCGAAGGCCATGAGGTGATCTGCCTGGACAACTTTTACACCGGGCGAAAGCATAATGTATTGAGGTGGTTTGGGCATCCCTACTTTGAGCTAATTCGCCATGATATTACGGAACCGATTCGCTTGGAGGTTGATCAGATTTACCATCTGGCATGTCCCGCATCGCCCGTACACTATCAGTACAATCCAGTTAAAACGATCAAGACCAATGTGATTGGTACATTACACGTGCTGGGACTGGCAAAGCGGGTCAAAGCTAGGGTGCTGTTAGCCTCCACCTCTGAAGTTTATGGCGATCCTGAGGTGCATCCCCAGACAGAAGAATATTGGGGCAATGTGAATACGATTGGGATTCGGAGTTGCTATGACGAAGGTAAGCGGGTCGCTGAGACTTTAGCATTTGATTATCACCGCCAGAATGATGTTGAGGTGCGGGTTGCCCGAATTTTTAATACCTACGGTCCTCGTATGCTCGAAAACGATGGTCGCGTGGTTAGCAATTTTGTCGTGCAGGCGCTTCAGGGAACTCCATTAACGGTCTATGGAGCAGGGTCGCAAACTCGCAGCTTTTGTTATGTTTCTGATATGGTTGATGGCTTAATCCGGTTGATGAATGGTATTCATACAGGACCTATCAATCTTGGCAATCCAGAGGAATATACTATTCTTGAATTAGCTCGGACGATTCAAAAAATGGTCAATCCAGACACCGATATCCGATTTGAGCCATTGCCTCAGGATGATCCGCGTCGGCGTAAACCCGACATTACTAAGGCGCAGAAGTTGCTGAGTTGGCAACCTACCGTACCTCTATCTGAGGGTTTACGGTATACCATTGAAGATTTTCGTGCCCGCTCAGGCACTTCTGGCTCTACGCATTCTGTTGATTGTGTCGGTGTAGATTAGCCGGAGCGCATTTTTTTGTGCATCCGATGTATTTTGCCCATGTTTGATTCTGCTTAATTTTGTCGTGTCTTTTAGGGAAAGCCTCATGCGTGTATGTGTGATTGGTACTGGATATGTTGGTTTAGTTACTGGAGCTTGTTTGGCTCATACAGGTCATCACGTTGTTTGCGTAGACAACAACAAGGAGAAAGTAAAGCTCATGAAATCTGGGCAGTCTCCTATCTTTGAGCCGGGACTTTCGGAAATTCTACAATCGTGTATTGAGAATGGAATGATTGAGTTCACGACGGATTTAAAGGCAGGGGTGGAGCATGGGCAAGTTTTGTTTATCGCTGTTGGAACTCCGGCGTTACCTAGTGGAGAAAGTGATACTCGTTATGTTGAGGCGGTGGCGCGTGGGATTGGTTCCCATCTGAATGGTGAATACAAAGTAATTGTGAATAAATCTACGGTGCCGATTGGGTCGGGAGACTGGGTTAGAATGCTAGTGCTGGATGGTTCTGCGGAGCGAAAGGCTGAGTCAAAATCGCCTGTGCTGGTGGGTGCTGGTGGGATTGATGTTGCGGCAACTGCGGTTAACTTTGCAAAAGAGCCGGAATTTGATGTTGTCAGCAATCCTGAGTTTTTACGAGAAGGTTCGGCGGTTTATGATACTTTCAACCCGGATCGAATTGTGTTGGGTAGCAGCAATTCTAAAGCGATCGCGCTGATGCAGGAATTGTACGCCCCAGTTGTGAATCGCCACTTTGCCGAAGATCAGACGTTGCCGCCGGTGCCTATTGTTGTGACCGACCTGAGTTCGGCAGAAATGATCAAGTATGCTGCTAATGCTTTTTTGGCAACTAAGATTAGCTTTATTAATGAGGTTGCAAATATTTGCGATCGCGTTGGGGCAGATGTGGTAGAGGTCTCCAAGGGCATAGGGCTAGACTCCCGCATCGGCAATAAGTTTTTGCAGGCAGGAATTGGCTGGGGTGGTTCCTGTTTTCCCAAAGATGTCTCTGCACTCATCCACACAGCAGATGACTATGGATTTGAAGCGCAACTCATGAAAGCGGCAGTCAGCGTCAACCAGCGGCAACGTCTAGTTGTGGTAGAAAAGCTTCAACAGGTACTCAAAATCCTTAAGGGTAAGACCGTTGGGCTGCTCGGTTTAACCTTTAAACCTAATACAGATGACCTCCGGGATGCCCCTGCCCTGAACATTATTGAACAGCTTACCCGTTTGGGAACTAGGGTAAAAGCTTACGATCCGATCATCTCCCAAACTGGATTGCGGAGTGGCTTGTCGGATGTGATTGTGGAAACCGATCCAGATCGCTTGGCAGACGGCTGCGATGCGCTCGTATTAGTCACAGACTGGCAAGAATTTCGGACATTGGACTATGCTCATCTAGCAACCTTGATGCATACTCCCGTGATGATTGATGGACGGAATTTTTTGCAGCAGCAGACCTTGGAAGCTGCTGGGTTTCGCTATGTGGGCATTGGGCGATAGGGGGCGCAGTGCTGTGATGTCTGGCAGGCATAGTGTTATGTTTGCCAGGAACAAGGTTTGACGCACCTCGTTTTTGAAGTTCTGGTAAAACACCTCCCCCCAACCAAATTCTTTAAGATAGACCACCAAACCGCTCTGTGGAAAGCTGTGTGTTACACAGAGCGGTTTGGTTAACAGCCTAGATTATTTATTACAATGAAGATTGCCTTCAAGAGGCTAGAACTGTATGCTACGAAACTTGCCTGAAGGACGTTCTACGAGTTTTTTCAACTCGTTACAGGCTTCACCATATCAACGCTGTTGGCGATGACCAATTCTCTACCCGGTCTATCTCAGTCAGGGGTTCCCGCCAATGGAGGCTCAAGGAGTTTGGGGAGGACTTCCACTCTGATAAGTGATGCCTATACATTAGGACCAGGCGATCGCCTTCGGATTGATGTACTCAAACTGCCCCAGTTCTCTGGCGAGTTTCAAGTCTTAGCCGATGGGTCTTTGACCCTTCCTCAGATTGGTAGCATCCCTGTCACAGGGATGACGCTTAAAGAAGCGTCAAGTGCTGTTTCCAAAGGGTATGCCCAAATTCTTAAATACCCAGTTGCGAGTGTGAATGTAGTGACTCCGCGCGCGGTGCAAGCCAGCGTTTTGGGGGAAGTTAATCGTCCAGGAGCTTACACTCTGACAGAAACCGGACAAGTTCCCACGGTGTCACGAGCACTTCGGCAGGCAGGTGGGATTACTCAACTGGCAGATCTGCGCCGAATAGAGGTTCGTCGCCCCCAGCACTCAGGTGAGCAGGTGATTAAGGTCAACCTTTGGGATTTTCTACAAATCGGTGATTCTCGTCAGGATATTACCCTACGTGCTGGAGATTCTATCTTCGTTCCTACCCTCAGTCAAACGAATTTAGCTGAATCTATCCAACTGGCATCAACCAGCTTTAGTGCCGATAAAAGTCAGGCGCTAAACGTTGCTGTTGTGGGTGAAGTTTACCGTCCTGGTCCACACACCGTTACCGCTACTGCCCGTACAGGTGCTGCTGGAGAAACCGGGCAAGCAAGCGGCTCTGGAGGAGTGGAGACACCCCCCACCATCACCCGCGCAATCCAGATTGCGGGTGGAATCAAGCCTCAGGCAAATATTCGTGAAATTCAGGTTCGGCGTTTGACTAAAAGTGGTGCTGAGCAAATGATCGCGATCGACCTCTGAGAAGTTGTTAAAGGAAGGAGACGTTAGCCAGGATTTGTTTTTACAGGATAGGGATACCATCGTTATTCCAACGGCAACGGTCATTTCTCCCGCAGAATCGATCCAGGTTGCTACTGCTAGCTTTTCACCCGAATGCTGTCGGGTGAATATTGTGGGTGAAGTGAAGCAGCCTGGATCTGTGAAAATTCCGCCAAATACCCCGCTTAACCAGGCTGTGCTGGCAGCGGGAGGATTTACAACCCGGGATCGTACTAAGTCAGTCGATTTGATTCGGTTAAACCCGAACGGTACGATTACCAAGCGCAATATTGCTATCAATTTTGGTAATTGCTCAACTGGGGTAAATTGACAAAATCTGAAAAGGGGATAGGGTGACGGTATGACAGAACTTCCCGACCTAAAGCAGCTCACGGATGAGGCAAAAGATGCCTTGATTCTAGCGTTGTGGGAAGAACTGCAAAAGATACAGAAAAAGAAACCAAAAAAGACCTCGAAGAATTCTAGCTTGCCCCCAGCAAAAGGTTTCAAAGCTGAGGTCAAGAGGGAGCAGCGGCGAGTGGGCAGCCTGGGTCGAGCAGGTGGTGGTCGTCCGTTAAGTGAGCATCCAGACCCAATCATTGAGTCCACTGTAAAAAGCTGTTAAGCGTGTGGAGCAGAGATTGCCAAGGCTGAACAGCAACTGATGGCACGGTATGACAAAATCGACATTCCACCCATCGCGCCGATTGTCATCCGAGTCGAACGATATGGCTGTGATTGTCCCCAGTGTGGAACGCCACAAATTGCAGCAGTCCCGGTCGGCATGGAACCCGGTAGCCCGTTTGGGAATCGGATTGCGGCGTTAATCACGACGATGCGATACAGCCACGGGATTAGCTATAGTCGGATGCAGCAGATGCTGGGTGAAGTGTTTGGGTTAGAGATATCGGAAGGGTCTATTGCCAACGTATTGTCACGGGTTAAAGGTCAACTGCAATCTGAGGTAGATGGGATTCTCACGATGCTCAGACGCTCAAGACTAGTCTGTAGTGGTGAAACCAGTGCGCGGGTAAATGGCAAGAACCAATGGGAATGGGTGTTTCAAAATGAACAGGTGTTTTTCCACATCATTCGACCCTCGCGGGGCAGGGATGTGATTACAGAAGTGATGGCAGACTATCGCCCTCAAGTGTGGGTCTCCGATTTGTTTAGTGCTCAAAAGACGCATCCTGCCGAATCCTGGCAAGTGTGTCTGGCGCACCAACTGAGGGATTGTCAGTATGGCATCGATGCTGGCGATGACATCTTCTCGGCACGGATGAAGAAACTGCTACTGCGGGCGTTTGTCCTGCAAAGACGGTGGGTAGACTTAGCCCATTCCACCCGCTATCAATATCGATGTCGGTTGTACCGTGACCTCAAGCAAGTTCTCTCTCTCTCCCCCATCCAGGCAGATGGGATGCGGCTCCAAACCCGTTATCGAGCATTGCAGGAAAACTTGTTTCTGTTCTTAGATGACCCGACCATCCCACCCACCAACAATGCCAGCGAACAAGCACTCCGCTGGAGTGTGATCTTTCGTAAAGTTACCAATGGGTTTCGCTCTGATTGGGGCAGAGATCTGTTTGCCTCAGTGCGTTCTATTGTCAATACCGGAAGGCGACAAGGTTTCTCTGCTTTTGAGTCTATCCTCGCTGCCTTAAATCCCCTGGAATCCTTATTCCCTCTAGGTTGAGCAATTACTATCTCGGTTCTATAGAACTCCAGCGAGAATATGCGCTCCAATATCGGGCTAATGTTCACCGTTGGAGCTATGCGCGACTCAGCCAAAATATTCAAAGTCAAGCTGCCCAGATTGGTATTGCGATTGAGATAGCCAAACAACCTTTTGCAGGAACGCCTCAAGAGAAAGCAAAGGGGCTAGCAATCTCAGCCTATCAATCTCGGAAATAAAAAACACTTGCAAGTGAAACGTTTGTACTGTATAAGTGAGCTGCGCCGTGGTTCATGCCAGCAATGGTCTCTGTGCTAATCGCCAATTACGGGCTAGTTTGACCATCGGAAGATAGTCTTGCTTTTTGGCTCTAGTGACTGTCCACCTCGACGTTGGGTGCGCTCCCAGCAAAAGGGTGCGGGTATACCGCAGTGATGGTTACTGTTTTCACCTCCGAGCAAGGAGGAATTCACCCTAACCCTTAAAACTTGGCAAACCTAAGTGAGGGCAAAATTCTTGGAACTTTTGCCAAAACGCCGAACTTGCCTCTGAGCCTATTCCTCAAAGTTGTTTATGAATCTAGTGGTACGTCAATTATTAATTGACGGGTAAAGTCGATGGAGTTTGATGCGAGCATCTTGGGTAGTGAAGCGCCAATCTATCCAGGTCTCTTCTTCGTTCCGTTGGCTCTGCCATGCCGTCACTTGTTGTTCCAGAGACTCAAAGTCTGGGATACGTCGGTCTAGACATTGACGAGAAAGTACACTCAGTTCAATCTCAGCCATATTCAACCAACTGCCATGCTTGGGGGTATGACAAAATTCAAGTTTGTCTAGAATTCGCCGCGCTTCGCTAGGCTCAAATGCCTTGTAGAGTGAAGCGGGAGAGTGGGTATTGAGATTGTCCTGCACAACGGTAATTTGGATTGCCTCTGGACAAAAAACATCCACCAGCGCTTTGAGCAGGTGAGCATAATCAATCGCTGTTCTGCGTTGAGTGACTTCGACATGTCGCCAACCCGTGATGGGTTCACACACCATGAAGAGATTGGCTGTCCCATTGCGCTCATACTCGTAATCAATGCGTTGCGGCTGTCCCGGTTGAGCAGGGATGGGAATCGTCGTTTCTTTCACCAATTGCTTGGTGTTCTCATCAAGGCAAATGACTGGGTAATCAGGATTATCTGGGCGCTGATAGACAGCGAGAACCGCTTCCATCCGCCAAACGAATTCAGCATTCTGCGGGGGCGGAATTACCCAGCACTCTTGTTTCCAGGGTTGCAAGGCGTTTTTTTGAGTGTTTGCCTAACGGTTTCATGGTTGGTTGACTCCACATAGCCGAGCGCCACCATCTGGTCTGCTAACAGGCGGAGCGTCCAACGAGCCCGCCCCTCCGGTGGCTCACCACAGCGTAAGGCAATTAAATGGGCTTCTTGCTTCCCCTGGAGTTTGCGTTTGCGTCCAGCGCCAGCACGCTGTTTGAGGGCGGCTTGAAGCCCTTCTTCGACAAACTGTTGCCGCACCCGTTCAATCGTTCGCAAACTGATGTCTAACGCTCCCTTGATTGCGACATCACACCAACTGCCATCCGGTTGATTTCGATCTGCTTTCAAAAGAATTCGAGCATGGTTGATTTGATAGGCAGCATGGTTCCCCGTTGTTGTGAAGTGCTCAAGGAATTGCCGTTCTTCTTCACTCAGAGTAACAATGTACTTTTTAACCACAGGTTTGACCTAGAATACAACCTCTTCACTATAGTTCTAACTCGTCAAACTTTCCCTGATAGACCACTAGTAGACTAGAAATAAAGTAATACAACACGTCCACCAAAGTATGGCACGGATTGAGATTCACCTCAAAGATGAGGAACGCAAACGGCTAGAAGAGATTAGCTCCGTTGGAGTCTGTCAAGTTCGTCCATTGCAAAGGGCGCAAGTTCTGTTGGCACTTAATAAAGGGATTGCCGATTATCAAATCGCTGAGGTACTCAACATCGAGCGAACTCGCATCTGGCGGACTCGCCAACGGTATTTAGAGGGAGGGTTGAACAGTGCATTGTATGACCAAGCCCGACCGGGACGACCAAGGCAGTATGACGATATAGCCGAAGCTGAAATTGTCGCATTAGCGTGTAGCAAACCACCGAGTGGAGCATCGCAATGGAGTTTGCCTTTGCTAACGGAAGTGGCTCGTTGTCAAAGTCAGACGCTCAAACAGGTGAGTCAAGAGACGGTGCGTCAGGTGCTCAAAAAAAACGCTGTAAACCCTGGTTGAAGGAGATGTGGTGCGTTGGTCAGCTCACCCCTGAGTATCGCCATCGAATGTATGGATTGCTCGAACTCTACCAGCATCGGTACAACCGAGATGAACCCGTAGTCTGTGTGGATGAAAAAAGCAAGCAACTGCTAGCCCCAAAACAACCAGACATTCCGCTCAAAGCGGGTCAAACTCGAAAGGTGGACTATGAGTATGAACGCAAGGGGACTCGCAATCTGTTTGTGGCAGTTGAACCCTTAGCGGGATGGCGACAGGTTCAAGTCACTTGCCATCGCCAGAAAGCTGACTTTGTTGGCTTTATCCGTCAACTGCTGCAAGGACGCTACCGACATGCCAAGAAGGTGCATTTAGTCGTAGATAATCTCAACACTCACTTTGCCAAGGTGTTTGTTGACATCCTCGGACAGAAACGAGCGCAGAAATTGCTCAGTCGAATTGAGTTTCACTACACCCCTAAGCACGGCAGTTGGTTAAATATGGCAGAGATTGAAATCGGCATTCTTGACCAGCAATGTCTTAACGGCAAAATTGCCACCGAGACGGAGTTAGTGGCTCAGGTCAAAGCATGGAAGACTCGCAGAAATCGACACCGTAAAACAATTGAGTGGAAATTTACACGACGCGATGCAGATAAGAAATTAGGCAGGCATTATGTTGCGTAATTAATTTTCTTCTCTACTAGTTGACGAAGTTAATAGATCTGGAAACAGTGAGTGAAAGTCGATGAACCCTGAGCAAATTCAGTATGAGAAACAAGCGATCGTCGATCGATTTGGCGAATGGACGGCTCACAGGAGTTGGCGTAGCCTGTGCCTGTCACGGCATCGCCATTTCGTTCAGGCTGGTTTTCGCGCTCTAATGTTGACCCTGTAGTGAAAAGGAGCGATCGCCCAAAAAAGTAGATTAAAGCGTTGAATTAAGCCACGCCATGCTGCTTGAACCACGCCTGCAACCGTTTCCAGCCATCTTCTGCGGGTTGCTGACGGTAGCTAGGGCGATAGTCTGCAAAGAAAGCGTGGGGAGCTTCGGGGTAAACAATAATTTCTGAGGGTGCCGAAAGCTCTTTGAATGCCGATCGCATTTGCTCTACAGTGACAACGGGAATGCCTGTATCCTGTCCGCCATACAATCCCAGAACAGGAGTTTTGATGAGAGACACCAGATCAAGCGGGTACTGTGGCTGAAGCGGAGTGCGATCGCCAACTAGCCGTCCATACCAGGCAACTCCGGCTTTCACCTGCGGATTGTGGGCAGCGTAGAGCCAGGTAATCCGTCCGCCCCAACAAAAACCAGTGATACCCAATCGAGCAGCATCGCCTTTACTCACTTGCTTTGCCCACGCCACCGTGGCATCGAGGTCGGATAATACTTGTGTATCTGGCACTTTGGCAACAATTGGGCGAATTTGATCCACACTGCTCAGTTTAGCCACATCGCCTTGGCGAATAAATAGTTGAGGCGCGATCGCGAGATAGCCCAGTTTGGCAAAGCGGCGGCACACGTCTTGCATATGCTCATGGACACCAAAAATTTCTTGAATCACTAGAACAATGGGGAAAGAGCCGCCTTTTGCAGGCATAGCCCGGTAAGCCGGAATAGCGCCGCTTGCCACCGGAATTTGCACCGCTCCAGCAATTAAGCCCTCGCTAGTGGTCTGAATTGTTTTGGCAAGAATGGGCTGCACCGCAAGCGCAAAGCCAGAGGTAAGAGTTGCCGTAACGAGTTGTCTGCGGGTGAGGGGCAGCTTGAACCGTGAAAACAATGAACGATCGCTCATGATAGTTGAAGCATCCAAAGGTTTGCAGTACCCCCAAATTGTAGAAGACCGCAAAACAGTTGGTGGTGAATCAACCGTTTCACCCAAAAACTCTTGCTTAAATCTTGCCTAAATTTGCAGGTATTTAGAAGATATGACAGTACCTCTAAATACATTTACGGATCTCAACAAAGTGCAAGATCCGCCACTAGCAGAGACTTTTAGCTCAAATTGTCCGATTAAAATGCAGAAATGCAATATCAAAACATATATACGTAGTTTAGCATTGAAAAATCAGCTTTCAGTCACTAGCTCTAAATGAAGACTAAGGGCTGAAAGCTAATTGCAATACCTTTACAAAGCTCTATCGAACCGTTGCTTCAGGCGAGTTGCCTTACCTATGCGATCGCGTAGGTAGTAAAGCTTGGCACGACGGGCTTTACCGCGACGCAAAACCTTGATATTTTCAATCTGAGGAGAATGAATTGGAAAAACACGTTCCACTCCAATGCCTTGAAAAACCTTACGAACAGTAAGGTTTTGGTTGATGCCAGATCCTCGTTTAGCGATGACAACCCCTTCATAGGGCTGAGTCCGCTCTTTGCCACCTTCTTGAATAATCACACCGACTTTAACGGTATCGCCAACATAAATAATTGGCAAATCCGATTTCATTTGCTCTGCTTCAATTGAGCGGATAATTTCTTGGGCGTGCAACATAAGTCTGGCTGATCAAAAACTCACAGTCTTAAACTGTACCTCAATACGTGGCTGAACGTCTAGGGGATTGAGGATTGATTTTAAGGAACTCTGTGTTTTGCTACTCTAGCGGACTGTTGGATTACTGTTGGGTTGGCGACCCAGATTGAACTTTTTGTGGCGATCGCGGTCTGACGCTACCAGTTTATCAAAGCAATTGCGTCGCTCCCAGCAAAAGGGGACTCGGCTAGCTCAATAATAGTTATAGCCACTTCAGCCGCTTTAACAAAAATGACCCGCCCAAAAATTATTGTTCTTGATGATGACCCTACAGGCTCCCAAACGGTGCATAGCTGTTTGCTATTGATGCAGTGGGATGTGGAAACGCTTCGGCTAGGGTTGAGGGACGATGCCCCGATATTTTTTGTGCTGACGAATACGCGATCGCTGACTCCTGAGAAGGCTGCTGCCGTTACCCTTGAAGCCTGCCAAAATCTGAAGCAAGCGCTTACCTTGGAGAATATTCAGGATTTTTTGGTGGTAAGTCGGTCGGATTCCACATTGCGGGGACATTATCCGATTGAAACGGATGTGATTGCCTCAGAACTGGGCGCTTTTGATGCTCACTTTCTCACACCCGCATTTTTT
>ENA-OFDP01000684-OFDP01000684.1-metagenomes-genome-assembly--contig:-NODE-684-length-14698-cov-2.908762_pt1 | contig 14698 bp, 10 predicted proteins | sample MGYA00153389_OFDP01 | MGnify analysis MGYA00153389 | reverse complement strand
CGCCGACACCGGGGCGTTGACGGCACCGTTGCGCGCGCTCCGGTTTCGCCCGCGCCGCCGGGTCAAGCCGGGCGACGTGCTGCTGCACGCGCTGCCCATCTTCCACACCCACGGCCTGTTCGTGGCCACCAACTGCTCCATCGCCAACGGCTCACCGATGGTCTTCCTCGAACGGTTCGACCTCGATCGCGTGTTCGAAGCGTTGCCCCGCTGCACCGTGATGATGGGCGTACCCACGTTCTACGCACGACTCCTGTCGGACCCCAGGCTCGACGTCGCGAGCACGGCGCACATGCGCCTGTTCGTGAGCGGTTCGGCCCCGCTGCTCGCATCGGCGCAGCGCGACTTCACCGGGCGCACCGGCCACCGTGATGTCCACGCCGCTGGCATCGAGCGCAATGAAGTTGGCGAATCGGGTCTCGAACACACTGGCCTTGAAGCTGTGCGCGCCTTTGCCACTCTCACTGCGCCAGGCCAAGCCGAGTTCTGCATGGCGGCTGCGTTCCAGCGCCTGCTGCGGGTCACCGCGTTCATAGGCGCGGGTCGCCACGTGGACACCGTTGGCGTAAAGCTCGTAGTAGGCAGGCGCCCTTTCGGTGTGCCCGATGGTGGCCAGCACCTGCCAGCCTTGGCCGATGTCGCTGCGCGCGCCCAAGGAATAACTGGCCGGCTGGAAGCGCCGGGACGTCGCGTCGCCAAAGCGCGGACGGACGGCGCCCGGCGCGTCGCCTTCGGATCTGACGCGCGCCTGTTCGACGCGCAGGCCGGCGCTGAAGGTCACGGCCTTCAGCGCCAGTTCTTCGAGCGCAAACACGGCTTGCGACCGCGTGCGGGTGCTGGGCACGAATGCTTCTTCGCCCAGCGCCGAGAATTGAAGATCGTCACTCTGCAGGCCCCACACGCCTTGGACACCACCCACCGGCGCGTGGCGCAGTTCCAGCCGCACGTCCTGGGCCTCCAGCACGGCGATGTACTGGTCCACCAGCGCCACGATGCTGATCCGGCGAATATCGACCTTCTGGGTCCGCGCCAGCTCCAGCAGCAGGTCGAGCGGGCCGTCGAAGCCTTCGAGCGCGAGTTTCACCCGGGATGCCCCGCCGCCTGCAGCAGCGTGGCGATCTGCTCGCGCAGCGGCGCGTGGTCTTCGACGACCAGCACGCGGGTCGGAAGAGGGCGCAGCGGGTGCGCGCAAGCCGGGTTGTCAGCGGTCATGGGGCGATGTTGGGGCAAGCGGTGCGTCAGGTGTGTAGCTGGACAGAGAAGGGGGGTCCGGGCTATGTCGCCAGCAGATCCCGCACCGAGACCTTCAGGCTCTGACGGCAGGCGATAAAGCCGACCAGGCACACGGCTGCCACCATGGCAACGACCATCCCTGCCACCCACAGCGTGTCTGGGTTGTAGGTCAGCTTGAACTGAGCCCGGTAGATCAGCAATCCCGCGGTCCAGGTGCCCACGACAGCACCGGTGGCGGCAATCAGGGCCGTCACGCCCCAATCGTAGAAATTCAGCCGCAGGCAATCGGTGTCCTTCAGTCCCATGCTCATCAGCAAGCCATTCTTTTGGCGGTCATCGGCGCTGAAGCCGCTCACTGACGCCGCGAGCACAAAGAGCGCCAACAAAAGCACCATGGCAGCAAAGCCGCTGGTCACCTTCGTGATGATCCCGAGCGTGCGGTCAAAGCGTTCGGTCAACTCCCGAAGCGGCACCAGCGAGAGCGTGGGGTGTTGCTGCCACAGGCCCGCAAGCGCAGCCCATGCGGGTGCTGGCAATTCCATGCTGCCCATATAGCGCGTTGGGGCATCCATATGCGCCCTGGCGGACAGCGGGACCTGGAACCAGAAGGTGATCGAGCTGCCGCCCGGCCGGTAGGCGTGGCTTGCCACCAGTGTGAAGTCATAAAGCTTGCCGCCGATCTGGTAGGTGAGCGTGTCGCCATAGCTCAAGCCCATGTCGGTCATGACTTCGGATTCGGCCGAGATCTGCCGCCATTGGTCAGTGCCTGCTGGCCACCAGTTGCCGCCGACGATGCGGTTGTTCGCGGGCATAGCTTCGGTCCAGCTCAGCCGGATCGGATCCTTGAGACTGGCCAGCGTGTCGCTGGGCTTCTGACTGTGGTCTGCAAGGGTTTTGCCATTCACGGCAACCAGCTGCGCAGACACAAACGGGCGCAGAGTGCGTACGCTGCTGCCCGTTTCCGCAGCCCAACGATGAAGCCCGTCAATCTGGTCTGTCTGGGCTTCCGCGATCAGCAGATTGCCATCATGGCTGCGGCCCTGTTTTTCCATCGTCGCGCCCAAGTCCCGCATCAGCATCAGCGTGAACAGCAGGAGCAGCCCGCACAAGCCCAAACCCAAGACCTGCGCCGATTTGGCCAACAGGCGCTGGCGCATCATGAAAAAAGCGAAGGGAAGCAGACCGGTGCGTCGGCGCCCCCACAGATCACCCAGCCGGATGACGGTCCAGGTCAGCACCACCATCAGGGTCAGCGCGACGGCGATGGCAGAGAGCGTCATGGCGGTCAACATCCAATTGTCGGAATAGGCGGCGGCCAGCAGCGTGACGGATGTGATGCTCCAGAACAGCCGATGCCAGACATAGCTGCTTTCGGTCGGATTGCGGATGAGCGAAAGCAAGGAGGCATGGGATAGCTGGATGAAGCTGGGCGCCTGTTGTGCCAGCAGCAGCAGAAAGACCAGGCCGACAGTCTTCAACGCACGCCCCCAGTGGCTTGTCGCAATGAGCCCGGGGAAATGGTCTTGCAGTTGGGCGACGATCAAGCCGTAGGCGAGTGTGGCCAGCATGCTGGCGACGAGCAGAGACAGGATGAAGCCGACCAGCCATTCGCTGAAGCCCATCAGCATGCCGGTGCGCGTGCGGGTGCCGAAGCTCGCATAGATCGCGAGCCGATAGCGCATCTTTGCAAGCCAGCGGCGGTTGGTCATGTCCAGGGCCACGGCGCCCATGAAAAACAGGATCACGGATGCCAGGCCGAGGAAGTTTTCAGTCCGCTGCCAGAAGCTTGCAAGCGGGTGCTGGCCGCCGATCTTCTTGATCAGTCTTGCGCCGGGTAAAGCACCGCGCGCCCAGTCTTCAATTGCCTGTTGCTGGTTCTCATCCGCAGTGACTAGATAGCGCGTGCGGATCTTGCTGCTTTGCATCGATGCGCCCTGCAGGCTTAACGTATGCACCATCGCCCGCATGGTCGTGCTGTGGCCTTCCATGAGGCGGTCGGGTTCATGAAACAGAACAGCGCCCAGCCGCAAGTCTGTGCCGCTGAGGGTGAGGATGTCACCGACCTGCATCTTCAGCTTGATGGCAAGCCTCGAATCGAGCCAGATCTCTCCGACCTTCGGACCCTGGCTGACTGCGCGTTGCGTGGCTGCCGGTGTGTCGCCCACTTGAAGCTGGCCCTGCAACGGGTAGGCGTCATCCACTCGTTTCAACTGCACGCGGGCCCACTCCTCGTTATGTGTGAGGGTGATGTCGCTCAACTGCGTGACCGACTGGCGCGGTGCCAGCGATCTGAAGGCAGCTTCGTCATCGCTCTTCATCGGCGCATGGCTTTCAAGCACCAGGTCTGAGCCCAGCATCTGATCGAGGTTGTCGGCCAGATAGCCTTGGATCGACGCGCTGGTGAGCGTCAACGTCAACAGGAAGAAGAGCAGGGCCGTTTGCGTGGCCATGCTGATGCGGCCGTCACCTTCTTTCAGGTCTCGCCAGCAGTTTTCAAGGGTCAGCACGAGTCTGCTCATGAGTCTGCTCACGCGGCTGTCTCCAGCCGTCCGTCCGCCAGCAGCAAGCTGGTGTCCGCACGCAGGGCCAACGGTTTGCTGTGGGTCACGATCACCAGGCCACACCCCGTCTCCCGGGCGCAGTCAAACATCAGCCCGGCCACGCTTTCTGAGGTGTGCATGTCCAGGTTGCCGGTGGGCTCGTCAGCGAAGACAAAACGCGGGGCGGTCACAAAAGCCCGCGCTATCGCAATGCGCTGCTGCTCACCCCCGCTCAGTTGGTGGGGGCGGTGCCGAGCACGGTCTTTCAGCCCCACCCTTTCAAGCCAGAGGGCGGCGATGTCAAACGCGTCTCGATTGCTCTTCAGGCGAAGCGGCAACGCCAGGTTGCCGAGGGCATCGAGCTCAGGCATCAAATGAAACTGCTGGAAGATGAAGCCGGAGTTGGCGCGCATCGTCAACGCGTCGACCTGGGTCCCGCCGATGGTGAAGCACACCTTGCCGCCCGCCGGTTTCTCCAGGCCCGCGGCAATCGACAGCAGGCTGGACTTTCCCGCACCCGAGGGTCCAACGATGGCCAATGTTTGATCCGCACGAATGCTGCATGACAGCCCGCGGAAGAGCTCGATCCGTTCGCGGGCCGTATCGAAATGATGGCTGATGTTTCTTAACTCGATGGCGTCGTGCATTACGTGCTCCTGTCGGGTCGGCGACCAATGAATTACCTGCCGCCCGGGTGTTGCACCTTGCTTTCGAGAACGCGTGGCGATGAATTCCCTGTTCGTTCAAGCATTTCATACACGGCGGTGGTCATCCATCTGTCAAGGGCGATCCAGCCATCTTCAACTTGCATCATCACAAGCACTTGCAAGTCGGCGACGGGATCGGCCCAAAAAATGGTGCCGCCCAAGCCGGCCCAGAAAAAGGAACCCTGATTCCTGATACCTCCAGCAACTTCCATGATGCCGATGCCATAGCCGAATCCGGCGCCGGGGTAGACCCTGGGCAGAAAGTGCTTGTGCAAGCCGGTGATGTGTGAACTCAACATCGCCTCGACCATCGCACCAGACAGTATGGCCTTGCCGGAAAACTCGCCCTTGTTTTGCAGCATGGTGATGAAGTTGCTGTAATCGGCAGCTGTGGACACCAGGCCCCCACCACCGGACAGGAAGGTCGGCTTCTTCAGATACTTACTTTTCACGGCCGTTTCCGAGAGCGAGATCTTGCTCTTGTCGAAGACAAGAGCTTCTGCGGCTGTGTCGGCCTCGTACTCGTACATGTCAACCAGCCGATGTTGCGCACCTTTGGTGACGTAGAAGCTGGTGTCTTTCATTTGCAGCGGTGCAAAGAGGTGCTGTTGTAAATACTTGTCCAGGGGAACTTTGGCCACTGCTTCAATGATTGCGCCCTGTATGTCGCTGGCAATGCTGTACTCAAATTTCCGGCCGGGTACGAATTTGAGATCGATACCGGACAGGTCATTCACCATGTCTTGCATGCTGTTATTGCGACTGAGCGGATTTGCCAGCAGGTAGCGAATGTCGATCCAGTTCTTGGTTCCGCCGCCGTAGCCAAACCCTGCCGTGTGCGAGAGCAATTGATGGATGGTGATGATTTGCTGCTGGCCGTCGTGCTCAAACGGTTTGAACTCGGGCAAGTACTTTCTTATATCGTCCTTCAACCCAACTTTCCCTTGATCAACCAGTTGCAGCAAGGCAACTGCGGTAATGGGCTTGCTCATTGAATAAATGCGAAAGATGGCGTCCTTTTGCATGTCGGTGGATTGCTTTGGATTTACCTTCCCATAAGCTTTGTAGAGAAGAGTTTTGTCTCCTCGCTTGACCAGGACGACTGCGCCGGGCAGTTCATGTTGCTGAAGCAATGCATTGAAGCTCTGCGAAAACTCTTCGTCTGCAAAGCTTGCGGTGCTGAACAGGAGAAGGCTCAATGCCAATTTGCACAAAATTCTGGTCTGCATGAATTTGATCCAGTCGGTTGAGTAATTTTCATGGCTGTTCGTCTGATGTGAACGCCATGTGAAGGAGGCCTGCACAACCCCCGGGGGTGGCCAGCCGGCGGTGACGCCGGCGCCAGGGCAATTCGAGGCATGAAGATCGCGCCGTTTTCGGTTGGTATCGGATTGATGGCTGAACCTGTTTGGGTCGATCGCGTCGGGCATGATTTACACGGGTCGCTTCGCAGGCTTCACCCGAAGCAAGGCCAAACGAAGGTGAAAGGTGGCACGCCTTTCGCCGTTGTGGGCCCATCAGCCCGGGGGCAGTGTGGACAGCAACTTGCCGGCTTCGCTGCGCGCCTTGTCGTCCTCGTGCCCAGGGGCCATCACTTGTGCAATCAGGGCACGGGCGCGGACGCTGTCGCCCTGCCCGGCATGGGCCCGCGCCAGCGAAACGCGGAACTGCGGATGCGCAAAGTGCGGTGCGGCCAGTTCCATCACCGCGATGGCCTGGCGGCGGGCAGCGTCGTCGGTAGCGGCACCATGCTGGTGGTGGCCGAGCATCGCGATCAAGTCGGTCTTGTAGCGCTCGGGCTCGGCCTGCAACAGCGCGCGCACGGCAGACCGTTCCCCGGCCAACCACCACTGCACGAGCTGCAGGCTGGCCTCTTCGCGGAACGGCGTGCGTGCCACCGGCACACGGCCCAGCGCGCGCACCACGGCCTCGGCAGCCATGGCGGTCGAAAACGGGTTCTGGCCGGTGATCAGGCGGTCGTCCACGACCAGCTTGGGCATCATCAGGGCGGCTTCCTCCCAGCGCGCACCCTGTTCGCGCAGCCGGCTTTCGATCCAGAACGGGTACTCCTTGGCCCAGCGCTTGCCGAAGACGGTTTCTTCTTCGTCCGTGAAGCCCGTGATGCGGCGGCCAGCGACCAGCGGCTGCCCATCGGGCCGGCGCACCGACGCAAACACCGCCGGGCCGTGGCAGACCGCCGCCAGCACACCCCCACCGGCGTGGTGTGCGCCCAGCAGCGTGGCCAGAGCGCTGTCGCTCGGCAGGTCGAACATCGCGCCCTTGCCTCCGATGACTAGGATGGCCGCGTGTTCGCCGCGCGACACGTCCTGCGTGCGCCGGGTCGCCTTCAGCGCAGCGACGGCCAACGGGTCGGCCTTGAACGCGCGGATGCTGTCGTCGGCGTTGTCGTACCGGTCAGCGACCGGCGCCCCGCCGGTCGGGCTGGCCACCTCGACGCGCAGGCCGTTGGCGCGCAGCACCAGCCAGGCCTGGGCCAGTTCGTCCATCTCGAAGCCCGGCCGCTGCTGCTTGCCGGCGGCATCGAGCCGACCTTCGCTGCTGACGACCAGCAGGACCTTGGGCGGCTCATTCGCCGCTGCGGCTGGCGTGATGAGGCCGCTGCTCAAGAGCAAGGCCAAAGGGGCCAGCCAGCGGCAGGCGGCAACAGCGAACGCGCGCGGGAGTACGCGCTGCGGTGCAGACGGGAATGAAAACGGGAGGTATGACATGGGTGTCAGCCGGGCGGCGGTTGTTTGCGGTGCCGCGAATGTGCCCGGCGTATGTCAAGAATCTCTCAAGACCGGGTCCCGACCAGGGCGGTGCATCGCCGCCCGTCCGCTTGGGGCTGAAAGAGTAAAGCCCCTGACAGATCAGTTCAGGTCAGGGCTGGAACCGGCGACTTGAGCCCGTCAGTTGCACTCCATGCACAGGGGTGTCGGTACCGCCAGTTCAAGCCGAAGAGAAGCAGTCAGCAGCGCAGCGCTGAGGACCACGCGGGAGGCAGCGCGGCCGCGCTGCCTCGTATGGCCCACCTTCACGCTGCCTGCTGTCGCCAGGCCCAGCGACCGCTTGGTGCCCGTCAGCGTAAGTTCGAGGTCCGGCCGCCGCTGACCGCAACCGCTGCTGTGTTGCCTTCTGCCGCCTAACTCGAATTCCGGCTTTCTGCACCTTGCAGTCGTACAGGAAGGATCCGTGTACAGCTGCAATGGGTCGGAAGGGTGAGTTCGCTGCCTTCGGATGCAGCCATTAAGCCGGCGACGTCGAAGGTGCCCCGATGGCGTTCAACGTTCGCCAGCCCGAACCGGCGGCCAACTGCACGACGATCCACCAGCGTCAAGTAGCAGTGCGGACCAGCCGCTCGCCCCGGTGACCGCTGGCCGGCAGCTATAGGCCGGCGCCGACATTCATCCTCCCCATCCGAACGGCGGCAGGTAGTCTTGAACTGCCGCTCGGCCAGGCGGCGTCAAAGTCCGTTCATGGCCGTGACTGCCGGCTCGCTGCCGAGCCAGAGAGCTGACCGTCGGCAGCGTTGGTTTGGTCTGGCTAGTACGCCTGGGCATTAGTAGCCCTCGCATCTGGCGGGCAGTGAACCCTTGAAGCGAACCACAGGCATGGGGACGACTGACTTCACGGACGGCGCGGCGCTGCGGCGCCGCAGCCGAAGTCGCTTCGACTTGAACTGTATATATGTACAGTATTAAGATTCCTGGAGCTCCACAGCACGGTTTGCCGATGCCCATGATCGAGGTGGACCCCGCCTGGGTGCAACAAACCTGGCGACGATCCAGTGTGGGCCCCCTTCGCCTGCAGAAGACCACGCAATCGGGCGCGTCGATCTGAAAAAGGTCCTGATCAATCACCGTATGCGACTTTCTTGATGCGGGTCCGAAGCGACTCGATGCGCGAAGCCGGCATCGATGATGGCGACGTCGTGGATCGGGCCATCAAGGCAGCCGATGGCCACGTCGTCGTGGCGGTCGTTGACGGTGAGTTCACGGTAAAGAGCTTGTGGCAGCGGGGAGCGGGCAGCTAACGCAAGCAGGCGCTGCTGTTGGCTCGCGCGGTGGCCACCATTGACCCGCTTGTGGCGACTGCAACCGGCGAACCAGCACCCGCTAAATGACGAGGCTGACCTAGCCATCCACCAGAGCAGCGAAGGTTTGGCCGTGCCCGGCGCGACGCTCGCGGGGCCGCTCCCTGCGGAGTTCCATAACGTTGCTGGTTGAACGCTGAGATGCCCGCTGCGGTAGGCGCGGGCCGAAGGACCGGTGTGCGGCGTACAGCCGCCCCTCGGTCGCCGGCGGTGAGGACCAGCATTCGACCCTTGACCGACGCTCGCTGCCCCAAATTGATCGCCGCAGAGCCGCCGCCGATCACACGAGACACGTGGCGCACACTGTCGCGTTGGTTCGCGTGGGGAGGCAGTCGGTGCCGTGGGGTGTTGCATGAAAAGTACCGAAATCACCAGCCGCTCTGACCCTGATCTCATTTGGCTTTTCCTCCGCTGCCACGCAGCGCTTGCCGCAAACCCAACAGCGCTGCAGACAGCCGGTCGACTACACATTGCCATCAGTAGGTGCGTGGCGACGAGGAGCCGCTGGAAGGTCCAACTCCGTACGCGTTTGCCCTTGGCGGAAGGGTTATCAAGCACGCCTAGACTTCATTGCGACTGCAACCAGACGCTGGTCGTTATGACGCTTACTCTTTCATTCGCACGCAAGCGCGCCCGGCACGGGCTTGCACTCGGTGCTGTCGTCTTTTCCATTGCAGGCTGTGGCGGAAGCGACGGCGATGCCGAGCCGACATTGACCGGCCCGGTGGCTTCGATGGTGGAGTCAGCGCCGCAGGCGGGGCCTTGCCCGACGAGAAGCCCGAGCGGCGCTGTGCTGGCGATGAATGTGCCCGCTGGCACCGTCTGCCATCAAGGCACCAACTCGATCGGTTCGAGCTACATCATCGCTGTTCCTCCCAACTGGAACGGGCGACTTCTGCTGCACACACATGGCGGCCCTGACCTGAGTCCCAACCCCGACCGCGCCACCGAACTCCTGGACCGCTGGACCATCATGGTGCGGTCCGGTTACGCGCTGGCCGGAACCGCATTCCAGCCTGGCGTGGACGTCAGTCGTGCAGCCGAAGACACCGAGCGTTTGCGCGGGATCTTCAAGCGGCACGTTGGCGTACCCAACCTGACCATCCTCCACGGCCAGTCCTGGGGTGCTAGCGTCGCCGCCAAGGCCGCGGAGACCTACACAAGAGAAGTTGTCGGCGAACGCCCCTACGACGCGGTGCTACTCAGCGCAGGCGTCTTGGCCGGCGGCACGCGTTCCTACGATTTCCGCACCGATCTGCGCATGGTCTACCAGCATGTCTGCAACAACCACCCGCGTCCCACCGAAGCGCAGTACCCCCTGAACATCGGATTCCCTGCCGGCCAAACCGCGCCGACCAACGCCAACCTGACTACCCGCGTCAACGAATGCCTGGGCCTCAACAAGGCGGCATCCCTGCGCACGCCCGAGGAGACCGCGCGCATCGCCACCATCCTCGGCGCCGTCAAGATCGCAGAGAACCAGATCGTCAGCCACCTCGCCTGGGGAACGCGCCACTTCCAGGACATCAGCCAGCGCTATGGCGGCAGCCCCTTCGGCAACATCGGAGCCAACTACACCGGGTCGCCCAACGATGTCGCGCTGAACGCTTCGGTTCAGCGCCTGTCCTTCGACCCCGGCGCTTTCCGGCGCTTCTCTGAGAACACAGACTACGCAGGCAGGATCCCCGTGCCGGTGCTGACGGTGAAGTGGGTCGACGATCCCACCGCCTTCGTCGAACTCGATGCGCACTTCAGGACCCTGATGCAGCAGTCGGGCGCCGGAGACCGGCTGGTACAGACCTTCGTGCGAGGCGCCGAATCGCACAGCTATGTCAGCGACGCCGTGTTTGTCACGCTGTTGTCGACGCTGGCGCAGTGGGTCGCCACGGGGAACAGACCAACGCCACAAGGGATCGCCGCCGCATGCCCGGGCTTCGCGACCACTTTCAACGCGGGCGTCGGGTGCACCTTCGACCCGAACTACACGCCCCCGGCTCTGATCTCCCGCATGCCGGATCGGGTTCGTCCCTAAAAGATGCGACGAGTCGGAGTCTGAACGTCCGACACCCGGCCTTACGCAATCCGCGCGCTGGCTTGATTGCGTGGAGTCAGCGCGAAGAGACGAAGAGCTGACCCACCCTCCGAGGGGCAGGGCCTGAGGCACACAGGGCGTCAGCTTTGGCTGGAGCCTGACCCGCTTGATTTGCCCCGGCCCTGTACCGGCGCGACAGCGCCACGAAACTGCGCGGTGGATAAAAGCGCTGAACACCGACGACCTCGCACCGAACCACCCTTCGGGTCAGACGATCCCGAAGCGGCAGCTGCTGAATACCAGCTCCTGGCCGGGTTCGTTATTTCGCCGTCATCGCCGACAGGTGCCATCCGATCCGACGCGGACTGAACGGGCGGTCTTCGAGTCGACGGGCTCGACATCTCGACCCATCGGCGGCATCTGGGCGACCGGCGTCAGGACGCGACATCGCCCCGGTGCTCAATTGGTCGATCAGTTCCTTGGTACGCGTCTTGTTTCGCCAGATGCGCCCGTTGGCGCACGAGAGCTCGGTGTTTACCTATCTCGACGAGCTGGGTGGCAGTCCGTACCCTGCAGCTACTGTCAACTTATCCAGATTCCGAGATGAATCCCTCCTTCTGCAAACCGACGTTGCTGGCTGTGGCAGCCGCTGCCGCACTGACCTGCGCACTTCCCACTGGCGCAACTCCGCGCACGACCGGCACTGACTCCACGGTGCAGCAGCCGGCTCAGGACACTGGCCATGCGCTTGTGCAGCTCCAAGGCGAGCCGCTTTCGACCTACGTTAAGACCAAGCCGCCGCGCGGCAAGAAAATTGACTTCGATCAGAGCACGGTCAAGTCGTACCGAGCGCAACTCTTGACGTTGCGAAACGACTTCAAGTCCTGGCTGCGCGTCAACGTGCCGAACGCCAGCGTGACCGGCGAGTTCGACATCGCGTTGAACGCCGTCGCGGTGAAGCTGGGCGGTGCATCGCTGGCCCAGGTGGCAGCAGCGCCGATGGTTCGCTCTGCGGAATACCAAGGGCTGTACTACCCGACAGCAGCGGACCCGGATCTGGCGATCATCAAGGCGGTGCAGGCTTGGGGGGCAGGTGGTGCCGCAGGCGCCGGTGCCGGCGTCAGGGTCGCGATCGTGGACTCGGGCATCGACAACGGCCACCCCTGCTTCAGCGATACCGGCTACCCCGTCGTGGCAAGGCTGGGTCCGCCACAGCTCACCAACAACAAGGTGATCGTCGCCAAGGTCTTCAACAACAAGTCGCCTTCGCGGCGCTACACGCCCGAAGCGATCGACTCGCACGGCACCCATGTCGCAGGCACGGTGGCGTGCAACTTCGAGACACCAACCGTCGTCGATGGCGTGACACTGCCTTACCGGATGAGCGGGGTCGCCCCTCGCGCCCTTCTCGGGAACTACAACGTCTTTCCGTCCGACGTCGGCAACGCCCGCTCGGAGGACATCGTCAACGCGCTGGAAGCGGCCTATGAAGACGGCTTCGACGTTGCCAACATGAGCCTGGGCGGCGGCGCGAGCGGCAGGAGGAATGCTCGATCTGCTGACGATCGCCGTCGACAACCTGGACCGCGCCAACATGGTGGTGGCGGTATCTGCAGGCAACAGCGGGCCTGGCGCTCGCACCGTGGGGTCTCCGGGGTCTGCGGCGCGGGCACTCACGGCAGGAGCGAGTTCCGTCGGGCACTCGATCGTGCATCTGCTGACCGTGGGCGCCGCGAGCATTCCTGGCGTCAAGGGCGACTTCGGCGCCGGCCCCGTGACTGCGCCGCTGCGCGTGCTGCTCGATGCGGCCAGCCCGTTCAATGGACTGTCCCAGGCCTGCGTACCCTTCACGGCCGGCTCGCTGAACGGCGCAATCGCGTTGATCAGCCGCGGCACCTGCGACTTCAGTGTGAAGCTGCGCAACGTGCAGGCCGCTGGCGGGGTCGGGGCCGTGGTGGTCAATCGTGAGCCGGGCGCCTTCGTCATGGGTCAGAACGGCGACGCCCTGCCGCAGCCGACGATTCCCGGCTTCATGGTGGACCCGGTCACCTACGGGGCAGCGCTGAAGGCGGCCGGCGGCGCCACGACAACGCTGCCGTCGCTGGGGACCTACACAGCCGACGCCTCGGCCAACGACGTCATCGCCGGCTTCACGAGTGAAGGCCCGACCGATGTCGATTTCCGCGTCAAGCCCGACGTGATGGCGCCTGGCGTAAACGTGGTCTCGTCGATCCCGCGCTCGTACTGCGGCGGCGCCCCGTGCTTCGCGTTCTTCAACGGCACCTCGATGGCGGCGCCGCATCTTGCTGGCAGCGCGGCCGTCCTGCGCGCGGCCTATCCCGACTGGAGTGCTGCTGACGTGCGCTCGGCGATCGTCAACACCGCCGATCGACAAGTGATCAAGCCCCTTGCGGGTGGTGGCGTCGTGGTCGATGCCAACAAGGTCGGTACCGGGCGCGAGAATTTGCAGGCGGCGGTCGGCGCCAAGGTTGCACTCGACCCGGTGAGTGTGTCGTTCGGTGCGGTGCCCTTCGGCAGCGGGCAGTCGCTGACGCGCAGCGTCACGGTGACCAACCTGTCGGGCGCCGCACAGACCTATTCGTTTTCCGTGACGGAGCCGAGCGGCGCCGGTGCGGTCTTTGCCGGGCCGGCGCAGACGCTCAATCTGGCATCCGGCGCCACCGGCACGGTGCTCGTGTCGATGTCTGCCCAGCGCGGCATTGCGGCAGGCAACCGTCAGGCGGTTCTGCAGATCTCCGCTGCCGGAGCGGTGATCGCCAACGCGATGCTCTATGCGCTGATTCAGTAATCGGGAGGCGCCGGCGCCAATGGACTTGGGGCGCCAGCGTCCGCACGCGCTTCGACGAGGTGCTGTACTGAGAAGGCACAAAGCTACCCCTCGCCAGCGGCGGCTCCTGGCCGGAAGCGTGAGCTCGGACGACCCCGAAGCGGACATCCCCGCACCTCCGCGTGGTCACGCGCCGTGATCACGCGGTTCGCGTTCAATCATCAACTTCATCCGGTTCCGTAGGCCGCGGCTCGGCGCCGCACCACTGCCCTGGAGGGGATGAAACGACAGCTACGACATCCACCCACTGCGCTCAGCGAGGCTTTCCGACTACAGAACGGCGCGCGCGAACTCAACCCGCACCACATCGCCAACCGCAACGACGCCACCGCTCATTACACGCGCCGTCATCCCGCCATGGCCGCGCATTGCGTTGTAACCGCTCGGCCCCAGCACTGCTTCCATCTTCGAGCACGGGTCGCAGGGACCAGTAATGACGAGGGCGACCTCGTTGCCGATCCACACCTTCAGCACCTGGTCGGCAAACGGCGAGCGAGTTGCGACGAGGTTGAGGCCCGAAATCACCAAGTTGCGCCGGAGGGTCCCAGGGTCGATGGCATCGAGCCCGGCCCAGTTCGCGATCAGCGGCAGGTGCTCGGCCTGGATCAACGTCACCTGGCGCTTGCTGCCACCGGGTTGCGACGCAGCGCGTTCGCCGGTTCGATCGCCAGCCAAGCCGCGGTCGATCTGGGCCATCGCCGTTGGCACACGCAGCGCAGCCACACCGCGCTGGGGCCGCAGGAAGATGGCCTCGATCCGCCCTTGCCTGAGGAACTGGAGTGTTAGGTTGCGTAGGTCGGTCATGTGGCTGCAGGTGCAGTGAGTTCGAGGTCGAGAACGAGGTCATGGTGGCGCGTGTGACGATCGCATCAACCACCCAGGACGTGACCTGCATCTACGCGAGGCGCGGCAAGAACCGGATCGACTACCGGGTCGTCGACGAGTACGGAGGGGGGTCGTTCCGCGGACGATCCACCCGCACATCGACGCAGCCGCTCACGCTGGGCGATCTGGTGTCGTTCTTCAACGGCGCCTGGTCGATCTTCAACGTGCTGGAGGCGAACTTCGGCCACACCGGCTATGACCTCGAGGAAATGCAGGACTTCATCGTCGGCGTCGTGAAGAGCGATGCGTTCCGACTGAAGAAAGTGATGGAGCAGGCTGACTCGGGAGCAAAGGGCGCATCGGCGCCCGGCGTTCGCTGAATGCATTCGTAGCACTCATTCGCCAACGATTCGCACACCC
>ENA-OFDP01000683-OFDP01000683.1-metagenomes-genome-assembly--contig:-NODE-683-length-14698-cov-3.455918_pt1 | contig 14698 bp, 14 predicted proteins | sample MGYA00153389_OFDP01 | MGnify analysis MGYA00153389 | reverse complement strand
CCCATTGCCGTTGGGGTGCGCGTCGTCGCTCGCCAAACGATGTGCCTCGGCGACCGCCTGCACAGCGGGCGAGGTGGCGGCCGCCGCGGCGACGCTCGGCGCCTGCGACTGGTAGTCGGCGAAGAACTCCTGCCACGACTCGCTGACCGACGCAGGGTCGGACACGAACTGCTCGTACATCTCCTCGACGAGCCAGGAGTTCGCTCCGAACCCCGACGCTTGACCATCTGGTGCTGCCACGAGCGCCATGGTACCGGAGCGGTTGTCGTGGGATCCGGTCCTCATGCGACGGGGATGACGTCCGACGACGATGGCGGCGGACCAGCAGCATCGCTCACCGTGCGAGGTACCTCGACCGCCGTTTCGTTGCTGGTTGTGCTCGCCGCATGTTCGTCGGACGGTGCGGTCCGCACCGGCGAGACCAACAGTGTCGAGGTCGCGGCGGGTGCCGAGGGGCTCCAGATGTTGTCGGTGATCGGTGCCGGTCGCGCCTCGCAGGCCGCGTCGGCAACGGGCGCCAGCACGGTGGCCGTCTCTCCGGACGGACGATATGCGGTCGTCGAGGGGTGGGAACGGACCGAGGTGTGGTCAGTGGACGCCACCCCGACGCTTGTCGTCGCATTCGACACGCCCCGAACGCTCGAACACGCCGAGGGCAGCGTCGACTCGGTCGATTTCTTCCCCGACGGATCGAACATCGTCAGCCTCTGAATCTCAGCGACGGTGTCCGCGCCGCCCAGTTGGATCGTGAGGGCGAGGACGTCAACGGTTGCGCGAACTTCCGCAACACGGTTGCGTACTCGCCGACCGGCGACCTGTTCGCGTCGGCATCTCACGACTTCACGGTGGCACTGCCGACCACTCCTCGCTCGCCGCCAGTTCGGTGACGCACTCGAGAATCACCCGTCGCGCTGCGGCGAGGTCGCAGTCGTACGCGACGTTCACATCGATGAGGGCCACCGACCACAGTTGGGACTTGTTGCCCACCCGACTCACCTCGCCGTTCGGAACGTGCCAGACCGTGCCGTCGACTCCGCGCAACACCGTGGTGCGCAGTGAGATCTTCTCGACGACACCGGTCGCCTCGTCGAGATCAACGACGTCGCCGACGCCGTACTGGTCTTCGAGCAGCATGAACAGCCCGGCGATGCAGTCCTTCACCAGGCTCTGCGCGCCGAAACCGAGCGCCACGCCGGCGATGCCAGCACCGGCGATCAACGGAGCGAGGTCGACGCCCACCTCGCCGAGCGCCATGATGATCGCGATCGACCAGATGATCACCGAGGCCGTACTGCCGACCACGAGCGAGATCGACTGCAGGCGGGCATCTCGCCGAGGGTCGGCCACGGCGATCCCGAGTGGCGCCGCAGCCAGCGCCGTCGCTCGGTCGCCGAGCCTCTGGAGCTGACGAGCCGCCATGGCCTTGTCGGGCGCCACGACCCGAGCGACCATGCGACCCAGATACCGTTTGGCGAGCTGTGCCAGGAGCCCAGCGACGAACAAGATGATGATGACCGAGACCAGCCAGTCGGCAGTCTCGGTGAGGAATCGGTTGCCGTTCGTGAGGTCGAACACGCTCTCGCAGATCCAGCTCGGGTTCGTCCCGCACGCGTGCTCGAGTTGGGCATCCATCGGCGACGACCGTACCCAGTGTCGCGTCGTCGACACGGGATCCCGTGCGCTGGTTCCTTGAACAGGCCTTGATCAAAGACTGTCCCGACCTCGAGGTGGGCTCGGGGTATCGTGAGGAGATGTCGAGTCCTGTTCGTCTTGGCGTTGTCGGTACCGGGTACGTCGGTCTGACCACCGGTGCCTGTTTTGCCCATCTCGGCCATCACGTCGTGTGTGGCGACATCGACGAGCGCAAGGTGGCGATGCTCAACGATGGTCACATCCCGATCGTCGAAGAGGGCCTCGAAACGATCGTCAACGAGTCGCGAGCGGCAGGACGCCTCGAATTCGTGCTCGGCGCGCAGGCCGCCGCCGAGGGTGCCGACATCGTGATGGTCAAACCGGCGCTGGCCTACCTCGACGTGATCGCCGAGGCATCGGCCCGACTCGACGTGCCGCTCGCGGCGTACCACGTGAGCGGCGAGTACGCGATGATCCACGCAGCGGCCGAACGCGGCTGGATCGACGGTGATGCCGTCGCCCTCGAACATCTCACTGCCATCAAGCGCGCGGGCGCTGACATCGTCCTGACGTACTTTGCTCGATGGTTCGCAGAGTCGATCGCGAACGGACGGATCCAATCATGACCGCATCGGACTCTCCAGCAGTTGGCATCCCGCCGTGCGACCCGGCGGCGTGTGAGCGAGCTGGGTGCACGCCAACGGTGTGTACTGGTGCCGGTGTGCCGTCGAACGCGACGCTGTTCGAGCGGTCCCGTCAGGCCATTCCGGGTGGAGTGAACTCCTCGATCCGGGCGTTCAAGGCCGTTGGCGGCGAACCGTACGTCGTGGCTCGGGCATCGGGCGCCACGATCACCGATGTCGAGGGCACCACCTACTTCGACCTCGTGCAGAGCTACGGCGCCGTGATCCTCGGCCACGCCCACCCGGCGATCACGGCGGCGGTGTCGGCCGCAGTGGTCGACGGCACCTCGTACGGTGCGCCGACGCCGCGAGAGATGAAGCTCGCCGAGGCGATTGCCGCCCGTGTGCCGAGCTGCGAGCGCGTCCGCCTGATGAACTCGGGCACCGAGGCGACGAGTACGGCGATCCGGCTGGCGCGAGGAGTCACAGGCCGCGACCGGATCGTCTCGTTCGCCGGCAACTTCCACGGCGCAACCGACGCACTGTTGGTCACCGGTGGAAGCGGCGTCGCCACGCTCGGCCTGCCCGGTACGGCAGGTGTCCCCGACGGGGCAGTGGCAGCGACGATCGTGGCGCCGTACAACGTCGTGCCTGAACTCGACGACCGGGTGGCGGCCGTCATCGTCGAGCCGGTCGCTGCGAACATGGGGGTGGTTGCACCGGCAGCGGGCTTCCTCGAAGGGCTCCGCACCGAGTGCGATCGGGTCGGCGCCCTGTTGATCTTCGACGAGGTCATCACCGGATTCCGTCTGGGATCCGGCGGCGCGCAGGCCCGATTCGACGTGCGTCCCGACATCACCTGCTTCGGCAAGGTCATCGGCGGCGGCCTGCCGATTGGAGCGATCGGTGGCTCCGCTGCGGTGATGGAGTACCTCTCTCCCCTCGGGCCGGTCTTCCATGCCGGCACGCTGTCGGGCAATCCAATCGCCACCGCTGCTGGCCTGGCGGCGCTCGAAGCGTTGACCCCGGATGTGTACATCGAGCTGATGGCTCGCGTTCGTCATCTCTCGGCGCTGCTGCGCGATGCGTGTGAGGCGGCGGATTTCGACGCCTCGTTCCCCGTGGTCGGCACGCTGCTCGGCATCGTCTGTGGTTCAGATGCCGGAGACGTGCAGAACTTCGACGATGCGAAACGCACCGACGAACGGGCCTATGCGGCGTTCTTCCGTGCCATGCTCGCCGAGGGTGTGGCGATGGCTCCCGGTGCGTACGAAGCGCTGTTCGTCGGACTCGGTCACACCGATGACGTGCTCTCGCAGATCGCCGAGGCCGCCCATCGGGCCGCCGTCACGGCTCGATCCGATCTCGCTACCTTGGGCGCGTGAGGCAACTCTTCAACTGGCGGTTCGTGGCGGCGGTGGCGGCGATTGGTGCGTTGGCGCTGCTGGCGCGAGCGATCCTCACCGACGACAGCTCGATCACCACCGTCATCGAACCGGTGGTCATCGAGCGTCAGATCGATCTGATCGAACCGATCGAGACCGCAACGGAAACCGGTGCCTTCGCAGTGTTGAGTTCTGGGGTGACCACCGGATTCATCGAGTTGACACTCGACGCCGAACGCGTGCTGCAGATCGTGCCCGGCACATTCGGTGAGATCAGCTGCGACGAACTCGACACAACGAACCGGTGTGCTGTTCTGGCCGACATGCTCGGCGATGCTGTCGTCTGGTTCGCCATCGTGCCGCAGGCGCCTCGTGCAACGGTCGAACTCCCGCCGATCATCGACCTCGTCGACGGCCTCGTCGCAAACGCAAAGGCGCTTGCCACCGGGCTCTCGGCGCTTCCCGGTGTCTCGGTCATCAACGACGTGGTGTTCACGCAGGTGTGCCTCACGTTCGGTTCCGACGAGCGCACTCGGGCAGTCACACAGCGGCTCATCGCGGAAGGTGCGGTCTGGATGTCGGGCTCGCATTGGCAGGGGCACGACATCCTGCGCATCTCGGTGAGCAATTGGTCGACGGATGCCGACGACGTCGCGTTTTCCATCGCGGCGGTCGAGCGGGCGATGGCGCGACCGACTGCCGTAGACCCGGTGAACGCGACTTTGTCGATACCGGGGTGGTCGACGAGAAGCTGCCCGGTGTCGCCGGCGCCGGTGATGATGTTGACAACGCCCTTGGGCAGGTCGGCCTGCTGCAGGATCTCCGCGAACAGCAGCGCCGTGAGAGAGGTGGTCTCCGCGGGCTTCAATACGACGGTGTTGCCGGTGGCGAGCGCGGGCGCGATCTTCCACGCGAGCATCAGCAGCGGAAAGTTCCACGGGATGACTTGCGCCGCGACCCCGAGGGCGCGAGGAGCGGCCCCGAGTCCGGCGTAGTCGAGCTTGTCGGCCCAGCCCGCGTAGTAGAAGAACCAGGCAGCGACGAGTGGGATGTCGACATCCCGGCTCTCCTTGATGGGTTTGCCGTTGTCGAGACTCTCGGCGACCGCAAGCTCCCGCGCGCGCTCCTGAACGAGTCGGGCGATGCGGAACAGGTACTTGCCGCGGTCAGCACCGCTCAACTTCGACCAGGTGCGGTCATAGGCGCGGCGGGCGGCGGCGACTCCCGCAGGGACCTCACCGCCCATTTCGGCGCGGCCGAGTGCCTCGAGCTCGCGGCTGATCGCACCGATTTCCTTGCGCTCGATGCCGAGAAGTTTTTTCCGCGCGACCTGGCCATCCTCAAGCACGTCCGCGAGCTTGGTCTGGAAATCCGCCGCACCGGCTTCGACACGGCCGGCGGGCGATTCCAGCGCCACCGCGGTGACGATGGCGGGGCCGTATTCCAGGCGCTCGACGAGCAATAACGACTCCGGCCGCGAGGTCGCCTTGATGGACATGCGGTCGATGTATTTGAACGCCTCGCCGTTGAGGTCCTTGTTCCCGCGGAAGACCTGGATTTCCTCATGGAGGCCCGTGGCGTCGCGGCGCTGGGTTTCCTGGGTGACGTAGCCGGCGATTTTCTCGACCGCCGCGCCGGTGGAAACCTCCATCAGATCGATGCGCCGGGGCCAGAACGAGGCACCACCCTTGAACAGGATCAGCAGGAACAGCCCGAGCGCCATGGCGACGCCGAAGGTCAGCCCGGCGGCGGTCAGCCAGACCCACGGCTCGCCTTTGCGCGAGCGGCCGGTGGTGGCGAAATTGCTGGCGGCGGGTTTCATCAGTTAGACGATCTTGTTTCGTTCCCGCAGGCGCTGGCGGAGGATTTCCGCGAAGGTATTCATGACGAAGGTCATGGCGAAGAGCACCACGGCGCCGAGGAACAGCGTGCGGTAGTGGGTGGAGCCGACCGGCGCTTCCGGCAGCTCGACGGCGATGTTCGCGGAGAGCGTGCGCATGCCATTGAAGATATTCCACTCGGTGACGGGCGTGTTGCCGGTGGCCATGACCATGATCATCGTCTCGCCGACCGCGCGGCCGAAGCCGATCATCAGCGCGGAGAAGATGCCGGCCGAAGCGACGGGCAGCATGACCGTCCAGACGACCTGCCAGCGGTTTGCGCCGAGCGCGGAGGCGGCGGCGGTGAGGGACTTCGGGACATTGGAAAGCGCATCCTCGGCGATGGTGAAAATCACCGGGATGACTGCGAATCCCATCATGAATCCGAGCACCAGCGAGTTCCGCTGCTCGAAGGAAATGCCGGTGGCTTGCGGCCACCAAAGGCGGAAATCGGCGATTTCCCGGCCGTTAGCCGGATCCTTGAACACGAAAAACCAGCTCTCCAACAGCGGTCCGAGTTGCCAGCCCGCCCAGCCGGCGGCGACGAGGAAGGGCAGCACCGCCAGCCACTCGCGGCCGTTTTCGAAGCGGTTCCGCAGCGAGATCGGCAGGCGGCACCAAGCATAGCCGACGGCCAGGGCGCTCAGCGGGATCAGGAAAATCATCGCCAGCACCGAGGGCACGCGCGTCTCGAGGATCGGCGCGAGCCACAGACCAGCCAGGAAACCGAGGACCACGGAGGGCAGCGAGGACATGATTTCCATGACCGGCTTGACCACGCGCTTCACCTCCGGCGGCAGGAAGGCGGCGGAAAACAACGCGGCTAACAGCGCCACCGGCACCGAGAACAACAGCGCGTAGGCGGTGCCCTTGAGCGAGCCGAAGATCAGCGGAGTGAGCGAGAGCTTGGGCTCGAAGTCGTCGGAGCCGCCGGTCGACTGCCACTGATAGACCGGCTTGCCGCCGCCCTCATACCAGACTTTCCCGAAGAACGCCTTCCAGCCTGCCTCGGGATGCGGGTCGTGGATCGCGTGTCGCCGCGCCTCGCCATCCGCGGCGGCGGCGAAGAAATTCTCGCCCTTGGCATCGAGCACGGCGATGGCCGGGACGATGTCGAGCTGGCCCTCCCAACGGACCTCGCCGGAGGTGCTGTGGCGGATCGAGAGGTCCTTGCCGGAGCCGGTGAGAAAGGTGCGGTTCCGCTGGCTGGCGGCGAAAATCACCTCGCCCGGACCGAGCTTTGGAAAAGTCTTCGTTTCGCCGAAAAGCCGCTCGCCCGCTTCGTCCGCAACGCTTGACATCTCCGGGTTGCTGGTCAATTGCACCATCAGCTGCGGATCCAGGAATCCAACATTCACCTTGCCGTCGTCGCCTTCCCGTACCGTCACGTTGCAAGGCAGAAGCAAGCCGATCTCAAGCTCTGCCTGCAACGCGCGATGCGCCAGCGGAGGGTTGCACGCGCCGAGAATTCGGTACGCGGGCATCTCTACGCCGAGCTTTTCTTTCATCGCCTTCTGGATGTCGATGTCGCTGGAGTATTCCAAAACCCTCGGTCTTCAAAGCCGCTGTGACCTTGTCGACGGCGGAGGCGAATGGCCCAGAGATGGTGATGTGCTGTCCGTACATGGTGTTTCTTTCAAATGAGTGGAGTGGAGTGGAGTGGATAAATACAGGGCCGGGAAACCGCCTAGCAGTGGGTAAAGTAATTTCGAACTTTTCCAGATCAATCACATCTGAAAACCCAACTATGTTGCGCCGATGTCGGCATTCGAGCTGTCAGCTAATATCGTCAAATGTTTTTTCAGACCTTCACGTCGTCAGCGACATTGCGCGTCAGGTCTGAAAATCTTGCAGTCATCCTGCTCAATGCCCTGTCAAAGCGTCAGTAGCCCTATGCCAAATGTTCTCCAAATCGGGCCGCTTGTCTTGCCCACATCTTTGCTTTTCATGCTGATTGCAGTGATCGCTGCAACATTCATTGGCAGAGGGTTTGGTCGAAGGGTCGGCGTCGATGTTGAACCCATACTGCTCCAGGCCCTTGCTGTCGGCATCATCGTTGCGCGGCTCGCGTTTGTCCTGCAATACAGCACAACGTACCAGGCATCGCCGCTGTCGATCCTTGATATCCGGGACGGCGGCTGGCGGCCGCTGGCCGGATTTGCAGCCGCATGGCTGTACGTTTTTGCCCGCCAGTTCAAAAAGCCCGTACTGCGCAAACCCCTGCTGGCCGCCTTGTTCGCAGCCACCCTGATTTGGGGCGGCGGAATTTTTTCTCTGTCGCTTCCAGGCGATGAACAAAAGCTGCCAACGCTTGCCTTGGTAAGTCTGCAAGGCAGCACCGTGGACTTGGCGCAGTTTCAGGGAAAACCAACGGTCGTTAACCTCTGGGCAACCTGGTGCCCGCCGTGCGTGCGTGAAATGCCGGTTTTGCATGAGGCTCAGGCCGCAAATCCGGCAGTGAACTTTGTTTTCATCAACCAGGGCGAGTCGGCGCAGCGCGTCGGTCCCTGGCTAGCTGCACGCAACCTGCTACTGCGCAACGTGCTGCTGGACACTCAAGGCCAGGCACTCGGCGTGTTCAATCAGCGGGGACTTCCAACGACGCTTTTCTTTGACGCAACAGGACGGTTGGTAAACACGCGAACCGGTGAGCTTTCAAAGGCCAGCTTGACTGAAAAGCTGGATGCCATCCAATAGCCCTGTTCGCATTAAGGCAACCTGGTGTCTTATTTCAGTCGCTATGGAAAAAATAGCTGCTTGCGCCGATATCCATTGGGTAAAAGCTACTTTGTTAATTGAATTTGGCGATAAAAGAGCTGCCAGCGCGAGTTTTCGAAGCTTTGGGGCATCTGGAAAGGTTGTCATGGCCGGACTGTCGGGCATCCTTACAATCGGGGCCATTCCCCCTGGCAACAAGCTCAAACAAATATTATGTCCATTTACCAACTTGACGACCACATACCTTCCATCCCCTCCAGTGCCTGGGTGGCTGACAGCGCCCAAATCATGGGAAACGTCACTCTCGCTGAAAACACCAGTGTCTGGTTTGGTGCGGTGCTGCGTGGCGACACCTCAACCATCACTGTGGGCAAGGGTTCTAACGTACAAGACAACAGCGTTTTGCATGCAGACGTTGGCATGCCGCTGGTGATTGGCGAGGGCGTCACCGTAGGCCACCAGGTGATGCTGCACGGTTGCACAATAGGCAACAACTCGCTCATCGGCATTGGTGCCATCGTGCTGAACGGCGTGAAAATTGGCAACAACTGCCTGGTGGGTGCGGGGGCATTGGTGACCGAAGGCAAAGAGTTCCCTGATGGCTCGATGATCATCGGTAGCCCGGCCAAAGCCGTGCGCATGCTGTCGCCTGAGCAGATTGAGGGTTTAAAAATGAGTGCTCAGCACTATGTAGACAATGCCAGCCGCTACAAAGCTGGGTTAAGAAAGCTGGCTTAAGCCCTAACGACTGAATCAATGTCTGAATTGCACAAATTTATCTTCGATGGCTTGCCAGTGAGAGGCATGCTGGTGCGCCTGACCGACTCCTGGCAAGAAATTTTGAAGCGTCGCCAGGCTGCTGGGGGTTACCCTGTGGAGGTGATGCACCTACTGGGCGAGATGACCGCCGCAGGCGCGCTGATGCAGGGCAACATCAAGTTTAATGGTGCGTTGATCCTGCAAATTTTTGGTGATGGCCCCGTCAAGCTGGCCGTCGCTGAGGTGCAGCCTGACCTCAGCCTGCGCGCCACCGCGACGGTGACGAGCGAGGTAGACCCCGGCAGCACATTGAGCCAGCTCGTCAACGTCAACAACGAAGGCCGCTGCGCCATCACGCTGGACCCAAAAGACAAATTTCCAGGTCAGCAGGCCTACCAGGGGGTGGTGCCGCTGTTTGGAGACAGCCATGAAAAAATTGAAAACATCAGCGAGGTGCTGGAGCATTACATGCTGCAAAGTGAGCAACTCGACACCAAACTGATTTTGGCGGCTGACGGCCACGTGGCGGCTGGCTTGCTGATTCAGCGCTTGCCCGTCAAAGGGCAGGGCAATCTGGAGGGAAAAATGGACAGCGATGCCAATGAAGACCAGATTGGCAAAAGCGAAGACTACAAGCGCATTTCAATGTTGGCAGCAACACTCAAACGTGAAGAGCTATTGACGCTGGATGCTGACACAATTTTGCACCGCCTGTTTTGGGAAGAACCCATTACGCGCTTTGAAGTGCTACAGCCCAGTTTTGCCTGCAGTTGCTCTCGCGAGCGAGTGGCGAATATGCTGCGCAGTTTGGGTACAAATGAAGTTGAAAGCGTCATTGCCGAGCAAGGAAAAGTCAGTGTGACCTGCGAGTTTTGTGGTGCGCAACACGCGTTTGACCCAGTTGATGCAGCGCAGATTTTTACCCAGGCTGACAGACAGCAACCGCCGCCCGCAGCGGTTCAATAATTACTTGTTCACCTGAACAAATATTTCATTGGGCTTGACCATACCCAGCTCTGAGCGCGCTTTTTCTTCTACCATTTCCAGGCCTTCTTTCAAGTCCCGGACTTCAGCGGCGAGTTGGTCATTACGGACTTGTGACTTGATATTCTTTGCCTGCTGATCGGTCAACCGTTGCTGCATGTCACGCACTTGGGGAATACTGCCTCGGCCCGTCCACAGTTGTGCGTGGAAGATCACCAACAGCGCAATCAAAATGGCAGGGACGACGCGGTTCGCCATCAAGCGTTATTTTGCGATGTTTTTTCGCCGGGCCGCCCCAAGAAAAAACGCGTGTTGGCGCCCCCTCGGGGGGAAGCGAAGTACACGCAGTGACGAGCGTGGGGGTCATTCAGCGGAGGTTGTAAAAAGCCGATCGGCCGGGGTAAGTTGCCACATCACCCAGGTCTTCTTCAATGCGCAGCAACTGGTTGTACTTGGCCATGCGATCAGAGCGTGACAGCGAGCCAGTTTTGATTTGCCCTGCATTGGTGCCCACGGCAATGTCGGCGATGGTGGTGTCTTCGGTCTCGCCAGAGCGGTGCGAAATGACGGCGGTGTAGCCCGCACGCTTGGCCATTTCAATGGCGGCAAAGGTCTCGGTCAAAGTGCCGATCTGGTTGATTTTGATCAGAATGGAGTTGGCAATGTGTTTGTCAATACCTTCCTTCAAAATCTTGGTATTGGTCACAAACAAATCGTCACCCACCAGTTGAATTTTTTTGCCCAAGCGCTCGGTCAAAATTTTCCAGCCGTCCCAGTCGCCCTCAGCCATGCCGTCTTCGATGCTGATGATGGGGTATTTGTCAACCCAGGTTGCCAGGATGTTGGTCCACTCGGTAGCGTCCAGGCTCAGGCCTTCGGCGCCCAGCACGTATTTGCCATCTTTGTAAAACTCTGATGCCGCGCAATCCAGACCCAGGGCAATCTGTTCACCCGCCACAAAACCAGCCTTGTCAATCGCTTCCAGAATCATCTGGATCGCGGCCTCATGGTTGGCGACGCTGGGAGCAAATCCGCCTTCGTCACCCACAGCAATGCTCATGCCCTTTTCTTCAATAATTTTTTTCAGCGCATGAAACACTTCAGCACCGTAACGCACGGCTTCACGAAAGCTGGGCGCACCAACCGGGATGATCATCAGCTCTTGTAAGTCCAGGTTGTTGTTGGCATGTGCGCCGCCATTGATGACGTTCATCATCGGCACTGGCATCTGCATGCCGCCACTGCCGCCAAAATAGCGGTACAGCGGCAAGCCGGCTTCTTCAGCCGCAGCGCGTGCCACGGCCATGCTGACGGCCAGCATGGCGTTGGCGCCTAGCCGGGATTTATTGTCGGTGCCGTCCAGGTCAATCAGTGTGCGGTCCAAAAACGCCTGCTCGCTGGCATCCAGCCCCAGTACGGCTTCAGAGATTTCAGTGTTGATGTGCCCAACGGCTTTGAGCACGCCTTTGCCCAAATAGCGTCCCATGTCACCGTCACGCAGCTCAATCGCCTCGCGCGAGCCAGTCGACGCGCCAGATGGCACAGCGGCGCGGCCCATCACGCCTGATTCAAGAAGCACATCACATTCAACTGTCGGGTTGCCCCGGCTGTCCAAAATTTCGCGACCCACAATGTCAACAATTGCACTCATTTAGTTGCTTTCAAAAATATAAAGATAAGAGATCAAATGCCTTCAACCAGCACCATGTTGAAGTGATGGGTTGCGCCCGCGCGATGTTTGCGTACATCCTGATATGAAGCGCTGTCGTAAAAAGCCTTGGCTTCGTCGTAGCTTGGAAAACGTAAAACTGTCAAGCGCGGTGGTTTCCAGTCGCCCTCAAGTGTTTCATTTTTTCCGCCCCGCGCCAGATATTCGCCGCCAGCCGCAGCGACAACTGCAGGTGCTAGCGCCGCGTATTGTTTGAATTGTTCTGGGTTGGTAACCAGTGAATCAACAAGAATAAAAGCTGCAGTCATGGTCTCTCCAATAGGTTGGACGTCAGTTAGGTTAGTTGAAATTGTTCTCGAGAAAACCGTTTTTCTTGGTGACGCGGTCCAGCTCAAGCAGCGTTTCGAGCAAGGCTTTCATGTGCTTGAGCGGCACGGCGTTGGGACCGTCGCACAGCGCGTTGGCCGGGTCAGGGTGGGTTTCCATGAACAGGCCTGCAACACCCACAGCCACTGCAGCGCGCGCCAACACAGGAACCATCTCGCTTGCCCCTCCGCTGCTGGTGCCCTGGCCGCCGGGCAATTGCACCGAGTGCGTGGCATCAAACACCACAGGTGCCTGCGTCTCACGCATGATGGCCAGGCTGCGCATGTCGCTGACCAGGTTGTTATAACCAAAGCTGGCACCGCGCTCGCAAGCCATGAAATTGTCTTCGGGCAGGCCAGCGGCAATGGCTGCGGCGCGCGCTTTAAAAATGACGTTTTTCATGTCACCGGGCGCCATGAATTGCCCCTTTTTGATGTTCACGGGCTTGCCAGACAGAGCCACCGCGTGGATGAAATCGGTCTGCCGGCATAAAAGGGCGGGAGTCTGCAGCACGTCCACCACCGCAGCGACCTCAGAAATCTGGTCTTCGCGGTGGATATCGGTGAGAACGGGGACGCCTATCTCGCGCCTGACCTTCGCAAGAATCTCAAGCCCCTTTTGCATTCCAAGGCCCCGGTATGCCGCTTCACTCGTTCTGTTGGCCTTGTCAAAACTGCTTTTGAAAATGAAGGGAATGCCAAGGCTGGACGTGATTTCTTTTAGCGTACCTGCGGTATCCATTTGCATCTGCTCGGACTCCACCACGCAGGGGCCGGCGATGAGAAAAAACGGCTGGTTCAGGCCAATGTCAAATCCGCAGAGCTTCATGTCAAGCCACCACTTTCAATGATTTACCCTTGATCGAAAGGTCAATTCCAATTTCTTCCTGATGATCCAGCGCAGCTTTGATGTACGCATTGAACAGCGGATGCCCAGCCCAAGGCGTGGATTTGAATTCGGGGTGAAACTGAACACCCACAAACCAGGGGTGTACCGTTTGCGGCAGCTCGACAATCTCCGTCAATTGTTCGCGCTGCGTCAGTGCTGAAATGACCAAACCGCTTTCACGCAGTTTGTCCAGATAATTCACGTTGGCCTCGTAACGGTGGCGATGGCGCTCGGTCACCACATCGCCATAAATTTTGTGCGCCAGCGTGCCTGTTGCCACGTCAGAGCTTTGCGCACCCAGGCGCATCGTGCCGCCCAGGTCTGATTTTTCATCGCGGGTTTTGATGGTGCCGTCAGCGTCTTTCCATTCAGTGATGAGCGCGATCACCGGGTGCGGTGTTTGCGGGTCAAACTCGGTGCTGTTTGCGCCTTTGAAGCCCGCCACATGGCGTGCAAATTCAATCGTGGCCACCTGCATGCCCAGGCAAATACCCAGATAGGGCACTTTGTTTTCACGGGCATAGCGAGCTGCGCAAATTTTGCCTTCAACCCCGCGCACACCAAAGCCGCCGGGTACCAAAATACCGTCAAATTTGGCCAGACGTGTCACATTGCCATCGTTGATGGTTTCTGAATCAATGTACTCAATCACCACCTTGGCGTGGTTCTTCATACCAGCGTGTCGCAATGCTTCGTTCAGTGATTTATAGCTGTCGCTAAGGTCAACATATTTGCCCACCATGGCAATGTGTACTTCGTTTTTCGGGTGCTCGGTTTCGTAAACCAGCTCATCCCAGCGCTTTAAGTTAGCTGGCGGTGTGTTCAGACGCAGCTTGTCACAAATCAGGCCGTCCAGGCCTTGCTCGTGCAGCATACGCGGCACTTTGTAAATCGTGTCCACGTCCCACATTGATATCACGCCCCATTCGGGGACGTTAGAAAAAAGCGAAATCTTATCGCGCTCTTCTTGCGGAATCGGCCTGTCAGCGCGGCACAGCAGGACGTCAGCCTGAATGCCAATTTCACGCAACTGTTTGGCGGTGTGCTGGGTGGGTTTGGTTTTCAGCTCGCCCGCAGCGGCTATCCACGGCACGTAGCTCAAGTGAACAAACGCGGTGTTGTTGGCACCCAGGCGCAAACTCATTTGCCGCACAGCTTCCAAAAACGGCAACGACTCAATGTCACCGACCGTGCCGCCAATTTCAACGATCGCCACGTCAACAGCCTCAGGCGTTTCAAAACCTGCACCACGTTTGACAAAGTCCTGAATCTCATTTGTCACGTGCGGAATGACTTGAACGGTTTTGCCCAGGTAGTCGCCCCGGCGTTCTTTTTCTAAAACGCTTTTGTAGATTTGCCCGGTGGTGAAGTTGTTGGCTTTTTTCATGCGCGTTTCAATAAAACGCTCGTAATGGCCCAAGTCAAGGTCGGTTTCAGCGCCGTCGTCGGTCACAAACACCTCGCCATGCTGGAAGGGCGACATGGTGCCGGGGTCAACATTCAGATAGGGATCCAGCTTGATCAGAGTGACTTTGAGGCCTCGCGATTCAAGGATCGCAGCTAAAGAGGCTGAGGCGATTCCCTTGCCCAGGGAAGACACCACACCGCCGGTGACGAAGACAAATTTAGTCATTTTTGGCACGAGCTCACGCTCGCTTAGGTGGGAAATGTTGATTATAGGCGGTGACTCTTTTGTGCGAGGATACTTTGGATAACTCGCTGCGAATGGGTGTAGTGCAGGTTGGGATGAGCTGCAAGGCGCATTTCGCAGTCCAATAGCTGGACTATTGGCAA
>ENA-OFDP01000682-OFDP01000682.1-metagenomes-genome-assembly--contig:-NODE-682-length-14724-cov-5.011589_pt1 | contig 14724 bp, 11 predicted proteins | sample MGYA00153389_OFDP01 | MGnify analysis MGYA00153389 | reverse complement strand
ACCCATTTGTTCGTTGTAGCTATAGATGCCTGAGTATTTAGGTGGCATCTCTATATAAAAAATTCGTAATCCGACACTCTGTTCTAAAATATCTCGCAGACATGGAATAGGTGCATCACCAAGCCCAAGCCGTTGACGTTCTGAGATGGCAATACTTTCCGCTGCCGCCTCAAGTGGCATATTATCGATCTTGTACTCTTGTGGATAATTTCGAGGTAAGGGTGCATCCATCATCGCTTCGAGATCTAGATAGTTTTGGCACAGTTCCTCTAAGCGCAAAATACTGGGTTTAATCCGTGCTGCTTCGGCTTCATTCTGCCCAAATGCCGAGCGATATTGAACCTCAAAAGGTTCTGTAACAGCACGAGGCTGAACGAAATCGCCGATGGCTTTTCCATAAGCACGGGCGAGTTTAATCAGTTCGGTTGCTTTGATCCGGCGTTCTCCTTTCTCAATTGCAACAATAGTTGTTCTTGCAGTATCAACAATCTGGGCTGCTTGAGCTTGCGTCATGTCACAGCTTTTGCGGGCTTGTTGAAGGAGTTCCCCCAATCTCCCTAGATCGATGTTGTCTAATATATTAGTAGCCATTACAGTTTTCCTTAATCTTATTAAGCGATCGACTATAGCCTTTCTCAAAAAGGTGAGGTATGCCAGATTCTATGTACATCAAGGTTTGTGACCTTTGATATATACCTCATCTATCTAATAGTCGCTATAGTTTCGATCTAACGACTCACTGTCCCTATTCTTAATGAGGTTGACTGATAGTTGAGATTTTACATCATCCCACTCAGCGACATACTTTTGATAAAGTCTAATTAACTTGCTCTGCATATCAAGAGTGGTCAACTTTTCTACGACTGAACATTAATCGACAATATCATCGAGGATCGGAAATTTACGAGTTAACGCTTCCCACTGAATCTCATGTGGATTAGGTCGATTGAGTAAGCATCGTAGCGTCTCAACTTGTGCGAGCATATGTCGTAAACTCTCACTTGGATCTTTCACGGGTGAATAATTTCCATGTAATATTAGATATCGAGTCTTATCCTCTATTGTAGCAGCACTAAGAGCTTGTCGTCGTAAAAGGCAAGAGGAGCAATATCCACACTGACTGATATTATGTCTGTGGGGGCTGTCGCATGACTTTGTTTGCGAAGATAGTCTACCCGTCACGTCTTCTGCTAATATCTGACACATTTCAGATTTAGTTGAGAATAGGAATGGATTCCAGACCCGAAATGCAGATTCACGATATGGAAGATTAATTGCACCAGTTCCGTTTTCATAAAAGCAAAGCTCTTGTCGCCCCATTAAAGATGCACAGGCAGCACCCAGCATCGCAAATACAACACCTCTTGCGCGGGTAATTTTGTTTTTTCTAACTGCATTGCTATCACAGAAACCAATTGGAAATCGGTATAAAGTACAACGATTGGGAAAAATAGATCTAATTTGTTTTTCTGTATCTTCCTGTAGCTTGTGAACGTTAACATTACCTCCAGTCCCAAAAAGTAAAAATGACTTTTCTGGATGCGATCGCAAACGTTGATATAGACCAGCAAAGGCATCAAGACCACCACTCCACATAGCCACTTCACAATCCTGAGATGCTACTGGCAAAGATGGTTGCCGAACAACGGAACGTTCTGCATCTGATCTCTTTTGGAAGTCAAACAACCATAGACTTCCAGTAGCCCATTCAAGCAAATTTTCTAGGTGAGATCGAAATAATTCAGTATTCATTATTTCAGGATGACGGACTGGTAGTTTCACATAAATGCGACTTTGATCTTGGCGTAGATTTTGAAATGCAAGACGATCAGCGAAATGGATTCCAACAGCCAGATCGATTAGATCAGCAACTATAGATGGAAACTCTTGCTTGACTCGATAGTTGAATTCTTTATCGTTTATCGTAATTCCAATAGAACTCTCCTTTTTAGTAGCATTATCTGTAAACTGAATACACCCACTACTATTTACCCCAGAGCCAAAATCTAGCGTGTAATCACTATCGTGGGCATGAAATTCTTTCTTCATTGTTAGCATAGGTCTTCATCCATATCTACTGGATTTACTTGACGGCGTGGTAGTCGTAACTTGATTACACTTCCATCGATATTTGCCTTATTTGCCCAATTACCGATCGCAGAAACAACCGCAGGCTGAATTTCTTGAATTAGTTGTTTAAGAGTTCGATCATTCATCCCTGCAAGATGTTCATCGGTTAGTGGTATACGACCATGAAATCCTGATTCCAGCACTGTGGTCATGTATTGCCCCAAAATTGCTTCCGAAATACTATTAGCAGTTAATCCTCGATCGTTACCATACCTAAGCTCATGTAGGAAACTCTTTCCAGCGCAAAGAATAAGCTCCTTAACGTCATGCCTTCCATCAACTTGAAGTATTTTTTCTATTTCCCTATTCGCAATACCCCAGTCAACAGAGTTATTCGCGCCCGCGATGTCAATAACCTGGGACAACCTTTCACCCATCTCTTGGGCAACAACGATTGGTAGATTGCCTTTTTTTTGAATATCTCGCTTCAGTGCTGAGATCGCCATCCGAGTACACTCATCGATACTCGCTTTCCCCTCACAGAGAGACTCATATAGCTTTTTATAGTACCCAAGCCCATTGCGGAAAATATCTCCATCAGCCATGTTCCCTGCTCCGTGCTGCAAAAATAGGAGTTTGCTTATACCCTCAATTTAGATCGATAACCTGACATTGTCAATAGCCAAATGAAATAAATCTCTAAAATGTCAGGTCAATGCGTAAACCGATCAACTGTATTCGCGGTCTAAGTTTATACAACATATTGGTGATAGTCCACTAGACTGGATCGATTTATACGTAGGCATAGCGAGTAATCGTAGCGACATCATGAGTCAGCAGAATACGCCCTTCCTGCGCTGCCCACTCTAAGACGGTTGGCTCATCTTTACCTGACAGCCCAACATCTTGTACGCGAACGATGTCGAGCTTTAGGTTACGGCGAAATAACCCTCGAACGATCGTATTATCGAAGTTTTCATCAGCCAGAAATTTTAACATGGTTCTTGCGCTGTTCTGCGGGCAAGCAGGCGATCGCGCAAGCCTTGTGGGTCGAATTTTGCTTGATTCATAGCACGAATCTCTTGCGATTGCTGCCGTCGCTGTTGCAAGTACGCTTCTACTTCCGATTCGTGCTTGAGATAGAAGGCGATCGTGGCATAAACGTCAGCTAGATTCAGAGACGGATAGCGATAAACAATTTCCTCTGCGGTCGCGCCCTGCTGAAAGACAGCGATTACAGTATCTAATGTAACGCGAGTTTTTCCGACGAGAATCACACCATCTTCATTTGCATTTAAAGGAGCCAGTTCAGCTACAATTGTCAGTGTCATAAGCATCTTCAAATTCAATATCCCAATAGTAGCAAATCCACTCGTCGCGCTTCCAACATTGCAGCCACGTCCTCATCTGTCGGTGCAGGTCGATCTGTCTTTAGCAAGCCTCGCATCCGCTGAATCGCACCAGAACGATCGGCGCTGGTAACTGGCTGATCTTGCAAGGACTCAATGATGGCGCCCACTAACGCAAGGCGATCGCTCGGTGGCAGTTTGAAGACCTGCTCCTTGACTTCTTGTAGTAACATAGGCGGCTCCTAAGATTGAAGGTGTCTACCATCTAGTTTGGCATACTTCCTTTCGATCGTGATGTGGTTTCGGTAGTTCATAGTTGGAATTATCGTCATTGTGTTCTAGACTCAAGTGCAGCACAAAAACTGTTGAGGCTATTTAGTAAAGCATTGTAGTAATAATAAGCATCATCACGTTCGTTCTGAAGATAGGCATACAAGGCTAGTTCTGGCTCTGATACTAAAGGCTCCTTCGGAATATCCAAGCCTGCTTCGGCTAAGCGTACAGATGCGATCGCGATTAATAGCGACCCGATTGTATTGTTTCTGCCATGATGAAGATCTTCCAATCCAGGTAAGATTAACTCCGATCCTGGCAATTCATTTAGCTCCATTATTGATTCCTCTCTGATGTACTTTCACAACGCTCAATAAATTGCTCGATCCTATTTCTCAGGAGTTCGGGATTAAGAGAAGGAAATCGGATCAATTCAGATTCGATCGTCTTAAAGCAATCACGTAGTTTTTCTAAAGAAAATAATTTCTGTTCATACATGGCTTGAACATCTTTAAGATCGCGGTCAAATCCTCTGGATAGTTTAGAGAGCGCTTGGGCTGTAAAGTCATAGTGATAAAACGAGATTTGACCATATTTGCCAATAAAGATGCTCCTATCACGCCAGCCCGGAAGTGGAGGTAAGAAATCCTGTGGGGAAGCTAGTTCAATATTAATGTTCAATTCTTGTTTGATTTTGGCGATCGCTTGAAAAATGCCTGGGGGTTCTGGATCTAGACGAATATCGATATCAACTGTGGAATTCCGCCATCCAATCAGTAGGGCACTAGCACCACCCGTAAAATAAATGCAGCCTGAACCCTGAGCTTCTCTACCCAAGACTTGCATTAATCGTTCTATCTTCTCAGGGTCAACATTTTGACGCATATTCTGCACACATATTTAAACAGAAGCCATCGCAATGAAAAAAGCTATCTTTATTACGTTCTCGACCTTGGCAAAATCTTAGCCTATGGCTGTGGATCTGGCAAGGTTGTCAGTTATCTTTAGCGCTGACGGTCAAATTTTATTAAGTGGCGGTCTCGATCGCTACTTGGATCGCGATCGCACTGATACGATCTAAATATATAATTATGATGGAACCGGAAACGATATAAATCCTAACCTAGTTAACACAAGAGGGCTTGTCTTATGGTTCAGACAAAAACTAAACTAACATTTACAGATTTTCTCGAAAAGTACCCCGACGGATCGGGCATCTACGAACTTGTAAATGGAGAGATTGTCAAAGTGGAAGCAACCAGAGCTCATAAAAATGTGGCACGATATCTTGTTAAGTCTTTCGACAGAGAAAGCGATCGCTTGGAACTTGACTATATCGTTGACAAAGATATAGTTTTCAGAACTGTAACAGCGAGCGGGCAAGAGCAAGGCAGAAATCCTGATGTCGGCGTGGTCAAGGCATCAGTATGGAATAGCAATGTCTGCGGCTACGGAGCCCTGATCGAACCTATCCAATTAGCAGTAGAAGTTACTTCAACTAACTGGGAAGACGACTATGTTGATAAGTTAGATGAGTATCAACGGCTTGGCATTTGTGAGTATTGGATTGTGGACTATTTAGCAATCGCTTCTAGGGCTTATTTGGGTAATCCCAAAATTCCCACAGTTTTTGTTTACTCTTTGGAAAATAGCCGCTATTTAGTTCAAAGTTTTACAGGTAATGAGCGCATTATCTCTAAAACTTTTCCCGAACTAGAAATCACTGTAGAGCAAATTGTGATTAGCAGCCAAATGCAAAACCTTTAGAGAAACGAGATGAGCTTACACAGATCGACTTTATCCTAAAAATAAATTTTTTATGCCTCGCTTACATTACTCCCTACTGTTTGCCTTCCTGTTGCTATTTCCCGCAAGCGCGATCGCCCAAATCATCCCCGATAATAGCTTGGGCGCGGAAAGTTCGCGCGCAGTGTCCGATACTATCAACAACTTGCCCTCAGATCGCCTGACGGGAGGCGCGACTCGCGGCGTTAACCTATTTCACAGTTGGCGCGAGTTCAACATCGGTGAAGGGCGGGGAGCTTATTTTGAAAATCCCAGCGGCGTTGCCAACATCTTCACCCGCGTTACGGGCCCAAACTCGTCAAATATTTTAGGAACTATGGGAGTTTTAGGCAACGCCAACTTATTTTTAATTAATCCGAAAGGAATTATCTTCGGGCCGAATGCTCGGTTAGATTTGCGCGGTTCGTTTGTCGCTTCCACTGCTTCGGGTGTTCTTTTTAATAACGGTTTTGAATTTAGTGCTGCTAATCCCAATCCAGTACCGCTGCTAGCAATTAATATTCCTGCGGGTTTAAGGTTTAGAGAGAATCCCGGTACAATTGTCAACGCTTCGAGAGTTACTCAAAACATTCAAGACACAGAAATACCCGTCGGTTTAGCAGTTCCTCCCGGTCAAACCTTAGCACTGGTAGGAGGAGATTTAATCTTTAACAATGGTTTTGCCAGCGCTTTTAGTGGCAACATTCAATTAGGGAGCGTGGCAAGTCCGGGTTTAGTAAGCTTCAACATCACGCCCGCAGGATTAGGTTTAGACTATACAAATGTTGCCAATTTTGGCAACATTGAATTATCAGGTTTATCGGCGGTGACAGCCAGCGGGCCTGGTGGTGGCGCGATCGCACTTAAAGCCGGAAACGTCACTTTGCGCGATCGATCGAGCCTAGTATCCGATACATTGGGAAACATTGACGGCCGCGGCATCAATATTGAAGCAGTACGCTTCAGCCTTTTAGACCAAGCCTTTGTCGGCTCCAGCACTAGCGGTAGCGGAGCCGGGGGCAATATCAATGTCCGAGCCGCCGAGAATGTAGAACTCAGGGGAATCGGATTTCAGAACTTTCGGCGGCTGATTCTCGATCCCGGTGCATCACAAAAGCCGCCTGATGTCGCCTCCCGCGAAAGCAGCATCATTACCGGAACCGTCGGTGCCGGCCGAGCCGGGGATATCGCGATCGACACCAAACAGTTAAGCCTCCGAGACGGAGCGGTAATAGCTAACCCCGCACTCAGTACCGGAGACGGCGGCAATGTCACAATTAGAGCCTCCGAATCAGTAGAAATCAACGCCTCCGGGCTGTTCACCACAACTTTTAACCGAGGAAATGCCGGCACTATCCAGATCGAGACCGGCAAGCTCGGCGTCCGCGACGGAGCGGTGATTTCGCCCTCGACTTTTGGTGTCGGAAACAGCGGAAATCTGATCGTGAGAGCTTCCGACTCAGTAATAGTATCGAAAGAACGCCCCGACAGCCCCCTGAGCACCGCCCTCGCTGCTAACAGCATTGGCGGCACGGGAAGGGCAGGAAATATCGAAATTAACACCCGCTCCCTGCGCGTAGAAGAAGGAGCAGCCATCACTTCTTCGAGCGGGCTGAGAACAGCAGTGGGGGTGATTCCTGCGGGGGGGCCCGGCGGAAACATCACCATCAACGCCTCAGACTCGGTTGAAGTTATCGGCACCGCACCGGGCGAAATTCCTTCGCGAAGTCTGATCGCTGCCGGAACTGCTGGGAGCGGCAAAGACGGCGATGTGACGGTGAACGCCAGACGGGTGATTGTCCGAGACGGAGCAGCTATCGGAGCCTCAACTCTGGGTGCGGCACAAGGGGGAAACATAACTGTGAGTGCTTCGGAGTCGGTGGAAGTAGCCGGAACTACCAGAGACGGCATTTTTCCTAGCGGGATCATCACAGCTTCGGGAGATTTGCTGTACCAGACTTTGTTTGGGCTGCAACCTCCATCTGGTGCAGCGGGAAGCTTGAGCATTGCAACGCGTCGCTTGAGTGTCCGAGACGGGGCGACGGTTAGCGTCCAGAGTTTTGGAACGGGGGCGGCAGGCAGCGTTAATGTTGTCGCAAATTCGATCGCCCTGAACAACAAAGGTAGCATTGACGGCACGACTTTATCGGGTGTCGGGGCAAATATTAACCTGCGATCGCGAGACACCCAATTGCGCCGCAACAGCCGCATTACCACCGATGCGGGCGCTGCTGACGGCGGCAACATCAATATCAACAGCGATATCCTGGTGGGGCGAGACAATAGCGACATCACGGCCAACGCCCGGAGTGCTGCGGGCGGCCGCGTTAATGTCAATGTCCCGAATGTCTTGGGCTTTGCAGCGGCTCGCCGCGAACAAGTCGCGAGCAGGTTGGGGCTGAGCGACGCTCAATTTGCAGCTTTGCAAGTAAGTCCTACATCTCTGCTTCCCACCAGCGACATCGCCGCCATTTCTCAAAGTGCCGGGCCTGCTTTGCAAGGTACGGTTACGTTTAGTTCTGCTGGGGTGAACCCCGCTCAAGGTTTAGTGGAACTGCCGCAAAATGTGGTAGATCCGGCTGCTTTAATTGTGGCAAATCCCTGCACGCAAGGGGCCGAGAGCGCATTTACCGTCACTGGTCGGGGGGGATTGCCAGCTAGTCCCAATGACTCTCTCGGCACCGCAGAAACGCCGTTTCCGTGGGTCGAGTTTTCTGAAGGAAGAGGGAATTCCCCCCAGCCCCTCCCAAGGGGGAAAAGAAGAAGCGAAGATTGGGAAAGTTCACCAAAAGCGGAAATTCCGGCTGCGGAAGTTGTTCCGGCTCGCGGTTGGGTGGTGAATGCGAAAGGAGAAGTTACGCTTGTGGCTTCTGAAGTGGCGGGTCAATTTCCCGATCGCGCGAAGCATCCTTTTTCGCTTTGTGGGCCCCGATGACCGGAAAATAGCTCATGCTTTAAAATTTACCGCTTTTGTCAGCTAACAAAAGGTTAATTATGCTTGAACAATATCTCTACTTCTGGCAATTATTCAAAATTAACGAACCAAAAGACCGAGACAAATACTATACAGCAGTTTTCAATCTGAAATACAGTAGGGACACGGCAGTGCCGTCTCCCTACGCGAGATACAGTAGGGACACGGCACTGCCGTCTCCCTACCCTGAAAAACGCTATATTTCAGGAGCGATTTACCTTTTACTTTTGAGCTGTTATTTGGGCCTTTTTCCTGCAAGCGCGATCGCCCAAATCATCCCCGATAATACCTTGGGCCCGGAAAGTTCGCGCCCAGTTTCCGATACTATCAACAACTTGCCGGGCGATCGCATTTCAGGAGGTGCAACTCGCGGCTCTAATCTGTTTCACAGTTTCCGCGAATTCAACATCGGTGAAGCGCGAGGAGCTTATTTTGAAAATCCCAGCGGAATTGCTAACATTTTTACCCGCGTCACCGGCGGCCAATCCTCAAATATTCTAGGAACATTAGGAGTACAAGGAAATGCCAATTTATTTTTAATTAACCCTAAAGGAATTGTCTTCGGGCCGAACGCTCGGTTAGATTTGCGCGGTTCGTTTATCGGTTCAACTGCTGACAGTATTGTGTTTAATAACGGTTTTGAATTTAGCAGCACCAACCCCCAAACATCTCCGTTATTAACAGTTGATATTCCCACTGGTTTAAGATTTCGGGAGAATTCCGGTGTAATTGTCAATCAATCGACGGCTTCAGGAAAGGTAAATCTCCCAGCTTCTCCTGTACCAATCCCGATCGGCGATCGAGTTGGTTTAGCAGTAGATCCCGGTCAAACTTTAGCACTGATTGGCGGCAATATTCAACTGCAAGGTGGCAATTTAACCGCCAGCGGCGGACAAATTTTACTTGGTAGCATAGCCAGTCCCGGTTTAGTTAATTTTGCACTAACTCCTACTGTTGCTGGGCCGGGAAGTTTAACTTTAAATTATGCCAATATTCAAAACTTCGGCAATATTCAAATATCTGATGGAACAGTTATCAACACGAGTGGAACTGGTGGCGGCAGAGTAGAGATTAAAGGTGGAAATGTCGCCCTCAGCGCTGCACGAATTTATGCACTGACACTGGGAAATATTGATGGTAGAGGTATCGATATCAGTGCCCAAAAGTTGCGAGTCCAAAACGGCACCCAATTTTCTACCCTGACTCTAGGAGATGGCGCAGGAGGTAATATGAATTTCCGAGCTACTGATTCAGTAGAAATGAGCGGGTTGGGAGTTGAGGGCTATCAACAGGTTGTAATTAAATATTTGGTATCGGGAACGGTAGACCCATTTGACCCACAATTTGTTTTGTTTAATGGTACTTATGGCGTTGGATCTGGGGGAAGTATTACAATCGATACTGGAAATCTGCTGATGCGTAATGGCGTAGTGGGTAGTGGCATTACCTTTGGTGCTGGAAATGGGGGAAATCTCAACATCCGTGCTAATACTTTTGAGATGCTGGGTTCTGGAATTAACAACGCCACAGCTAAAGATAGTATCGGCCAAGGAGGAAGTATTAACCTGGATATTGAACGATTAATTATGCGCGATGGTTCTCTGCTTGGTAGCACGAGTTACAGCAGCGGACCGTCGGGAAATATTAATGTTAAAGCTGCTGAAGGGATAGAACTGTCCAATTCCAGCCGCAGAACTGCTATATCAACGGGAATCAGCACCCTGAGTATCAACGGTAACGGAAGGGCAGGAGATATTAACGTGGACACTAAGCGATTGAGTCTTTCTGATGGATCCGCTTTTACATTAGGAACTGGAATATTAGTGGGCTTTCTGTTTAGTAGGAACGGCGGATCTGCTGGAAATTTAACAGTTAGGGCCAGTGAATCAGTGGAAATTTCAGGAATTTCTCCTGTTTTGACCAGCGGGAATCAAACTGATAGCGCCTTGAGTTCTGCAACTTTTAGTTCTAGTCGGGGTGGGAATATCCGCGTCGATACGCCGAGGTTGACCGTGCGGAATGGGGGGTTAGTTTCTACTAGATCCTTTGGTACAGGAGATGGAGGTGATATTACTATTAACGCCGATCGCATCCAGGTCAGCGGCATCAGTAATAACGGTTTATCTGTCAGTTCAATTGACGCTTCTGTCGGTAGCAGGTTTGCCATTGACAATCCCAATCCGATAGCGAATGCGGGTTCGGTAAGTCTCAATACCCGTCAATTAAGTGTCCGGGATGGAGCGACGGTGACGGTGCAGGCTAGGGGAACGGGACGGGCTGGTAACATCAATATTGTCGCAAATTCGATCGCCCTTGACAACAAAGCCAGGATTGACGGCACGACTGTATCCGGTACTGGAGCAAATATCAACCTGCAAGCGCAAGACATCCAATTGCGCCGCAACAGCCGAATTACTACCGATGCCGGTGTTTCTGAAGGCGGCAACATCAATATTAACAGCGATATTCTGGCTACCTTACCCAATGAAAATAGCGATATTACTGCTAATGCTCGCAGCGCCGCCGGGGGCCGCGTGAATATCAATGTCCCGAATGTTTTTGGGTTTACAGCAGTTAGTCGCGAACAAGTCCGAGGTAGTTTGGGATTAACAGATGCTCAATTTGCAGCTTTGCAAGTAAGTCCTACATCTTTGCTTCCTACCAGCGATATTGCGGCTATTTCTCAATCTGGTGGGCCAGCTTTGCAAGGGGCGGTAACATTTAGTTCTTCTGGGGTGAATCCCGCTCAAGGATTGGTGGAATTGCCACAAAATGTGGTGAATCCGGCTGAGTTAATTGCTGCAAATCCCTGCATTGAAGGAGCCGAGAACGAGTTTACCGTGACTGGGCGGGGGGGATTGCCACCGAGTCCTAATGATGTTCTCAGCAGCAATTCTACCCAGTTTAATTGGGTGGAACCAGCCGTAGGTGGAAGTCAGCAAGTAGAAGGCGAAAGAGCATCCATAGAACTTCGATCAAAAGAAATTATTCCCGCTCAAGGTTGGGTAATGGACGATCGAGGACAAGTAACGCTGTTAGCCTATAATTCAGGTGGTGTTGCATCTCTTCGCAGTCCGAAATCGACGGGTGTTTGCGTACCTAAATAGGTACTCTTCAGGTTTTAGCTAACCCGTCGCTATTTTCCTCATCCTAAATTAACAGGAATTAAAAGATGCCCCGCCAATCTTCCGCCCTATTTTTTGCATTCTTACTGCTGTCTCCTGTCCCGGCGATCGCTCAAATTATCCCCGATAATAGCTTGGGTGCAGAAAGTTCACGGACTGTTCCCGATACTATCAACAACTTACCCTCGGACAGAATAGAAGGGGGTGCAACTCGCGGGATTAACCTCTTTCACAGCTTGCGTGAATTTAACATCCGTGAAGGGCGGGGAGCATATTTTGCCAATCCTAACGGGATTGCGAATATTTTTACCCGCGTTACAGGTGGCAACCCTTCTAATATTTTAGGCGTGTTGGGAGTGCAGGGAAATGCCAACTTATTCTTACTCAATTCCAAAGGAATCGTCTTCGGCCCCAATGCGCGGCTAGATTTGCGTGGTTCATTTTTAGCAAGTTCTGCTGATAGGATAGTTTTCGATAATGGCTATCAATTCAGCAGCAGCAATCCTCAATCACTACCGCTGTTAAATGTCAATATACCTATCGGTTTAAACTTTCGAGAAAATCCGGGAAAAATCATTAACTCTTCAGCAGCACCAGCCTTGAGTTTACCAGAGTTACCTCCAGGGTTCCCGCCGATTTTTAATAACATTGGCTTAGCAGTGCAGCCAGGACAAACTCTCGCCCTAGTGGGAGGAGATATTGGATTAAATCAGGGAAGTGTTACTGCATCAACCGGACAAATTTTGCTGGGTAGCGTCGCTAGTCCGGGGATGGTTGGATTGGGGGCAACGCCATTGGGATTAAGTTTAAACTATGACAAGATTTCCAACTTTGGTAATATTGAAATAACCAACGGCTCAGCGCTCAACACCAGTGGACTCGGTGGGGGCAAAGTTGATATTCGAGGTGGAAATGTCAACCTCAATAATGGGCGAATTTATGCACTGACTTTGGGAAATATTGATGGCAGGGGCATCGACATTAATGCTCAAAATTTTCGGGCCCAAGGTGGAGCGCAAATATCCACTCTGACAGCAGGAAGTGGTGCGGGAGGCGCTGTCAATATCCGCGCTACCGACTCAGTAGAAATGAACGGGATTGGATTAGGTCTCTATACAGTTTTTGCCGGTAAGTATTTGCTATCTGGATCTATCGCCCCTTTTGACCCCCAACTTGTCCTAATCACTGGCACTGCTGGCATGGGAAATGCCGGAAGCATTACAATCGACACCGGAAAACTGTTGATGGACAATGGAAGTGGATTGACTAGCGGCACCTTCAGTAATGGTAACGCCGGAAATATAACCATCCGTGCTAGGGTTTTCGATCAAGTCAGTTCTGCGGTCAACAGCGGCACATTTACCGGGAGTGCGGGTGAGGGAGGAGATTTTTCCTTTGAGGGAGAGCGTTTAACCGTAAGTGATGGTTCTGCTTTACTCACCATAACTCGCGATCGAGGATCATCGGGGGATATTAACCTTAAAGCTTCTGAAGCAGTAGAAGTGCTGCGGACGCCCACTCGAAGTCCCGTAGCAACCTTAATCGCCTCAACTGCCGGCGGTGTGAATGGGCAAGCTGGGGACATTAATATCGACACGAAGCGGTTGAGGATTTCAGACGGAGGCGGAATTAGTTTATCTAGTGGATCGGTTGTGGGCAACCAACCCTTTAATACAACTGGGGGGCAAGGAGGTAATTTTACACTTAGGGCTACGGAGTCAGTAACAATAGAGGGTATTTCTGGAGTTTTGGCGAACGGCAGTCGGGGCCCCAGTTTTATCTCCGCTGATGCCAACGCTGCTAATCGGGGAGGGAGTATCAACATTTCTACACCCGTATTGACTCTCCGAGGTGGGGGAGTTATGACTACTGCATCTTTAGGCAAAGGAGATGCTGGAAGCATTACCATCGATGCGGGGCGTGTAGAAATTATTGGTAATGGGGGTCAAGGTGAATTTAACAGTCAAATTCAGACTTCCGTTGGGATTGCCTCTCGCGTTAGAAATCCCAATGCTACGGCGAATGCAGGTTCGTTAAATCTAAATGTCGGGCAATTGATTCTTCGCAATGGGGGAACACTCAATCTGCAAGCCTTGGGATCGGGACGGGCTGGTAACATTAACGTGGAAGCAGACTCAATTTCCCTTGACAACCAAAGCACCATTGACGGTAGAACTGAATCCGGTGCCGGAGCAAATATTAACCTTGAAGCACGGGATGTCCAGTTACGCCGAGGCAGCAGAATTACAACTGATGCAGGTAGTTCTGGCGGCGGCAATATCAACATTAAAAGCGATATTCTGGTGGCCTTACCCAAGGAAAATAGCGATATTACGGCTAATGCGCGATCGGCCCAAGGTGGTCGCGTTAATATTAATGTCCCCAATGTTTTTGGGTTTACATCAGTGACTCGCGAACAAGTCCGAGGTAGTTTGGGATTAACAGATGCCCAATTTGCAGCTTTGCAAGTAAGTCCTACATCTCTGCTTCCCACCAGCGACATCGCCGCCATTTCCCAAAGCGCTGGGCCAGCTTTGCAAGGCGCAGTAACATTTAGTTCTTCTGGGGTGAATCCCGCTCAAGGATTGGTGGAACTGCCGCAAAATGTGGTCAATCCGGCTGCGTTAATTGCTGCAAATCCCTGCATCGAAGGGCAAGAGAATGAGTTTACTGTTACGGGTCGTGGGGGAGTGCCGCCAAGTCCTAACGATGCGCTCAGCAGCGCAGAATCGCCGTTTTCGTGGGTAGAAGAGGAAGGAATAAGAACGCCCCCCAACCCCCCCCAAGGGGGGAAGGAAGAAGGAATAAGAACCCCCCCCAACCCCCCTCAAGCGGGGAAGGAAGAGGAAGTTGTTCCGGCGCAAGGTTGGGTGGTGAATTCTCAGGGGGATGTGACGCTTGTTGGATATAATCCGGGTAATAGTGCTGACTCTCGCAATCCTCGGCAAAATTCTGTTTGTCCGCCGCGTTGAAATTAGGTCTTTTTAAACCGCAGATGTAGGCGGATTAACGCGGATGAACGCAGATGAAGAATAAGATGTGGGGTTGCTGATTTGGAGTATGATTTATTTTCCGAAATTTAGAGGGCAATTCATGAATTGCCCCTACTAAATTTCAGGGATTGCTATAGCGAGTGAATCATACCTAA
>ENA-OFDP01000681-OFDP01000681.1-metagenomes-genome-assembly--contig:-NODE-681-length-14731-cov-2.720905_pt1 | contig 14731 bp, 15 predicted proteins | sample MGYA00153389_OFDP01 | MGnify analysis MGYA00153389 | reverse complement strand
CCTCAGGCGGTCAGCCGTGCGTCACTCGATGACCGTCATCGTCGTGGTGGAGACGTCTTGGTCCGGATCGAAGCGGGATCGGGACATGGAGAACTTGGCGTTGCGATCGCCACGGAGGTCGGCGCTTCTGAACACGGTTCCGGCACCGTCGTCGATGTCGTACGACCCGGTCGGGAACGAGTCGAGCGGTCCGGAACGCAAACCGTTCATCACGGCCTCGATGGTGTCCTGATCGAGACTTCTCACGAAAATGGAGAGTCCAGGATCGGCGCAGACGAAGATCGTCCCCAGGGAGGACGCTGTCTGCCGTTGGCGTCCCTAGTGTCGTGTCGTGCGAGCGTGGTGGGAGCAACGGACCGGCACCGTCGATGCAGTGCTGGCCGGCGCCCTGCTGGTTGTCGGACTCGGCACCGCTCACGAGGTCTCGGTGGATGGCTCGTCGGACATGTGGTACATCCGCGATCTGATATTCGTGGCGCTCTTCGTTCCACTCGCATGGCGGCGACGGGCGCCGCGGCTGGTGTTGGCGATCGTGGTGGTGGCCACGGCAGGGATCTGGGCGGGCTACTTCGTCGATGGCGGCACCGCGTTCGCAGGAGGAATCGCGATGTACGGGCTCGGTCGTTTCGTCGAACGACCGGCTTCGATACGCTTTTTCTCGGTCACGATGGCGTTCGTCGCCGTCGTTGCCGCTGCGGTCACCATCGCTGGTTCCGACGGGTGGTATCAGTTCGCAGCGCGCTGCGGCGTCGCTGTTGCCTGCTTCGCGCTGGGCGACAGTCAACGCTCGCGTGCTGAACTCCTCGCAAGTCTGTGGGCCCAGGCGGAGCGGGCCGAGTCGTTGCGTATCGTGGAAGCTCAGCGTGCCGTCGTCGAGGAGCGGAGCCGGATCGCTCGTGAGATGCATGACGTCGTTGCCCACTCGCTCAGCGTGATGGTCGTGCAGGCCGTCGCAGCCGAACGCCTTGCCCTGAAGCAGCCCGAGGCGGCGGTTGCGTCGATGTCGAGCGTCGCCGAGGTTGGGCGCGCAGCACTCGGGGAGATGCGGCGGATCTTCGACATCTTCGAACACGAAGTGGGCCCGGCTGATTTCGTCCCACAACCGACCCTCGCCGATCTCGACGCCATCGTCGAAACGTTCCGATCATCGGGGATGGACGTCACTGTTCATCGGATCGGGACCACCCCCGCCCTCGATGCTGGAACCGAACTCGCGATCGTCAGAATCGTGCAGGAATCGCTGACGAACGTCTTGAAACATGCCGACGGTGCCGACACCGTCGTGACGCTCTCGTTCGCGGAACATGTCACTGTCGAGATCACCGATGCTGGAAGCGCACGGCCGCACTCCACGACAATCGACGGTGGTGGTCGGGGTCTCATCGGCATGGGTGAGCGAGTGGACGCTCTCCGAGGTGCTCTCACGGCGCGGCCGTTCGCCGGGCGCGGGTTCACCGTGCGTGCGGTGCTGCCGATCCGGGATTCGAAGGTGCCCGCACCGTTGTCGGGTCGGCCATGACGATTCGAGTCGTGGTGGTCGACGACCAGCAACTCGTTCGTACGGGATTCGGATCCATCCTGTCCTCCGAGGACGACATCGAACTCGTCGGTGAAGCTTCGAACGGCGTCGAGGCGCTCGACGTCTGCCGAAAGACGAACCCGGATCTCGTGGTGATGGACATCCGCATGCCGGTGATGGACGGAGTCGAGGCAACACGACGACTCCTTGTCGAACATGGCGCCACCGCACCGCGCGTGCTGATCCTGACGACGTTCGACCTCGACGAACTCGTGCACGCTGCGTTGCGTGCGGGTGCATCAGGGTTTCTCCTGAAGGACGCTCCGCCCGACGAGTTGTTCCGAGCTGTCCGGGCGATCGCCGCCGGCGATGCGCTCATCGCACCGTCGGTGACGCGGCGGCTGCTCGACCACTTCGCTGCGAGTGGGCCGTCGGCGGCGTCAACCACAGCTCGGCGCGCCGTCGAGACGCTGACCGTGCGTGAACGCGAAGTCCTGCAGCTGATTGCCAGGGGACGTTCGAATCAGGAGATCGCCGCAACGATGTTCGTGGCGGAAACGACCGTCAAGACCCATGTCGGGCGCATCTTCATGAAGCTCCCCGCACGTGATCGCATCCAGGCGACGGTGATCGCGTACGACGCCGGCCTCGTCGTCCCTGGCACCGACTGATCTCCTCCCGAGGTACGACTCGGTCCACGCCGGCCTCCTTCCGGGGAAGCGATCCGAATCGATACACGAGGCCGACGACACCAGACATGACGAACTTCACGATGGTGTCATGCAACACCGACGGAACATCCCTCGCGTCCTCGTGGGCGCGCTCACGATTGCGCTCGCAGCCTGCACCTCCGACGCCGTCGACGGCACACCGCGGTCCACCACGACAACGACAGCGCCAGCGGTGCCGGTCCCGACAACCGAGCCGGAGCCGGAACAGACGATGGCGACCCCTGAATCGAGCGAGCGGCTCCTGGGCGGTGCAGAGGTCGCGCTGGCGACCATCGCCTGCGACAAGCTTGCCGCAGCACCCGCCATTTGCGGCACGGCGTCGGTCCCGGCCGACTGGACGAGACCGAACGCCGCCACGATCGATGTCTTCTACGTCCTGATCCCGGCGGCGTCCGGCGCACCGACGGGCACCGTGGTTCCGTTCATGGGCGGCCCGGGTGGATCGATCACTGCGCAGATCGGGCGGCTCGCTCCGCTTTCCGACGGGCTCCCCAACAGCGACATGCTGATCGTGGACGTGCGAGGGGCCGGCCGGTCAGGTGCGTTGACGTGCGCAGTGCTCGGCGACGCCAGCGAACGGCCCGTCGGTTCCCGCCAGGTCGACGACACCGCTCGATGTGCTGAACAGATCGGCGCCCGACGAAACCACTACACCACTGTCGCCAGCGTCCTCGACAGCGAATCCATTCGCCGCGAACTCGGTCTCGAGCGGCCGTCGCTTGTCGGGTTCTCCTACGGCACTTTCATGGCACAGACCTACACGACGCTGTTCCCCGACGACGTCCGTGGCGCCGTTCTGGACGGGGCGTTCCCGATCGAGCAGAACGGGTGGGGCACCGACATCCCGACCGGCATCGAACCCGTTCTCGAACTGCGGTGTGAACGCACCGGCGCATGTCCCAATGGTGCGGCATCGGTGGCGGCATCGATCCGGACGATCGCAGCATCGCTGGCCGAGACACCGGTCGTCCTGCCGGGTGTCGAACAGGAACTCACGGAGGGCATGTTCGCCAACGTCATCCAGTTCTCGATCCAGGACAGTGCGATGGAATTCTTCGTCGAGATGGTCGCTGCTGCGGCTCGAGGCGACCTTCGCCATCTCGAGGAAGCGGCCCTCGCCCTGGTCGTACCTGTTCCGCTGGAGCCGACCGTCTACTCCCCGGCGCTCTTCAACGCCATTGCATGCAACGACCATGCCGTCCAGTTCGACGTCGACGACGAGGCCTCGGTGCGCCGCATCGACTTCGAACATCGACTCGACGAGTTGCCTGACGACGAGTTCGACATGTTTTCCAAGCGTGGCTGGATCGGATCGGGCTCGGACGAGGGAGACATGTGCTTGGCGTGGCCCGCGCCGGACGTCCCCCCGAGCTGCGCATTCCCCGAGGCGTCCAACGGCCCGACGTGCCGGTGCTCGTCGTGAACGGCGACATCGACATGCAGACACCGTTGTCGGGCGCTCGCCGCGTGGCCGCAGCGTTTCCGAACAGCGTGCTGCTCGTGGTGCCCAACGCCGGCCACGTTGCCCTGCCCGTCTCGGAGTGCGCTGCACGAATCGAGTTCGCGTTCCTCGCCGACCCCGTCCTCCCCGATGGCGACGCCTGCCTCGACCAGGCGGTCCCCGAATGATCGAGCACCGACACAGCCCGGACCACTTCAACCCCCCACTCAGACCGACAAGGACCCAAGCCATGACCAACCAGTCATCCAGCAACTTTGCGACGGCTGCCGCCCGAGTGATCGATGCTCGTAAGTACTACGGCACGGGCGAGAGCGAGGTCCGTGCGCTCGACGGCGTGACCGTCGACTTCGGCGCTGGGCAGTTCACCGCCGTCATGGGTCCGTCCGGTTCCGGCAAGTCGACGCTGATGCACTGCGTCGCTGGCCTCGACATGCCGACATCCGGCCAGATCCTCGTCGGCGGCTCCGATCTCGGCCGCCTGTCCGACCGTGAACTCACCCAACTCCGACGTGACCGAATCGGCTTCATCTTCCAGTCGTTCAACCTCGTCCCCACCCTGAGCGTCGTCGAGAACATCGCGCTCCCAGCTCGACTTGCCGGCCGCAAACTCGAACGAGCGTGGCTCGACCAAGTCGTTGAGACGGTCGGTCTCGGGCATCGTCTCCGTCATCGACCATCGGAGCTCTCCGGAGGACAACAGCAACGCGTCGCTGTCGCCCGGGCACTCGCAGGCCGACCGGACATCATCTTCGCGGACGAACCGACCGGCAACCTCGATTCCGTCAGCGGTGCCGAGATCCTCGCGTTCATGCGTCACGTCGTCGACGAGTTCGGCCAGACGATCGTGATGGTCACCCATGACTCGGTTGCCGCTGCACATACCGACCGCGCCGTGTTCCTCAGCGACGGACGCATCGTCGACGACATCGACGACCCGACGGCCGACTCGGTCGTTCAGCGCATCCACACGATCGGCGCCTGACGATGTTCGTGCTCACACTGAAGAACCTGTTCGCCCATCGGAGGCGACTGCTCTCCACGGCGCTCGCCGTTGTCCTCGGCGTCGCGTTCATGAGCGGCACGTTCGTGTTCTCCGACACGCTCACCACGACCATCAATGGTGTCGTGCAAGTCGCCGACGAAAACGTCGACGCGCTCGTCCGCGCACCGCAACCGGTTTCCTTGGACTTCTCCCAGACCGGTGTCACCATCGACGGCGCCACACTCGACACCGTTGCGAAGTTGGCGGAAGTGGCGCAGGCAGATGTCCAGATCGTCGGCTACGCGCAACTGATCGGACCCGATGGACAAGCGGTCGTCGATCAGTCGACGGCGTCGACGCTCGGGTTCAACTGGTCGAGCTCCGACGAGCTGAATCCGTTCGACCTCGTCGACGGCAGCGCTCCCGTCAGTGGTGACGAGATCGTCATCGACCACGCCAGCGCGAAGCGCTCCGGTTACGGGGTCGGCGACACGGCGACCGTTCTCACCGCCGGTGACGAGCGCGCCTTCAGGATCGTCGGCGTCGCCGACTACGGAGATTCAGACTCCCAAGGTGGCGCCGGTGCCGTGCTGTTCGAGCGCGAGGCCGCCGAACAGTTGCTGACATCACCGGGCCAGGTGAACTCGGTCGTCGCGGTGGCGGCCGCCGGCGTACCTCAGGAGCAATTGGTCGACGCGCTCACCGCTGCGCTGCGCGAGAGCGCCGATGCTCCCCTCGAGGTGATCACCGGACAGCAGCTCTCCGACGAGAACCGCGACGACGTCAGCAATTCGACCGGACCGTTCAAGACCATCCTGCTCATCTTCTCGCTGATCGCCATGTTCGTCAGCGCGTTCATCATCAACAACACGTTCTCCATCACCGTTGCGCAACGCGCCCGGGAGATGGCCCTCCTTCGAGCCCTCGGAGCCAGCCGGCGCCAAGTCACCAGTGCGGTCATCGTCGAAGCAACGATCACCGGCGTGATTGCAGCGATGGTCGGGCTCGGGCTCGGCGTCGGGATTGCACAACTGTTGAGAGCGCTGATTTCGGCCCTCGGGATCGAGTTCCCCGACGGTAGCGCAGTGGTCTCACCCGGATCGATGTTGCTGGCATTCGGAGTCGGTGTCGCGGCGACGGTGCTCTCGGCGGCGGCGCCGTCGCGCGCAGCCGGACGTGTGCCTCCGATCGCCGCCCTACGTGGTCTCAGTATCGAGATCGTCGGGAGTAGTCGCCGGCGACTCGCGCTCGGCGCGGTGCTCATTGCGGCCGGCGTCGGACTGGTCCTCGTCGCGTTGGCGAGCCGGCAGGTCGCGCTCGTCGGTCTCGGTGCACTTGCGACGTTTGCCGGGACGGCCGTGGTGGGTCCGATGCTCGTACGGCCTGCAGCCAGAGCGCTCGGTGTTCCCCTCTCGGTCACCGGGGTGTCCGGCGATCTCGCCGTGCAGAATGCGTCCCGTAATCCGAAGCGGACAGCGCGGACCGCGTCGTCGCTGATGATCGGCGTCAGTCTCGTTGCGTGCATGACCGTGCTCGGCGCGTCGATGACGTCGTCGTTCGGTTCCTCGTTGGACAAGAACTTCTTCGGCAGTCATGTCGTCGAAGTCGAAGGGCTCGACGTCCCGAGCGGATTCAGTACCCAGCTCGCCGACGAGATGCGCACCACGGACGGGATCGACGTCGTCTCCGAGTTCAGGCTCTCTCGCGCTCGGGTCAATGACGAGACCGGGACGACCGATCTCGAGGCATACGACGCGGCGACGATCGGCGAGCTCATCGACCTCGGTGACGTCGAGGGCGACCCCGCCAAGCTCGGCACCGACGGAATGGCGATCGACAGCGACTACGCCGAGGCCAACGACCTCCAGCTCGGTTCGCAGATTCCGGTCGCTCTGCCGACCGGCAATGTCGTGGTGACCGTGCGATCGATTTTCGAGCCGACGGTGTGGATCGCAAGCCAGTTCATGGACACTGCAGCGTTCGATGAGCTTCTTCCGCAGGGGATGGTCTACCGCGTCTATGCGCTGGGTGATGCCAACGCCGTGCAATCGGTCACCGATGGGTTCCCGACCGTCCAGGTGCTCGACCGGGACGCATTTCTCGAGCTGGTGAGCAGCACCATCGATCAGTTCCTTGCCGTCATCACGGCCTTGCTCGCGCTGGCAGTACTGATCGCGCTCCTCGGTGTGGCGAACACGCTGTCACTTGCCATCTTCGAACGGAAACGTGAGATCGGGCTCTTGCGAGCCATCGGCATGACGAGATCACAGCTGCGGACGACGATTCGAAACGAGGCGATGATCGTTGCGCTGCTCGGTACGGCGCTCGGGATCGGTCTCGGGACGTTCCTCGGCTGGGCAGTCGTGCGGTCACTCGAAGACCAAGGCTTTGACACCCTCACGATCCCGGGCGTCCGCATCGCGGTCATCGCCATACTGGGTGCCGCAGCGGGGGCGACCGTCGCAACGCTGCCGGCCCGTCGAGCCGCACGACTCGACATCCTCGACGCAATTCGCTGAGCACTGATGTCGGAGCACTCGTATGGTCTCGAGCGTGAAACAACGGCGCGTGGTCATCACCGGGGTCAATCGTGGTCTCGGACGGGCCATTGCCGAGCGATTCGTCGACCGAGGACACTTGGTCTGGGGGACGAGCAGGAAGGGCGACGCTCCAGCGGGCCTCGTCTCGTGTGTTCATCTCGACCTGTCGAGCGAATCCTCGATCGTCGATGCCGCGCAGAGGATCGGTGACGAAACCGACGCGATCGATCTGCTCGTCAACTCGGCCGGGACGGACGCCCGAAGCTTCGGGGCTGCAGACGATGCCCGTGGCCCCTTCGACTTCGATGCACAGGTGTTCAATGCGGTCTTCGAGGTGAACGTGACCGGCCCGATGCTGGTCACCCGCCACCTTCTCCCGCTCCTGCGATCCGGCAACCATGCAATGGTGGTCAACCTCACTTCTCAACTCGGATCGATGCAGGTGGCCGCTGGCATGGGTCGCGATACCGCCTACAGCGTTTCCAAAGCGGCGCTGAACATGCTGAGCGTGAAGTCGGCAGCCGCCCTGCGCAGCGAGGCGATCGGCGTCGTGATGATGCATCCGGGTTGGGTCGCCACCGACATGGGCGGCCCGGAAGCACCCCTCGCTCTCGGCGAAGCGTCGTCGCAGATCGCCACGACGATCGAATCGTTGACGATGGCCGACAGTGGACGCTTCATGCGCTGGGACGGCAGCGACCATCCCTGGTAGCCCGTCGTCCTCCAGACCGACCACGCAACCGGTCTGCGGTCCGATGACGCCGAACGAGTTCGTTGTCAGGATCGACGCCATGAGACCGACCGATCCACAGACCTATCGCAACTTCTTGTACCTGTTGCTCGGACTTCCGCTCGGCACGATCTGGTTCACGATGATCGTGACCGGTTTCGCCGTTGGTGTCGGCTTGCTCCCCGTGGCGCTCATCGGGATCCCCGTCCTGCTCGGTTCGTGGTACCTGATCCACTGGTGTGCTGCGTTCGAGCGATGGACGACGATCCGCCTGCTCGGCCAGCCGGTGGCACCACTCTCGCCGATCGACCACGGCAGTGGGAGTCCGTGGGCCAGGCTCCGCCGTCTCTCCGAAGACCCTGCCCGCTGGCGGGAACTGGGATACCTGCTGCTGCGGTTCCCGACCGGTCTCGCAACGTTCGTGATCGCCGTGGCGCTTGCGACCAGTGCTGCCTCCATCGTGTGGACACCGTTCTACCTCCGGCGCGACGATCACGACTGGGGCACCTGGCCCCTCAGCACGACCATCGAGGACCTCGGGACGAACTCGCCGTGGTCGTGGTTCTTCGTGCCATTCGGGCTGCTGTTCGCGCTGGCGTCGCTGAGCGTGATGAATCGGCTCGCCGGCGCCTGCGGCAGGTGGACGGCACGCGCCATCGGCGGCGTCGGTCAGATCGACGCCAGCAGACCGTCGAGGATCAACCCGATGCCGAAGGCGAACTCGTTGCCGTACTGATACCCCGGTTGCATGACGAGTTCTGTCGTGAGTTCTGCGAGATGGGGAAACGCGGTGAGCAGTTCCGCCGGGATGATCTCGTCGACCATCTCGCCCATGTCGTCGCCGGGACCGAACGGTAGCGACACCTCCTGGAGAACGAAGCCGAGGACGTAGCTGTCGATCAGCGAAAGTGCGTGGCCTGCTCCGACGATCGTGAAACCGGCGGCCCTGCAGCAACCGATCATCGCGTCGTGTTGCGCCAGCGTCGCCATCCCCGGCGACGAGCGCGAGTCCATCAGCCCGACGGCCCACCTGTGGCGCAACAGGGCAAAGCGCAGGGAATCGGAGCGTCGCACCATCGCTGCTTTCCAGTCGAGGTCGAGCGACGGAAGTTCGATCTCGGCGAACACCGAGTCGATCATCCCGTCGAGGAGATCGTCCTTGTTGGCGACGTGGTGGTACAGCGACATCGCTTCGATCTGCAGTGACTTGGCCAGCTTGCGCATGCTGAGCCCCGCGATTCCTTGCTCGTCGGCCAGCGAGACGGCAGCGGAAACCGCTCGGTCTCGGCTGATCGGCTCGGCCGGTCGGTTGAGGTTTTTGTCGTTCACGTGGTCTCCGCGGCCCGGGTGTTGCAGTCCTGCGATCTGTGCGAAGCGTCACAGCCGGTTGACAACCATACAGCGTAAGTCTAGATTGATGTGGGCTTACAACGTAAGGCCACATCAATCACGCCGGGCCGAGGAGGGCCCAGACCATGATCAGCGAGAAAATCTCAGACCCCGCCGTGGGTTCGACTCCGACGCCGCACCTCGTGCCCTCGACGATGAGGGCGATCGTTCAACGCAGATACGGCTCGACCGACACGCTGCTCCACACCACTGCGCCAACACCGACCGTGCGAGGTGCCGACGTACTGATCGCCGTGAGCGCCGCATCGGTCGATCGAGGCTCCTGGCACCTCATGGCCGGTCGGCCGTACGCCGCCCGACTGGCGTTCGGGCTCCGCCGACCGAAGGCACAGATCCCAGGCCGCAGCCTCGCCGGCACCGTGGTCCAAGTCGGCGACAGCGTCGAACGCTTCGTCGTCGGCGATCGCGTCTTCGGTACCGGGCGGGGTGCATTCGCAGACTTCGCGACCGCCTCGGAGGACGCACTGGCGCTGATCCCGACCGGCCTCGTCGACACAGCAGCAGCCGCGCTTGCCGACTCGGGTCTCACGGCCCTGCAGGCGATCACACGTGTGGCGCAGGTCGTAGCCGGCCAATCGGTGCTGATCATCGGGGCCTCCGGCGGAGTCGGATCCTTCGCGACACAGATCGCCTCGAACATCGGAGCCGACGTCACCGGCGTCTGCAGCACCACAAAGGTCGAACTCGTGAGGTCGCTCGGTGCAACACGAGTGATCGACTACACCCGAACCCCGATCGACTCCGACGACACCAGATACGACGTCGTGATCGACATCGGCGGCAACACCCCGCTCCGGCGCCTCCGCAAGGTGATGGAACCACACGGCACGCTCGTCATCGTCGGTGGGGAAGGCGGGGGCAGATGGCTCGGCGGTACCGACCGCCAACTCCGAGCGCTCGCTTGGTCGCCCTTCATCGATCAGCGACTCACGACGTTCATTGCGACCGAGCACCAAGGAGGGCTCGAGGAGCTCGCAGCGATGTCGGTGGCCGGTACCGTCACAGCGGCCGTCACGAAACGCTACGCGCTGGCTGATGTGCCGACAGCGATCGACGACCTCGTGGCCGGTCGAATAGCCGGCAAGGCAGTCATCGTCGTCGACGACCTCGTGGCAGACGTCTCGTGATCTCGGTCCAACATCTCACCAAGCGGTACGGCTCACGTAGTGCAGTCGACGATCTGTCGTTCGAGGTTCGAACCGGACGGGTGACCGGCTTCGTTGGACCCAACGGTGCAGGCAAGTCGACCACGATGCGGATGATGGTCGACTTGACACGACCAGACGCGGGCGAGGTGCGCTACGACGGCGAGCGCTATCGCGACGTACCGAGCCCTGCCCGCGTCGTCGGCGCGGTGCTCGACGCCCGGTGCATGCACCCTGGGCGCACGGCTCGCCAGCACCTCCGAGCGTTCTCGGCGCTCATCGGTGTTGCCTCGTCGCGTGTCGACGCTGTGCTGGCTCAGGTCGGTCTCGACTCCGTGGCCGATCGACGCGCCGGGGGCTACTCGCTCGGCATGCGCCAACGCCTGGCCCTCGCGGGAGCGCTGCTGGCTGACCCCGAGGTACTCATGCTCGACGAACCGTCCAATGGTCTCGACCCCGACGGCATCCGTTGGTTACGCGATCTGTTGCGTGATCATTCGAATCGAGGCGGAACGGTCTTCGTGTCCAGTCACCTGATCGCAGAACTCGCCATGTTCGCCGACGACCTCGTCGTCGTCGGAACCGGCAAGCTCATCGTCGCCGACTCCGTCCGCAAGATCCAGCAGCACGGCGGTCGACACGTCGTCGTGCGAGCGGACCGACTGGCCGAGCTCCACCAACTACTCAGCAGCGCCGAGGGTGCCGATGTCGAACACGTCGATGGTCGCCTGATCGTCCGTAACGGTTCGGTGGGAGACATCTCGCGCCGAGCATTCGAGCACGGGATCGCCCTCACCGAACTCACCGAGAAGACCCAGACCCTCGAAGACAGCCTGCTCGAGCTCACTCGCGCCTCCACAGAATTCACGGCATCATGAACACAGCAACCCTTGACACTGCACACGGTGCGACTCGACGAACGGGCCTCCTCGGCGCATTCCGAGCGGAAGGGATCAAGGTCACGTCGGTACGCGGCACCTGGCTGCTTCTCGGAATCAATGCGGTCGGTGGGTTCATCGTGTCGTTCGCCGTCGGGACGCTCGTGACCGATGAGGTCCTCATGATTGCCGAGGTCGGGTTCTACTGGACGGTGGTCACTGCCGTGCTGGCAGCGATCAGCGGGGTGCTGATGTTCACCGGCGAGGTACAACACGGCACGCTTGCCCCGGCGCTCGCCGCGCGGCCGACGCGCATCGACATCGCTCTGGCCAAAGCAGCAGTAGCGACACTGATGGGCGCAGCGTTCGGTGCGTTCGGGATCGTGGCCGGTTTCTGCGGCGCCTTCCTGAGCGGCATCGATGCCGGGGAACTCTCGGCCGTTCCCTCCACGTCCGCATGGGCCGTGATGTACACGACGCTGTCCGCCCTCCTCGGACTCGGGCTCGGCATGATCGTGCGACACGGTGCCGGCGCAGTATCGGGTTTGCTCGTGTGGGGTTTCGTGGTGGAGAACCTGCTGCTCGTCTTCATCCCAGCCGAGATTGCCCGGTACCTCCCGTTCTTCGCAGGCAACCACCTACTCGACCTCGACTCCGACATCGATTCCGCCGAGGCGATTGCCGTTGCATTGTCGAGGGTCCAGAACGCCACGGTCTTCGCCGGATACGCGTTGGTGTCGCTCGCTCTCGGCATCGCCATGCTCACACGACGCGACGTGGACTGACGGAGGAGGCCGCCCACGTGCCGATCGAGGCATCGGTGTCGTCGACGAGACAGTGCAACGTCACCGACGGCGCGTCATCCAGAACGAGGTGCGCGCCGTTGTAGGTGGCGATGCGGCCCGACGGCATCCACGCCGCAACCGGCGTGTCGTGCTCGATCGTCAACGCGTCGACATCGATCACGACGAGCCCACCGAGTTGCACCGGGCCGGTCGGAGCCTGGAGACCGCCCACACCGGTGGCCACCACACGCTCGCCGTCGATGCCCACCGTGACGTGGGCGATGTCCTGGAGATCCACCCAGCGGCTCGGCGTTGATCGCTGCTCCAAGATGCGGCCGGCGGTGTCGAGGCGATACCAGCGCCGCGATGCCCAGGACACGGCGAACAGCGTGCCGTCGGCGAGCGCGCAGATCGCCCGGCTGTGGCGCGGCCCGCCGGACGAGCCGCTGCGCTGGGCGGCTTGGTTCATCGAGAGCTCGAGCTGGTCATTACCAGTGGCGCTCCACGCGTCCATGCCTTTGGCCCGCAGCTCGCCGGCGAATTCCTTCACGTAGCCGTGCACCGTGAGAATCCGCTTTGGCCGCACGCGCTTCACGCACTCCAGCAGCCCGGGGTGGTCGGCGTGGTCGGAAAGCGGGAAAACTTCATCCACCCGGTAGCGGTATTTCGAGCCCGGCTGCAGCGCCCAGCCGGTGAGCATCGCGGTGCGCTTCGCTTTTAGCCCGCGCAGCAGCTTCGAGCGGATCGCATTCGGCGGGGCGATGACGACATGCCCGGGCGGCGCGTGACCGTCGAAGACCAGCGGCTCCGGCAGCGTCTCCACTCCGGCGGCGCGGCAGGCCACCGTCATCGCCGCGACCGTGGGATGCAGCAGCGCCGGGATGCCATGCTCGGTCACCAGCGCCAGCGCTTCCTGCGCTTTTCCCAACGAATAGCCGAGCAGCACCGGCGTCTCCCCGTCCGCGAATGCATCCTGGATGAAGCGCAAAATGCCGGCCTCGATCTCCATCGCGTTCGGGAACTCGAAGGCCGGCAGGCCGAAGGTCGTTTCCAGGATCAGCGTGTCCGCGGTGAGGAAATTGACAGCCTCCGAGGTCCGCCCGCGGCGGGTTTTGAAGTCGCCGGTGTAGAGCAGGCTCGCGTTGTCCTTGAGGCGCGTCACATGCAGCATCGCCGAGCCGGTGATGTGCCCGGCCGGCAGCAGCCTCAGCCGGAAACCGTCGCGCACCACCGGCACGTGGAACGACACCGCGGCGATCCGGCTCTCCGCCAAGTGGAAGCGCGTGTGGACCAGCGCCGCCGTCACGTCCGAGCACAGCGCGGAATCATGGCGGGCGAAGTGGTCCGCATGGGCATGGGAAACGAAGGCCCACGGCTTCGCGTCCCAAGGGTCCAGCCACAGGTCGAGCTCCGGCAAATGCAGGCCGCGTTGGAAGCGCACTTCAATCAATCGGCCCCATTGCTAAACCCGAAGCCACCGGCTGGCCAAGAAAAACGGCATCTTCGATCTACCCGGAGATCGGTCCGGGCGAGCTGGTCCGGGGGATAGGCGGCGGACTGCGGCTCCCATCCGCGGCATGCTCTTGGGCGTTCCGGCCATGGGCATCGAGACGTGGCTCCCGCATCCTGACTTGCGGGATCTGATGGGGGATTTGTTGCTCGCGCCGCGATGATGTAGGTATTTGCTACTCGCGCCGAAATAGGCGCCTTTTCTAGCAGGCCGGAAATCCGGACGGCGATTTGACAGATCGTTTGCAGGGTGTTTCCCTCCCGGATGGCTGCCACCGCGATAAGCTATCCCCACCTCAGGCTCGACCCGGCCGGACGTGCCTGGGTGGATGGCGCAAACGTAAAGGTCAGCGAGATCGCTGCGGACTTTATCGCCCACGGTTCGTCGGTCGAGGAAATGGCGATCCAGTTTCCGGCACTTACACCCGCAATGATCCACTCAGCGTTGGCCTACTTCTACGACCATCGGGACGAGTATGAGGACGCGCTTTCCGGGAGCTTGAGATCCTATCGCGAGAAGGCGGATGCGACCGCACAGTCCCCGTTGCGAGTCCGTCTGGGCAAGACTCCGGGTAAGCAGCGAGCGTCGCGCTTTACATGGATGTCCATGTGCGAAGGGCTGTTACCAATGGCCTGCGGTTGCGCGAGGTCGATGTGATGACCGCTCAGGAAGACGGCACTGCACTGTGGGCTGACGACCGCCTCCTCGACCGTGCGGGTGAACTCGGACGGGTTCTTTTCAGTCAGGACGATGATTTGTTGGCTGAAGCCGAAGTTAGGCAGCGCGAGGGTCGTCGTTTCGGCGGGGTGATCTATGCCCATCAATTAGCCATCACCATCGGCCAATGCGTCAAGGATCTGGAACTGATCGCCAAGGTGGCCGAACCGGAGGATTTGGTTGGACGTGTCGAATTCCTGCCGTTGTGACGTGGCATCCCGATGGCGATGGCCTGGCCACGATCGTCGAGGCGACCCTTGGCACGCCGCCGATACTCCGAAATCCTTGCGGCTGCTCTGTGATCAAGCGGGCGGCAGGCGTT
>ENA-OFDP01000679-OFDP01000679.1-metagenomes-genome-assembly--contig:-NODE-679-length-14746-cov-2.584984_pt1 | contig 14746 bp, 15 predicted proteins | sample MGYA00153389_OFDP01 | MGnify analysis MGYA00153389 | reverse complement strand
TATTGCTATGCAAGGACTTTTCGAGTTGCGGGGTCGATAAAACTTTCAGGCGCAGCGTTCGGCGACCAAACTCAACCGGAATTTCAGTGGTCATTTCGGCGTTGAAATCATCCGCAGCAGTCATGTCACGAGCGGGAAACAGGCGTTGGTCGCCATCGAAAAGTTCGAGGCCCACGGCATACGCTGGATCACGCGTCAAGCTCGACACGATTGTCGCAAGGTCGACGATGGCGACCACTGACCGTTGCGCTTGCGTGTCGGCTACGTTATTGAGCGAGATTGTGGTTCGGGCGTCAAGTGGCAACACCAGTGCGACTCTGCTTGTGGAAGTCGGCGCGCCTGCTGGCAGCGGCAGTGGTCCCGACATGACAAGGCCGTTCATCGATGCGGCGCGGCCCAAAGCGTCCAACATCGGCAGCGAGGTGCTTGAAGCGCGCACGTCGTTGATCGGTGCGGAATCGTCGGTCCGACTCGGTTTCGGACCAGAATCGACCGTCTATCGCGATCAGGCCTGCGTTCGAGGTGACATCCCGCAGACGGGTGGCGATGTATGTGTCCCACGCCGACTGGCTCAGATTTGGCAACGCCTTATGGAATGCTCGCGCGCCCTGCAGGATATTGTCGACATCGCGAAGCTGTCGAATCAACGTGCGTTTTTCCCCTTGCGCGATCTCTGCAAAGCGCATGTCTGCGTCCGCACGCAATTGACGGGAACTTTGAAATGCGGCCAACAACGTCGAAATCAGTAGTGCCGCCAAAATCAGCCACGGCAGTTCGATTTTGCCAATGCGCGAGGTCGCGCGACTCGCCGTATCATGCGTTGATGGTTTCTCCATAGACGCGTAGGTTACCCGATCACAATAAATTTTGTGGGCGTCATCGTTGGGGAACGGTGACATAAAAACCAGAAATCGTTATAAAATTAAACAATGTTGATTAGTTTTTTAACTCAAAGCATGAATAGGAGCGTCGCCATTCGCAAGGGCAGCATGCGCCTCGCGTTGGTCTGCCTGATTATCCCTGCCTCACTGACGACCGTGGATGCTGCGGCAAACATTTATGCATTCAAGGACGAAAAAGGCGTTACGCATTTCTCCAATTTGCCGCATCTGGATAAACGCTTCAAACTCGTTTACAAAATTCCCACGGCGTCTAATCTGCGACCAAACGCATGGTCTGCGAGTGGCCCCAGGGTGGTTGACATTGAAAAGTTGGTGCCGATCATCGCCGAAGCCGCAAGAGCGCACGGCTTGGACGCGAAACTGATACACGCGGTGATTCGCGCTGAATCGGGCTACAACGAGAACGCAGTCTCGTCAAAAGGCGCAGTGGGTCTGATGCAATTGATCCCCGCGACTGCACAACGTTACGGCGTAGTCAACAGTTACGATCCGACCCAGAACATTGCGGGAGGCACGCGTTATTTGCGTGATTTGCTCAAGATGTTCAACGGAAATGTCGAATTGGCACTGGCGGGATATAACGCGGGTGAAAATGCGGTGATTCGCGCCGGACACCGCATCCCGCCATATCCTGAAACGATGGCCTATGTCCCCAAAGTGCTGAGTTTCTATCGCAGTCCGGAAGTCAGCCGTTTTTAATTGCCCCCATGCACACAATTAAAAACTAGCACTGGCGGGGCTTTTGGAGCGATAATGGCTGGAAAGCCTCGCCAATGCTAGACTTTCAATTGTTCAATCTCCCGCGGCGGGAGCTGCGAGACTACTCGTTCTGACGTCGCCATCCTGCAGTTGCGCGTCGTCTCGCGCACGCTGATGGTTGCGGGCAAAAATAGTGTAAAACGTCGGCACCACGAACAGCGTGAGTACCGTGCCCAGCGACATGCCGCCCACAATTACCCAGCCAATCGTTTGACGCGATTCAGCGCCCGCGCCGCGCGCCAGCGCCAGCGGGATTGCACCGAGAACCATTGCGCCAGTGGTCATTAGAATCGGGCGCAATCGTAACGTTGCCGACTCGATCACGGCATCGCGCAGCGTCATTCCGCGTTCCTGTAGCTGGTTGGCAAACTCGACGATAAGAATGCCGTGCTTAGTGATCAGCCCGACGAGAGTGATTAGTCCGATCTGGCTGTAAACATTTAATGAGCCGCCTGTAAGCCATAACGCAAGCAATGCGCCGGTCATGGAAAGCGGTACGGTAAGCATAATGACGAACGGATCGACAAAGCTCTCAAATTGCGCCGATAACACAAGGTAAATGAAAGCCAGCGCCAGCAGAAAGGTCAGATATATGCTGCCGGACGAATCGCGAAATTCACGTGATTGACCGGACAAATCGGTTTGCACCGTAGGCGGCAATGCGCGCTTGGTGGCGTCCTTCATGAAGTCAATCGCGTCCTTGATCGCATAACCAGGTGCCAGATTCGCGTCGATGCGCGCTGCCCGCAGCTTATTGAAGTGATTCAAACTGCGCGGGGCAACAGACTCGCGCACGCTGAGCAAATTCGAGAGTTGCACCATTTCGTTGTTTCTGCCGCGTACATAAATGTTGGTGATGTCGTCCGGATTGGAGCGGTCCACGTCGGCCACCTGCACGATCACGTCATATTGCTCGCCATCTTTCTTGAATCGCGTGACCTGCCGACCACCGAGCATGGTTTCCAGCGTTCTTCCCACCGATTCCACGCTGGTACCGGCGTCGGCAATCTTGTCGCGGTTGACCGCGATCTTTAGCTCGGGCTTGTTCAATCGCAGGTCAGAATCCACGTCCAGCAAGCCAGGGTTTTTCGCGGTCTCGGCAATCAGGCGGTCAACATACTGCTGCAATTGTTCATAGGGCGCAGATGTCATGATGATGAATTGCAGCGGCTTGTCGCGCCCCTGGCCGAGTGACGCCGGGCTGACGGCAAACGCATTCACACCCGCCAGATTGCGAAACTTTGGCACCAGCTCACGCGCGATTTCCTGCTGGCTGCGCGTGCGCTCGTTCCAATCCTTCAGTCGCAAAATGACCCGCCCATCAGAGACCGTCGGAAAACCAACGATGGAGTTGTAGCGGACCATCTCCGGAATATCCTTGTAGATGTCTTCGATCTTCTGGACATATCCGGAGGTATACGCAACCGTTGAGCCTTCCGGTGCGGAGACAACTCCGAATATGATGCCTCTATCCTCCGCTGGTGCGAGTTCCTGCTTCAGACTTAAAAATAGAGGAATCGCCAGAAGTGCAAAAACAGACCAGAGCACCACGCCAATAACACGCTTTTTCAGTAAGGCCGTCAGTGCCCGCTTGTATGAATCAGTCACACGCAACAACACGGATTCGATGGCGTTGTAAACCTTACCGTGTTTGACATCGTGTTTCAAAATGAGCGAACACAGCATCGGTGACAGCGTTAGCGCAACGAAACCGGAGACGATGACGGCACCCGCCAGCGCCAGTGCGAACTCGATAAATAAACGACCAGTTCGACCTGTCGCGAATGCAAGCGGCGCGTATACGGCAGCAAGCGTGAGCGTCATGGCAACCACGGCAAATGCGATCTCGCGCGAGCCCTTGATCGCAGCCTCGACGCGCCCCATACCCGCTTCCATATTTCGATAGATATTTTCGAGTACCACGATGGCATCGTCCACGACCAGGCCAATGGCCAGCACCATCGCCAGGAGTGTGAGCGTATTAATGCTGAAGCTGAACATGTACATCAGCGCAAACGCACCGATCAATGACACGGGAATGGTGATCAGCGGAATGATGGTGGCGCGGAGATTCCGCAGGAACAGGAAGATAACAATGGCGACCAGAATAATCGCTTCCCAAATTGTGCCAAATACCGCTTTGATGGCTTGCTCGATAAATAGCGACGTATCGTAAATTACGGTGAGCGTCATTCCCGGCGGTAGTGTTTTCTGGATCTCGTCGGCTTCTGTACGCACTGCGACCGATAGCTCCAGCGGATTCGCGGTCGCCTGCTTGACGATCGCCAGCGTGGCGGCGTTACGGCCGATGAAACGGGCGAGAATGCGTTCATCAACGGGCGCTATTTCCGCCCGCGCCACGTCGCGGAGCCTGACCGGGTAGCCGCCCGCATCTTTGATAACGATATTGCTGAATTGCTCCACCGTTTGTAAATCAGTTTCTGCCAACACCGAAAATTCACGCGTCTGGCTCTCGATGCGGCCGGCAGGCACTTCCACATTCTGCCGACGTAGTGCATCTTCGACATCTGCCGGGCCCAGTTTGTAAGCGGCCAGCTTGCTTCGATCGAGCCAGATGCGCATCGACATCTTGCGCTCACCGAAAATGCGCACGTCAGCAGCGCCGGGAAGCGTCGAGAATCTCGGCTTGATGTAGCGATTAGCGTAATCGGACACCTCCAAGGGCGTGTGTTTGTCGCTGTAAAACGCGACAAACATGATGGGGTCGGCGTCGGCTTCCACTTTGGCGATGATGGAGTCATCCGCCGCAGCTGGAAGACGACCTCGAGCGCGTGCGACCTTGTCGCGTACGTCTGCTGCTGCCGAATCTGGATCGCGCGTGAGTTTGAACTTGATGTTGATCTGGCTACGTTCGGCACGGGATTGGGAGGTCATCACATCGACGCCCTCGATACCGGAAAGGGAATCCTCCAACGGCTTCGTGATTGCCGACTCGACAACTTCTGCCGATGCACCTTTGTAGACGGTCTCGATGCTCACCACCGGCTCATCGATCTTCGGGTATTCACGAACCGATAACCTGCTGTAAGAGATTAGTCCGATCAGCAACACCGCAAGACTGAGTACGGTCGCAAATACCGGCCGTTTTATGCAAATCTCTGGAAGCGTCATGATTTCCCGCCTGCTTTTGTTCCAGCGCCTGAATTCCCCACAGCCGACGGCGCTGCTTTGGTTTCGTCAGCTTTGGCAGCGGCGGCTGCATCGGCAATTTTGACCTGTACGCCGTCGCGTAGTTTGAGTTGACCTGCCGTCACAACGACGTCGCCGGCAGCCAATCCTTGGAGAATCTCCACTTGGCCATTGCGCCGCTGGCCGATTTCCACCTTGTTACGTTGCGCGCGCCCGTCTACGACTTTAAACAAGTAATGATCATCGCCAACCGGGATGAGCGATTGTTCAGGTACCGCAACTGAATCGCGATCGTCGCTGAACAAGAGTCTCACCCGGGCAAACATTCCAGGCCGCAAACGCGCTTCGACGTTCTTGACGACGGCACGGATGACGATTGATCGGCCATTGGCGTCGACGAGAGGATTGATGGCGAACACATTGCCCTGGAAAGTCTGGTTGGGAAACGCATCCAGCGTAATTTGCAGTGCTTGTCCGGCGGCGACTTGCTTAAGATAGATTTCCGGTATTCTGAAATCGACTTTAAGTGGATCGACTCCCTCAAGATTGACAATATCCTGCCCGTCTTTGACGTAGTCGCCGATGCTGACCATGCGCAAACCAACAATGCCCGAAAAGGGGGCCTTGATTTCGAGTTTATTCAATCTTGCCTGCGAGAGATCGTAATTTGCCTGCGCGATCTTGAAGTTGCTCTCGGCTTCGTCTCGAGCCTGCGTGGAAATGAAGCCTTTGGTGAAAAGGTCGCGAGATCGCGCGAGGCGGCTCTTGCTAAGGCCAAGATTCGCGTCGGCTTGTTCCAGTTCAGCGCGCTGCACAGATGTATTGAAGCGAATTAACGTCGCGCCTTTGGCGACGCGTTGACCTTCACGAAATCCGATCTCACTGATGCGTCCCGACACCTCAGGCCGAATCGTCACCGACTCGTCTGACCGCAGCGAACCGACGGCTGTCAGCCCCTGGGACATGCGCACTAATTTCACCAAAATAGCCTCAACGGCAATCCCGCCGCCAGGTGCGGTCGGCGGCACTGCTTTAGTCGTCGTTTGCGAGACACCGGGCCCGATAGCCACGGTGTGGTTGGACGCGGAGCGGGTTTTCCCGATCCAATAACCGCCGACACCAATAAGCAGCGCACCAGCGATCGCGCCGGCAACAACCATTTTATTTTTCATTTTTTGACGAAGATACGAGGAGATGAGCCGTTATATATATGCTGGCGCGAATTGGATTGCTAACCAACACATCGATTATCCACCGTATTCACGATGCGGGCACACGACCGGGATCAACCGTCAATGACCGGCGAATTTGTGCATGGCTAGACAAAAGGGAGAATATAAGTCCCAGCGCAGTTGAGGTTTTACGCCGGAATGTCCGGCGTAAGTTGCGCTTCAAGAAAGGAAATCTGGTCTTTCAGTAATAATTTTCGCTTCTTCAAACGCTTCAGTTGCAGTTCGTCATGGACAGGCGTTTTGACGAGCGCGTCGATGGCCAAGCCCAAGTCGCCGTGCTCAAGCTTTAGTTCGACAATACGTCGCGCGATTTCCTCCTTTTCCTCGATGGCACTGTTCATGTGGCGTCTCCTCGACATGAATATACCGTGACGAGGTTTTTTTTGCATGCCAAAACGCGGCGAGTGCCGCAATAACGCGCGGCAATAATATTTGCTTTTTCCCTTGAAAGGCGTGGGCGGCTTTAGTGTGTATATGCACGCCGCAGTCAACAAGGTGCATTTCGCCTAAGTGATCAGCGTAAAGGTTGACTATTTGCTGCGTCTGGCGCCGCCAGAACAATCGTAGGCCTCCTCGGCGTAAGGCTTTCCTTTTTGCGGGCGCGCTTCGCGGCATATCTGCGTCCATTCGACTGCGTCGAGTTTGAGGCTGCATGGTAAAATTAAGTTAAACAATCACGAACAATTCGCTCGCATTCCGCGCTCAACTTAACCGCCGACAAGCCACTCCATGCCCGATACCTTCCATCGATCCAATAATCTTTCCTCGGTTGATCCTGAAATTTTCGCCGTTATACAAAAGGAGAATCAGCGGCAGGAAGACCATATAGAGCTGATTGCTTCTGAAAACTACACCAGTCCTGCAGTAATGGAGGCGCAGGGATCGCAGCTTACGAATAAGTACGCAGAAGGCTATCCTGGCAAACGCTATTACGGCGGTTGCGAATTTGTGGATATTGCCGAAACATTGGCGATAGATCGTGTCCGGAAATTGTTCGGTGCGGACATACACAATTACGCGGCGAATGTGCAACCTAACTCTGGATCGCAGGCAAATCAGGCCGTATTTTTTGCGCTGTTAAGACCTGGCGATACGATTTTGGGAATGAGTCTTGCGATGGGTGGGCACCTGACGCATGGTTCACCCGTAAATATGAGTGGTAAGTGGTTCAATGTCGTCAGTTACGGATTAAATGACCGGGAAGAGATCGATTACGATCAGGTCGAGGCGCTCGCGCGTGAGCACAAACCAAAGTTAATTCTTGCCGGCGCATCTGCCTACGCCTTGCGGATCGATTTCGAGCGATTTGCAAAGATAGCCAAGGAGATTGGCGCGCATTTTTTGGTCGATATGGCGCATTACGCAGGTTTGATTGCTGCAGGTGAATATCCGAATCCGATCCCCTTCGCTGATACTGTGACTTCGACGACGCACAAGTCATTGCGCGGGCCGCGCGGGGGTATTATTTTGATGAAGCCCGAGTTTGAAAAGGTGATCAATTCAGCCATTTTTCCGGGCATTCAGGGTGGGCCGCTGATGCACGTCATCGCCGCCAAGGCGGTTGCGTTCAAAGAAGCACTTCACCCTGGCTTCAAAATTTACCAGGCGCAGGTGCTCGCGAATGCAGACATCATGGCCAAAACGCTTATCAAACGTGGTTTGCGCATCGTGTCAGGCCGTACCGAATCGCATGTGATGCTGGTTGATTTGCGTTCCAAGCAGATTACCGGCAAGGAAGCTGAAGCGGTGCTTGGACAGGCCCACATCACTTGCAATAAAAACGCCATTCCACACGATCCTGAAAAACCATTTGTAACCAGCGGCGTTCGTCTGGGTTCACCTGCCATGACGACGCGCGGATTCAAAGAGGCCGAGACGGAAATGACGGCCAACCTGATCGCTGACGTGCTGGATCATCCACGCGATGAATCCAGGATTGCCGCAGTACGAGAAAAGGTAAGCGCGCTCACTAAGCGGTTTCCCGTTTACGGCGCATGAGTTCTGACGAGCGGACGATATGAAATGTCCGTTTTGCAGTGCGCAGGAAACACAGGTGATCGATTCCCGCGTCAGTGAGGAGGGCGATGTCGTTCGACGGCGCCGCCGTTGTACGGTTTGCCACAAACGCTTCACGACATATGAGGGCGCAGAGCTCAGGATGCCGACGATAGTGAAATCGAACGGCCAGCGTGAAGATTATTCGCGTGCCAAGCTGGAGACAAGTTTTCACCGTGCGCTGCATAAACGGCTTGTCGAAACAGCCAAAGTGGAAGAAGCCATCGAGCGTATCGAACAGGCCGTGCTCAATGAAGCAAAGCGCGAGCATTCCTCCCGCAAAATCGGTGAAATGGTGATGGAAGAACTAAGAAAACTCGACCAGGTTGGCTATGTGCGCTTCGCCTCGGTCTATCGCAGCTTTTCGGATGTCGAGGAATTCAAAGACGCCATCCGCGAAGTAACGAAACAGTAGTGCGCATGTTTTTCGCAATTGATCATGCCATGATGGCGCACGCTATTCGCCTTGCTGAGCAGGGACGCTGCATCACGACGCCAAACCCGTTTGTCGGTTGCGTGATCGTTAAGCAAGGTCGCATTATCGGCGAGGGGTTTACGCAAAAGGGTGGCCGACCCCACGCCGAAGCCATGGCGCTGGAAAGTTGCGTCGTCTCGCCCGACGGCGCGACCGTGTATTCAACGCTGGAGCCGTGTTGCCTGCACCCCAAGTCGCGCGGGCCGGCGTGTTCGGATTTGCTCGTCGGCGCCCGGGTCGCGCGTGTTGTATCAGCCGTGCATGACCCATTTGACGGTGTGGATGGCTGCGGACACTCCCAACTGCGCGACGCTGGCATTGTTGTCGATATTGGTTTGATGGAAACTGTGGTCCGCGAACAATTGAGAGGTTTTCTGGCACGCGTCACCCGTCGCCGTCCCTGGGTGACGCTGAAAGTCGCCATCAGTCTCGATGGCAAAACCGCATTGGCGAACGGGCAATCAAAGTGGATTACGGGTGCTGAAGCCAGACGCGATGTGCATCGCATGCGCGGGCAAGCTTGTGCAGTGATGACTGGTATTGGCACCTTGATGGCAGACGATCCCCAACTCACCGTGCGGGATGTGCCATGTGACCGTCAGCCGCTACGTATTTTGCTGGATAGCCGTCTGGATGTTGCCGACAGTGCGCGCATTCTTGAGGGGGGCAATGTGTTGCTAGTGACAGCCGCACAAAATGAAGATCGGGTAAGTCAGCTCAAGGCGCGCGGCGTGGACGTAGTCCGGGTTCCGGTCGAGCAGGTAAAGGGAAAAGTCGATTTGCAGAAAATGATGGAGATGTTTGCGCATCGAGGGCTGAACACCGTCATGGTCGAAACGGGGGCAAAGCTGAATGGCTCATTATTGGCTGCGGGTGTCGTCGACGAAATTGTTGCCTATGTCGCCCCCAGTATCCTGGGTGACCCTGCACGTGGTGTGTTCGCGCTGCCCGAGTTCACCGACCTGCGCGAGCGCACTGAACTCAATATTACCGATGTGCGGCGTATTGGCGCGGATGTGCGCATCACTGCAGCAGTGAAAGGGAAATAAAGTGTTTACCGGCATCGTTGAAACCACCGGCGTGATCGAGAAAGCAATTGTGGCACCGGAAAATACGCGGCTAACGATCAACGCGCCAAAGTTGGGGCTGCATCAAGTCGCCATTGGCGATTCGATTGCGGTAGGCGGCTGTTGTCTCACGGTCGTCGAGAAATCGCCTGAGACATTTTCAGTCGATGTTTCTAATGAAACACTTTCGCTTACGTCGGGATTGAAGCTGGGTGCAGAGGTAAATCTGGAAAAATCATTGCGCTTCGGCGACCGGCTTGGCGGTCACCTAGTGAGTGGTCATATCGACGGCGTGGGGCTGGTGACGGCAATCGACGATCTGGGCGCGTCGTGGCGGTTGGAGATTGATGCGCCGAAAGAGCTGGCCCGGTTTGTTGCCCGCAAAGGGTCAATTACGGTTAATGGTGTATCGTTAACCGTCAATAAAGTAAGCGACGTTGCTGAAGGCAACGCGCTGTTTGAAATCAATATCATTCCGCATACGCATCAGGTTACAACGATCCGCCTGTTGCGCAAGGGAATGAAGGTAAATCTGGAAATTGATCTGCTCGCACGATACGTCGAGAGAATGCTGGGAAAGGAATCGCCATGAACATCGCAACTACGCAGGAAATTATCGAAGACATTCGCCTTGGACGCATGGTGGTACTGGTCGATGCCGAGGATCGTGAAAATGAGGGTGATCTGGTGATGGCTGCTGACTTTGTGACGCCAGAGGCGATCAATTTCATGGCCAAACACGCGCGTGGACTGATTTGCCTGACGTTGGAAGAATCGCGTTGCCGCCAGCTCAACCTGCCACTGATGGTGACGGACAATCGTGCCTTGCACGGCACCGCATTCACGGCCTCCATCGAAGCCGCAACCGGCGTGACCAGCGGTATATCGGCAGCTGATCGCGCGCGCACCGTGCAAGTAGCGGTTGCAGCAAATGCGAAGCCGGACGATATCGTCCAGCCCGGTCATATTTTTCCCGTTATGGCCAAACCTGGTGGGGTGTTGGTGCGTGCGGGGCATACCGAAGCTGGCTGTGACCTCGCCAATCTTGCGGGCCGCACCCCGGCGGCGGTGATCTGCGAGATCATCAAGGATGACGGCGAAATGGCCCGGCTACCGGATTTGCACGAGTTCGCCAAGCTTCACAACCTGAAGGTCGGCACCATCGCGGATTTGATTCGTTACCGTTCGGTTACAGAAACACTGGTCGAACAGATTTCCGAAAAAACCATTACAACACCATATGGCCCATTCAAGCTACACGCCTTCTACGACAAGACTGTGAATGAAGTGCACCTGGCACTTACACGCGGCGAAATTCGGCCGGAACTACCCGTATTGACGCGGGTTCACGAGCCATTTACGTCACTGGATTTGTTCGATTTTGATAATGGTCGCCATGCTTATTCGGTCGGCGAAGCCATGCGCCTCGTCGCCACGGAAGGCAGTGGCGTGATTGTGCTGTTGCGCGCGCAGGAGAACGCGGAATCGCTGATTGCAAGATTCACCGCCTCGACAGAGAAGCCAAAGCGCGCCGCAAAATGGGACCCACGCACGTACGGCATCGGCGCGCAGATATTGCAAAAGCTCAACGTCCGTAAAATGCGCGTGCTCGCCTGGCCCAAAAATATTCCGTCGATGGCAGGCTTTGATCTTGAAGTGGTCGAGTATGTTCCACCATCAACTGAGCGCAAATTGCACAGCGTCGCGTAATTACCATCGTCTCCAAAAGGCAGTATGAATTCCATCAAAATTAATCTCGACGGACGGCACCTGAGAATCGGTATTGTGCAAAGCCGATTCAACGAACCCGTGGTGTCTGGTCTATTGAGCGCCTGTGTTGCCGAGTTGAAAAAATATGGTGTAGATCCCGAAGCCATAGACCATGTGTCGGTACCGGGTGCGCTTGAAATACCCGTCGTTTTGCAGACGATGGCACATACGCAAAAATATGACGCTTTGATTGCCATCGGTGCCGTGATTCGAGGCGAGACTTATCATTTTGAACTGGTCTCCAACGAGAGTTGCCGTGGCGTGATGGAGGTAACACTGGAGACCGGAGTGCCGATAGCCAATGGAATTTTGACGGTCAACACTGACGAGCAGGCACTGGCACGCACGATTGAGAAGGGTGCCGATTGTGCTCGCGTCGCCATCGAAATGGCGCTCACCCTTAAGGCCATAAATGCTGATGCACGGGAGCGATCATGAAAAGCGCCCGTCGACGTTCCCGCGAATTTGCATTGCAGGCACTCTATCAATGGCAATTAGCCGGACAAAGTCTTTCTGATATCGAGCAACAGTACGCGCAGGCAGACGGATTTGCCAAAGCCGATAGCGCCCTGTTTTTAACGATTCTAAGTGGTGTGTTGAAGCATGCGGAAACGCTCAAAGAAAAGCTCCAGCCGCATCTGGATCGCCCCTGGAAGGAAGTTAGCCCGATCGAAAGTGCGATCCTGTTGATCGGCGCGTTTGAGCTGGAGAATATGCGTGAGACACCTTATCGCGTCATTATCAATGAGGCCATCGAACTGGCTAAGTCGTTCGGTGGTACCGATGGGCACAAGTACGTCAACGGTATCCTCGATAAACTGGCGGCAAATGTTCGTGTGGACGAAGTAGGCGCTCAGTCGAGTACGCCGACACCGAAGCCAGCGAAGGAGGCGTCGGCCGTGAAAGTGACAACAAAAGCGCGGCGCGTGGTGAAGGGATCGGATTAATCCGGGCGCAAACTCTTGCCCTTCATTCGAGATCATGCGGGAATTCAGGCTGTTGCAAGAAGCACAATTTTTGCCAAGATTACACATCCGCAGCGACCGACCGGAATTTTCGGTGCCACTTCATGGCAGAGACAACGCGGAAAAATCAATCTCTAGCGCTGGTGGGCTTTCCAAAGCATTTTATGTTTGAAAGGCGCGCCAAATGGCGATCTACAAGTTAGGGTGGGCCTCACCCGCGCAAGAGCATTTCCTAAGACTTGGATAAAAAAACTGCGTCGTTTGAGGGACCACCGTCAATTACTTTATGAAATACTTACCTCGACCCGTTCACAGTTCACGCCGCATGATTTAGTACATAAACGGCAGTCGGCCGATCTTTTACTACGCCGCAATTTGCACCGGCTCAATTTTGTTGTACTTACCGCTACCTTGCAGTTCCCAGATATCGACTGCCTGTTGCATCCGCAACCACAGTCCGGGGCCATTGCCCAGCAGCGTGCCGATTCGCATCGCCATGTCCACGGTGACAGAGCGCTTTTCATGAAGAATCTCGGAAACTGTCAATCGAGATACACCAAGGCGCGCGGCGAATTCCGCCTGCGTCATTTGCAATTGCGGCAATACATCTTCGCGTAGCACCGCACCGGGATGCGTCGGTCGGCGGGTCGGGTCTCGCTTGATTGTGGTCGTCTTTTTCATTAGTGGTAATCCTCCAGGTTCACGATGTGTGCGTCGCCGTCAATGAACTCAAACGTGAGGCGCCAATTGCCGGAAACACGCAGGCTGTAAAGATGCTCCATGTCACCTTTCAGTCGATGCAGATACCAACCAGGCACATTCAGATCACCAATCCGCTCTGCATGATCCAAGGCGTCAAGCAGGCGTGACAGCCTCGGCACATGTGCCGATGTCAGTCCACGTGTATCGGCGGCAACAAAAAAACGTTCCAGTCCTTTGTGCTTGAACGATTTGATCATATGCAAGTGTAATGGGCCGAATTACATCTTGCAAGTTGATATTAAAATTAGTGGTCGTGAATTGGTCTGCGAAATTGTTTGCAAGCGTTGTAACTCACGTGAATGATGGGTAAATTTGCTGATTAGCTAAGCCGAAAAACGGGTCGTGAAATCGGCGCAGTGATTGCGATCATACTGGGTTCAATTGCCACATGCCTTCGGGTTAAATCCGAAGGTGATGCAGCGTATCAATTGTTCAAAAGTCCAAATGCGATCTGTTTTTGTAAACCCAATACGCGCGCGCGCCTCCAGTCCTTTAGGCCTCAAGCGCCGCACTAGTATTAGACTTTAACCATTGAATCATTCCGCAAAAATAAATCAATTGCATATGTCGCATTACCTGCCACTTCAAACTGCCGTGTCGCCGCCGCGCGCGGGTGCAACGCACGAATTCGGACACCTCCATCCCGGCCTCCTCCCCGCGACTGCAGGCGGGGCACTTGGCGCGAGCATCGCGCGTGGACACAAGTAATATGCAAACAAATTTTCTTGTTCAGGGGTAATGCACCGATGTCGCCCGAATTCAATCTAATCGCAGAGTACTTCACGCGGCCCGTAAAGTTTGCGACGCTGGGTATCGGTGATGATTGTGCGCTGATAGGCATCTCGGCCGGTAGCGAGCTGGCAATTTCCATGGACACGCTAGTTTCCGGAACGCATTTTTTTCCGGATGCAGATCCCGAAAAGCTTGGCCACAAGGCACTGGCCGTCAATCTCTCTGATCTGGCCGCGATGGGTGCGCTGCCGCGCTACGCCACGCTTGCATTGACCGTGTTAAAGGTTGATGAGGCTTGGCTTGCCGCGTTTTCAAAAGGATTTTTTGCCCTTGCGGATACATGCGGCGTGGAGTTGATTGGTGGCGATACCACCCGGGGCCCATTGTCGATCACGCTAACGGTGATGGGGGAAGTTGACGCAGGCCAGGCGCTTAGGCGCGATGGAGCGCTGGCAAATGACGATATCTGGGTATCGGGCAATCTAGGAGCCGCCGCGCTGGCGCTGAAGCACATGCAGGGGGCAATTACTTTAGCGCCAGAGGTGTTTGAAAGTGCCGCTGAGCATTTGCACAAACCCATGCCACGCGTAGAACTTGGCCGGGCCTTGGCAGGCGTGGCGTCCAGCGCAATTGATGTCTCCGACGGGCTTATTGCCGATCTCGCGCACATCTGTGAACGTTCTGGGCTGTCCGCGCATGTGGTGTGGGCAGAGGTGCCGATTTTTGCGCCGCTGCTTTCGATGGCGGTTGAGGATCGAATTTCCTGTGCGTTGGCCGGTGGTGATGATTACGAACTATGCTTTACCGCACCGGAATCGAAGCGGGAGCAATTGCTGCATTTATCGGCGCAGCGCATGTTGCCGCTCACGCGCATAGG
>ENA-OFDP01000677-OFDP01000677.1-metagenomes-genome-assembly--contig:-NODE-677-length-14769-cov-22.763626_pt1 | contig 14769 bp, 12 predicted proteins | sample MGYA00153389_OFDP01 | MGnify analysis MGYA00153389 | reverse complement strand
ACCTACGAAACCACCGTGCGCGGTTATTGCGATCGATGTAGTCAAGAGTAGTTTTTGATTTTTAGAGTCGATCGCTACAATTTGGTCTAACTGCTATGCTCGATCGATAATGGTTTTAGTGCGATCGTTTTGGCTGATGATTTTACCGATGTGTTGTCAGTTTGGCTGATGGTGACAATATTTGATAGAGTATGAGTCAGGCTGAGTTTGAATTTCAACCACATCAAGATCCGATCGAAGCATGGAAAAACTTAATATTCCTGATGTCCTAACGCTAGAAGAGGCATCTGGTTACTTACGATTATCAATAGAAACAGTTGCCAGTCAAGCTCTAAAAGGTAACATTCCTGGTCAAAAAATTGAAAATGATTGGAGATTTCTAAAGTCAGCAATCGATGATTGGTTGCGTTCTAAAAATAGCGGATCGATTCTACTCGCTCAAGCAGGTGCTTTAGCAGACGATGATTCGCTCGATCGATTAACAGCATCAATTTATCAAGCTAGAGAGCGTCCCGAAATTGATGATAATTTAGGGTCTAATTAATGTATTTGCTTGACACTGATACGTTGACACATCTTCATGCTGGTAATTCTAATGTTGTGGAGCGATTACAGTCTATAATAGATGTGGAAGTAGGAATTACAATTATTACTAAAGTCGAAGTTTTGCGCGGAAGGATCGATTATTTACTTAAAGCTGAAACTGGCACGAGTTTACTTAGAGCGCAAGAACTTTTATTTCGGACGGAAGCATTGTTGAACGATTTGTTAATTGTACCTGTAGATAGAGCTGCATCGACCACCCTTAGGGGGTGCGCTTGCGCGTTCGAGTTCGACCGCTTGCGTAGTGAATTCAAGTTTCGTAAAATTGGACGAGCGGATTTATTAATTGCCAGTATTACTCTTGCTAATCGAGCTACATTAGTAACAAGAAATTTACGTCACTTCAAACAAATTCCTGGTTTAAAGTTGGAAAACTGGGTCGATTCTCCATAATAGAGACTAAGCTAACGATCGTTGCAGTTACTCGATTGCTTACGGTATGCAAAGGAACGAATCATCAAATTCAGTCAATCCATAATAATTTTAGAGATTGTCCTCCTGTTCGATCGAATGTTAATTTACCATGAGCGATCGTCGCACCCCACCATCATTTCCACTGTCAAAACTGTAGAGCGATCGAGGATATCGGCTGGGATGAGCTACCTGTAGTCGCATTCGATCGATTACGAGCGGGCCTACAAGCAGTTACTTATGAAACCACCGTGCGCGGTTATTGCGATCGATGCAGTCAAGCAGAGTGATATCTAGACTCGATCGAATTAATAACTACAATTAGTCTACCTATTATGCTAGCTCGTCATTTGCCATGACCACCTTAATTCAACCATCAAATATTGAATCACAAAGGTTAATCTTAGCGAATGTGACTTGGCAACAGTATGAAAGCCTGCTAGATGTTTTTGGCGATCGTCCTGGATTGAAGCTAATCTATCTTGAGGGAAATTTAGAAATATTTATGCCCTCTGCCGAACATGAAACAATAAAAAAGATTGTAGCGAGGCTCCTAGAACGTTATGCGGAGGAGCTGGATATTCCTTTGCATGGATACGGTTCGACAACTTTTCGACGAGCAGCAACAGCGCAAGGTTTAGAACCCGATGAATGCTATTGTGTCGGTACAATTAAAGAACTACCAGATTTTGCAGTTGAGATTAACTTAACAAGTGGCGGCATCGATAAGTTAGCGATCTATCGAGGGTTAGGTATTCCCGAAGTGTTGGTATGGCAAAACGATCGACTGACTCTTTACGATCTGCGTGACTCGATCGACATCGAAGTTACTAGCAGTCAATTCTTCCCAAGCTTAGACTTTCAACTTTTGGCGCAATATATTCAGCCCCAAAATCAACCGCAAGCTATCAAAGATTTTCTGGCAGCGATTCGAGTTGAGTAGGGTAATACCAAATCGATAAACTAGCGGTCGAATTAGTTGACAGTTATAATTTTATATCGAATAATTGTAACATCAACATATAAAGCTGAGGTTTGATATGCCGATTGTTAATAAAGCGAATGGGTTACTAGCTGAGTTTGCTATTTTCCCTGTCGAACCCGCACGCCAAGCAAGTCTGGCAGAACGAGTTATTCAAAACATCGACACCCTCAAGCATCATCCTGGATTTGCGTCAGGTACCGTTCTACGCAGCCGTGATGGATCGAGAGTAACCAGTTATGTTCAGTGGATCGACCTAGCATCTTATGTAGCGACTCAACCCTTCACAGATGTCGCTGCGCCAGATATCCACATATTTGAAATCTTTGCCGCTGAACCAGAAAATACAGAGTTGCAGCTATCGTCAAACATGAGCGGATTTATCAACTTTGGTATCTTCAAAATGAAGCAACCAGAAAATCAGCCGAGATTCATTGAGTTATTTCGCCAAGCACTGGAAATGGTATCGGGACAAGCAGGATTGATATCGACTCACGCTCACCGCAGTTTCGATGGATGGCGTTGTATCAATTTCGGACATTGGGAGTCTGTCGAAAAATTTACCGCAATGGATTCAAACCGTCCGTTCTCGCCGCTGTTTGGAGAAATGCTCGATCTGGCAGATAATGAGTATCAAAAAACATTGCATGAAGTAGTTTTTACCACTGAATAAATCTCCTGTCTCCTCAGAATTGTAGGGTAGGCACTGCCCACGACATAAGTTTCAACCGATCGCAGACTGATATTCACATAAAAGGAAAAATATTGTCGCCTGACTCACTAATAGTTCGACTGGTTTTCTCTAAACCCAGATCGAACGCTAATAAATCGATACCATCAATTAACTGAGAACGAAAAGCTTCAGAAATTTTCAAATTCTCATAACAGTGGAATCTGAGATCGGCATCTGCTTGAAACTTAGTTAATGCAGCATTTAAAGGTGAGATAACTCGATATGCAGCCTCAGCTTTCTCGTTGGCGAAGCCTCTCCAAAGGAGAATCGCAAAAGGTGGAATAGGTTGAGAGTTTCGCAAAAAAGCTAGATCGATGAGATCGCGGGAATGAACGCTAGGATCTGCGTATCGGTCGGCATTAGCTAATAATTTACTAGTAAAACAGTCAGTGATACTCAAACACTCAACTGGCGACCAAATCGGTTGACGAGGTAAATCTAGTTCAAATCGCGCGGCAATAATTTGAGTCTTAATCGGGATGCCATCAACAACAATCGCCATTCTAATCCCATATTGGTCGGCGGTAAACCGTTCGATTTCCAGATCGGAGTTGTTCTTTAGTAAAATGCGAGGATTTCGTTGGCAGAGCCTCTCCCCTGGAGAATCGCTAATCGTATTACGCAACTTGCGATAATCAGATCCCAAGGAACAGATAAAGTCAATATCATTACTCGTACGATATTCTCCCAGATCCAATGAAATGAGAGTACCGCCACCAAAATATGCTCGACATTCACTCAGAAACTCACAATTAAAACCTTCTAAAATACGATGAATTAATTGATGATGACCGATCTCAAAGTCCATAAATTCACTTAATAACCAAGATTTGCGATCGAATGCAAGTTGTTCGATAAATGCCAACTCACTGGCGGGAAGATCGGCAATATGACGATACCGCCATCCCCGCTCGTAACTGGTAAGCATTTCTAATTGAGTCAAGCGATAAACATCAGCAATCTGCCAGCCAAGGAATTCTAGGAAGGGTAGTTTGGGAGGCTGAGTAATATTCATGACTACTTGCAAGTTACTAACTCAAGATAGAATCTTTAGCAACCTCAATCATATGATAAATAAATAGATTAGGAAACTTAACCTCTAATCTATCTAAGCATTGTATAAAATCTTGGCTTTGAAGTTTTATATAAATGTCATCAAAAACAGAAGAGATATTATTTATGACATTTTCATCATTGCAACTATCGAGAAAATAAATTGTGTCTTTTTCGTCTTCAGATAATAGTTGAGTTAATTCATCCCAATAAAATCTAAATGCGCCCAGGGAATATCCCTCCCATACTAAACTACCATTTAAGGTCGCGCAGTACTCTATATGAATCGCATTAGATTAATTCATATAAAGTACTGCGTTGCCGATCCTCTCGATCGATCGCCCGAATCGCACCTTGCAAATCCTCAACCGACAAACACGTCCCCCCCTTAGCTCCCGCCATTGTAGTGATATGCTCCTCCATCAGCGTCCCACCCAAATCATTGCATCCCCACTTTAGGGCAGTTTTCGCGCCTTCTAGACCCAACTTTACCCAACTGGGTTGATGATTGGGAATATAGTTGCCGATGAAAATCCGCGCGATCGCAGTTAACAATAAATTATCGGCTAAAATCGGCTGATCTCGTCCGACGCGACTGCGGAGAGGTGCAGGTGCTGATTCTCCTACAAAAGGGAGGATGATAAATTCGGTGATTCGGGTAGGGTAATTGGATTTAATTGCGTGTTGTTGAATCTGTTTTAACTGCTCTAAGTGGGCGATCTGCTGGCTGGGTGTTTCGATATGTCCAGCTAACATGGTACTAGTAGTCGGCATCCCCAATCGATGAGCGGTGGTAATGATTTCAATCCACGTAGCACTATCGATCTTTTCAGGACAAATCACCCGCCGCACCGTATCATCCAGGACTTCCGCCGCCGTACCTGGCATCGATCCTACGCCAGCTTTTTGTAAGGCAATAATGACATCCGCATAGCTCAATCGATCTTGACGAGCGATAAACTCGACTTCCTGGGGCGAAAAAGCGTGCAGATGGAGTTGAGGAAAAGTGGTTTTAATAGCGGTGACTAACTCTATATAATAAGTTAGCGATCGACCATCAATTTTCGCCCCAGGATGCAATCCCCCCTGCATACAGATTTCTGTCGCTGACAGCGCGACTGCATCTGCGGCTTTGGCTAAAATCTGCTCCGTACTCAGCCAGAAAGCACCCTCAGTCCCCTCGTCACGCCGAAACGCACAGAAACTACAGTGCTGTTCGCAAATGTTGGTGAAATTGATATTGCGGTTGATGACATAGGTGACAGTATCGCCGACTTGGATCTGGCGCAATCTGTCGGCTACGCCCCGAATTCGATCGATAATATCTACATGGGTTTGATTCAGCAGCAAAAGTGCATCTGTGGTGGAGATATCATCGCCTTGTAGGGCTATATCGAGAATGCGCTCGACGATGTTAATGTCTGAAGCAGTAGGTGAAGTGGTAATTTCAGACATATCAAGCTTTGGATCTACCTGTTTATTTTAGAAGATATCGAAACTAAATGATTCACTAAACAAAACTTCCGATTGGTAATAGCCCGCATCTTAGTTGCGGGTGGACTAGATCCGCAGCTAATAAGCTCGAGCGATAAGTCATTCTATAAATAATCGATAGGTAATTGTTGCCCATATTTTTCTGCTGTTTCTGAGTACAATATTTACAGCGACCCTTCCTCTTGGGAGCAGTTATGACCGCAACACTAATTCAAAGTCCAGATCGGGTAGTTTTAAAAAATATCAGTTGGCAAACATATCAGTCTCTCATTATTGACTTTGAGCGAGAACCTGCGATGCGACTAACTTACGATTGTGGTACCCTTGAAATTCGTATGCCCCTTGCACCGCATGAAACCTATAAAAAGATTCTTGGTCGTCTAATCGAGACAGCAACAGAAGAACTCGATCTGGAAATTCGCAGTTTGGGTGCGCTGACTTGTAGCCGAGAAGATCTCGCTAAAGGACTAGAACCAGACCAGTGTTATTACATCCAAAACGAGGCGGTCGTAAGAGGTATCGAACAAATCGATCTGACAAAGCTACCGCCACCAGATTTGGCTGTAGAAATCGATATTACCAGTAGCTCTCTCGATAGATTTTCAATTTATGCCGATCTCAAAGTTCCAGAGATTTGGCGGTATGATGGACAACTGTTGGTTATCTATGGGCTATTAGGAAATGAATACATAATGCAGGACAGCAGCATTGCGCTACCACTATTAAAAACGGCAGATATTTTACAATTTCTGAGTTTGTCAGCATCAGTCGGGGAAAATAATTTAGTGAAGCAGTTTCGCCAGTGGTTGAGAACTCTGGAATAACCAACATAGAAATCGATATATTCTAGTAAATTACGGATGTCGGAAAAGGTTGCATTCTGAGGACTATTTGTAAGTCGATTCTCCAGAGGAGAGGCTACGCCAACGATTAGTTTTTCTCTTTTGCCCATCGTCACCCAAGTGAAATTAATCCGTTTTTAAAAACCAGGAATTACTCATCAATGTCCCGAAGGGCTTGGGCGATCTCTTCAGGATGGGTTTCGGCATAATCCCAGGCGGTGGCTAGATCGCTCTCTGTAAGCTGGGGATACATCTGGAGCAAGTCTCGATCGCTACAGCCGAGGTCCTGGGCATTGACTAGCTCCCAGATGGCAATCTGAGTATTGGCGATGTAGGCTGCGCCGCTGTTAATTTCTGGTGGTTGGGCAATTTCTGGCTGGATACTCACCAAGCTGTGCGTCAATAATTGGATAACGCGCTCTTTTTCGGTAGGTGTCAAGGCTAGTAACTGGGATTCTAAGTCTTTGAGCGTCATAATTTAAGATAAGCCTTAGATATCCAAAAACAGCATTCATAGATTCTAATTATGCCTTATAGCCATCTCGATGAGAGTAACGGACACAAATCCTTTCAACTACCTGGTTCGCGCCCTCATTACAATCCCGATCGACCCGGACAGGTCGAACATATTGCGCTAGATTTGGTGCTAGACATTCCCAATTCTAGTTTTCACGGTACTTGTGCGATTCGGCTCAATCCCGTGCGGAATACGATCGAGTCTTTGACGCTCGATGCGGTGGATCTGAAGATCGATCGAGTCGAAATTGACGGTACCGATTGTGCGTTTAATTATGACGGGGAGTTATTACATATTCCCGTGAAGGTTAATGTTATTGCTGGCAAAATCTTAGATTTAGTCATTCATTATGGCGTAGAAAACCCACAGCGCGGGATGTATTTTATTCATCCCGACGAACATTATCCCGATAAACCTACGCAAGTATGGACGCAGGGGGAAGATGAAGATTCGCGGTTTTGGTTTCCCTGTTTTGACTATCCTGGACAACTGGCAACTTCGGCGATTCGCGTGCAGGTACCGAAGGATTTTGTCGCGATTTCCAATGGTGAATTAGTCGAACAGACTATGTTCGGCGAAGATCGTGTTTATCAATGGATGCAGAAGGAGATTCATCCGACATATTTAATGACGCTGGCGGTAGGCAGGTTTAGTGAAATTGCCGATAGTTGGAATGGTAAGCCCGTTACTTATTATGTCGAGAAAGGACTGGAAGAATCGGCGAAATTGAGTATGGGGAAAACTCCTCAGATGATTGAGTTCTTTAGCGAAAAGTTTGGCTATCCTTATCCGTTCCCTAAATACGCCCAAGTTTGTGTTGCTGATTTCATCTTCGGCGGGATGGAAAATACTTCGACAACGTTATTAATGGATCGATGTTTGCTCGACGAACGGGCATCTTTAGATAACTTTAATACTGAGAGTTTAGTTGCTCACGAACTGGCTCACCAATGGTTCGGCGATCTAGTCGTGATCAAACATTGGTCGCACGCTTGGATCAAGGAAGGGATGGCTTCTTACTGTGAGGTATTGTGGACTGAACATGAGTATGATAAGAATGAAGCAGCCTATTATTTACTCGGTGAAGCTCAAAGTTATCTGAGTGAAGATAGCGATCGATATCGTCGTCCGATCGTTACTAATATCTATCGGGAAGCGATCGAATTATACGATCGCCACTTGTATGAAAAAGGTGCATGTGTCTATCACATGATTCGGGCAGAACTGGGCGATGAATCGTTCGATCGATTCGTACATACCTTCGTCAATGATAACGCTCATAAAACTGTCGAAACGATCGATGTCTTACGCGCGATCGATAAAGCCACGGGACGCAATTTAGCCTTCCTCTTCGATCAATATGTTTATCGTGGCGGACATCCAGATTATAAGGTTGCTTATAGCTGGGATGGCGATAGTAACTTAGCCAAACTGACGGTTACTCAAACTCAAGCAAAAGAAGGTATTCATACCCTCGACAACGATCTATTCGATCTCAAAATTCCGATTGGCTTTGGATATATTAAAGATGGTGTAACTGATGTTAAAGTTACCAAAATTCGCGTCTACGAAAAAGAACAAGTCCTCTATTTTCCCCTCGAAACTAAACCCGATTTCATCAGCTTTGATGTGGGTAATAACTATTTAAAAACCGTCACCCTCGAATACCCCCTACCCGAACTCAAAGCACAGCTCAAGTCAGATCCAGACCCGATTTCGCGGATCTATGCCACTGAAGCGATCGCCAAAAAAGGCAACCTCGAAGCCGTCACTGCACTGACTGAATGCCTAGCAAATGAGGAATTCTGGGCGGTGCGACTCGAAGCCGCGCAACAATTAGCGACAATCAAACTCGATTTGGCTGTTACTAATCTCGTTGCCGAAATTGGTGATGAAGATGCCTTTGTGCGGAAAGCGATCGTTGATGAATTGGGTAAAATCAAAACGCCTGAAACTTACGCCGCAGTCAAACAACTAGTCACAGCAGGGGACGAAAGCTATTATGTCGAAGCCGCCGCCTGTCGCGCTCTGGGTGGTATGACTACCGCCAGCTTGAAGGATAAGCAGGAAGAAGTAATTACCCTCCTCACGGAAGTACTTCATACCCGCGCTGGCTGGAATGAAGTTGTCCGAGCAGGTGCGATCGGTGGTTTGAGCAAAATGACCGATTCACCCACAGCCCTAAATACCATCCTAGAATACGTCAAACCTGGAGTACCTCAACCCCTCCGTTTGCCCTCAATTCGTGCCCTTGGCGCGATTTCTCAAGGTCAATCAGAGACAAATCTCACCACAATCGTCGAGAAGTTAGCCGAACTCTCCCGCGAGTCTTTCTTCCTCACTCAAGTATCGGTAGTTGGTGCCTTGAGCCAGATGGCAACCGTCAAAGCGATCGGTGTACTCCAAGGTTTAGCCACCCAAAGTCCCGACGGACGCGTCAAACGGATGGCAGATGAAGGGGTTCAGAAGGTACAGAAGAAAATCGGCTCGGATGTGGCAGTCAAACAGTTACGCGAGGAATTGGAAGAAGTCAAGAAAACTAATCAGGAACTGAAGAGTCGTCTAGAAAATCTCGAAGCGAAAAGTCAACCAGTAAACAGTTGACAGTTGACAGTTGACAGTTGACAGCGAATCAAGAGAGAGAAGTTGTTATTGGGAAGATTTAAAACGGACTAATAACAACTATCTGCCCAAAGGCAGGGGCTTTTTGTAGCTTGTTGTTTGGGTGGGGTTGAAATCCCCACTCTAACAACCCAATTATCAATTATCAATTATCAATTATCCATTATCCATTATCCATTAATTTAAAACTCACCTGCTAAAGCATCGACACATCGATCGCAAATCGTAGGATGTTCGCTACTATCTCCGACAGTGGGTGAATAATTCCAACAGCGATCGCATTTTACGCCCTCTGCTGTTATTACCCCAATTTTGCCACCTTCAATTGTTGTCTGATGTTGCAATCCTTCGAGTTTACTCGCATCGTCGATTAGCTCAACTTGAGACGCGAGGAACAGGTACCGCAGTTCGTCGATGCCATTGGATTTGGGTTGGGGTGCGGGTGTTTTGATGGCTGCATTTGTTGGTGCGATCGTTGCTAAGTCCCCTGTCGGTTCGACTGAAGATATTGTACGTGTCGGATAAGATTGGGTACCAACGATCGTATTCTTATAAGCAAATACTCGATCGATTGTTTGTTGGCGTTTATCTGTTGCCCACAAATTACGCCCCACAAATAACCCACTCATCACTATCCCCACAGATTTTAAGGCAGTTTCAAATAAGGGGATGCGATTAATTACTTCCATCAATCCGATGACAACATACAAGCTGATTCCCGCAGCTAATAGTAATAGTAAGTTAATCAGCGACGATCGCTGTCTGTCGTAAATCTCACTGACAATATCGATCGCCCCATCGATAACTTTTCCCCCACTATGCAACAGTTCTTGCACCGATTCGAGTTGGGGGATACTGACTAATCGATCGATCGTCGGAGTCCGAGAAGCAGCATCAGCATTAACTAATATCCCTGCGCTCTTATTCCCCTCCTCGGAGGGGCTAGGGGTGGGTTCCGAATTAGGGGTGGGTTCCGAATTAGGGATAGGTGCGGACGTATAAAACGACAACTCCTCTAATTTAGCTCGCAAGATCGGATCTTCCACTTGCAATAACACCTTAGCTTCGAGCGAAGAACCGATCGCTTTATCAGTTCGCGCCTGTTCCATCACCTTATTTACATCTGTCCGCAGGTCGCGAATTTTGTCCCAAGTGACGGCTAGATCGGGCTGCGACCACTGTGGATCGAGTTTTACCCAACCGGACTCAAATACGGATTTATAGGGGGTTGGATAGGGCAAGTATTGCCACACATCTTCAGCTAGATGACAGAGGACGGGTGCGATCGCGCGGGTAAGATTTTCGAGGATAATAGCTAGTACCGTCTGACAACTGCGGCGACGGAAAGAGTCTGGTGCGCTAATATATAGCCGATCTTTAGCGATATCTAGATAGAAATTGGACAGATCGACAATGCAGAAATTCTGAATTGTTTGGAAGAATTTAAAGAATTGATAGCGATCGAATGATTCGGTAATTTCGGTAAATACTGCACTCATCCGGTGCAACATATATCGATCGAGTTCTGGTAATTCCGCGTAGGGAACGGCATCTTTCGCCGGATCGAAGTCGTGGAGATTTCCGAGTAGAAACCTTGCTGTATTCCTGATTTTGCGGGAAGCATCAGACAACTGTTTGAGGACGTTTGGGCCGATTCTTACTTCATTGGCATAATCTACCGATGATACCCACAACCGCACGATATCAGCTCCATAAGCTGGATCTTTTTGCGGGTTTTTACCACCATTCATCACCACCATCGGATCGATGATATTCCCCAATGATTTACTCATCTTCTCACCTTTTTCATCCAGCACAAAGCCGTGAGTGAGGACGGTTTTAAATGGAGCGATGCCATTATTGGCGACGCTAGTGAGTAAACTAGATTGGAACCAGCCCCGATGTTGATCGGTGCCTTCTAGATACATATCGGCTGGATAGGCGAGATTGTCTCGTTGTTTGGCTACCGCCGCCCAGGAGGAGCCAGAGTCAAACCAGACATCCATCGTATCTGTCCCCAGCCGATAGCTGCGTCCATTGTGACGATAAGCTTCGGGTAATAACTCCTCAACCGACATCGAATACCACGCATTAGAACCATGTTCGCGAAAGATATTTTGAACGCGATCGATCGTTTCTGCTGTTAATAGCGGTTCGTTAGTTTCATTATCATAAAAAACTGGAATTGGTACGCCCCAACTGCGCTGACGGGAGATACACCAGTCCGATCTTTCTGCTACCATCGGTCTGATCCGATTCTCACCTTGAGCGGGAATCCATTCTACTTCCGAAATTGCTTTGAGAGCCTCTGCTTTAAAACCTTGTACCGATGCAAACCACTGTTCGGTAGCGCGGAAGATTGTCGGCTTCTTTGTCCGCCAATCGTAGGGATATTTGTGTGGGTATGCTTCTTCCTTAATTAACGCGTTTTGTTCGAGCAATGCTTGAATTACTAATTCATTCCCATCGCCTAAAACATTAGCACCTTTAAATAATTCTCCTGCTTCCTCTGTGAAATTTCCATCCCCATCTACAGGTGCCAGAATTTCTAGCCCATATTTCTGACCCACGATATAATCTTCTTGACCGTGCCCTGGTGCAGTGTGAACCAAACCAGTCCCCGATTCAGTCGTAATATAGTCACCACCGATGATAATCGGACTCTGGCGATCGTACAGTGGATGTTTATAGGTAGTGTGTTCTAAATCTGCACCTTTGATGACCGCTTTCTGAGTCAAGGTGAGATTCAATTTAGTGGCTAAACCCTCAACCATATCCGCAGCGACGATCGCATATTTACAGCCACTGTAATGATTGTCCTCCCGTCCGGCGACTTCGACGATCGCGTAGTTCAGTTCGGGATTCACCGCCACAGCCAGATTCGCCGGAATCGTCCACGGCGTAGTCGTCCAGATCGCGACAGCTAGATCGTCCTGATATGGCTCCAAAATCGCTCTGGAAGTATCTGTAACGTGAGTGACTTTAAATGCTGCGAAAATGCTGCGCGAAACGTGTCCTTCGGGATATTCTAGCTCGGCTTCTGCCAAGGCAGTCTTAGAACTGGGACTCCAGTGAACGGGTTTCAAACCACGATAGATATACCCTTTCAATACCATTTGCCCGAACACACCGATTTGAGCGGCTTCATATTCCGGTTGCAGCGTCAGGTATGGCTTATCCCATTCACCCCAGACACCCATCCGTTGGAATCCGATCTTTTGCTCCTCAACCGTTTTCAGCGCAAATGCCGCCGCCTTCTGACGCAGTTCCAGCGGCGAGAGATTGCGACGCTCCTCCGGCTTCAGATCTTGAATTACTTTAAGCTCGATCGGCAGTCCGTGACAATCCCAGCCAGGAACATAGCGCACCTTCCGCCCGTTGAGCAATTGGTAACGGTTGATGATATCCTTGAGCGTCTTGTTGAGCGCGTGACCCATGTGCAGCGTACCATTGGCATAAGGCGGGCCATCATGCAGCACAAAAATCTCGCCAGGATTGGACTGTGACAGCCGTTCAAAAATCTGCTCGTCTGCCCAGAATTTTTGCAGTTCGGGTTCCCGTTTGACAGCATTGGCACGCATATCAAACTCAGTCTGGGGTAGATTTACGGTGTTTTTGTAATTTCCTGGTGCTGCCACAGTGGTAAATGCTGAATGGTTTACGGTATCAGTCTATTATAGAGTGTGAGGTACCGAGTATGAGGTAATTGCGCTCGGTGAGAGCGGCTACACTAAATCATCTGCACAATCTCGATCGGCTAGTTGCTCAGAACATCTCGATCGCATATTGTTAAACAGTTGACAGTTGACAGTTGACAGCGATTCGCGCTCCAGCTCGATCGACTTGTACGATCGATCCCTAACCCCTGTTAAAATTGTAGAAGTTGTAAAAATTTTTACCAAAACTTAATTTTAGGAGAACTATAGTAACTATGAGCGAAAAATCCTTAGTCATTTCCCCGTCCATCCTGTCGGCAGATTTTAGCCGCTTGGGTGAAGAAATTCGAGCTGTGGATGCCGCTGGAGCTGATTGGATTCACGTTGATGTCATGGATGGACGGTTCGTACCAAATATTACTATCGGTCCCCTGATTGTTGAAGCTGTTCGTCCCCACACCAAAAAGATTATCGATGTCCACTTGATGATTGTGGAACCAGAAAAGTATGTAGCTGACTTTGCCAAAGCTGGTGCTGATATTATTTCTGTCCACGCTGAGTACAATGCTTCCGCTCACTTGCACCGCACCTTGGGACAAATTAAAGAACTAGGCAAGCAAGCTGGTGTAGTCCTCAATCCTGGCTCTCCACTGGAACTGATTGAATACGTCCTCGACTTATGCGATTTGGTGTTAATTATGAGCGTCAACCCTGGATTTGGCGGTCAAAGCTTTATTCCTAGTGCCGTCACCAAAGTTGCTAAGTTACGTCAAATATGCAACGAGCGCGGTTTAGATCCTTGGATCGAAGTTGATGGCGGTCTCAAACCAAATAATAGCTGGCAAGTCATCGAAGCTGGTGCAAATGCGATCGTTGCTGGTTCGGCTGTATTTAACGCTCCTGACTATGCTGAAGCAATTAAAGGCGTTCGCAATAGCAAACGTCCACAATTAGTAACAGTTTAATTCAGTTGACATCACAGGCGCACAGATATAGGCAAACACAGCCCAGCCTATATTTGACGTAATCTGAGCTTGGTAAATACATATGTAACTAAAAAGACTGCGGAGAGTTAATCTCCGCAGTCTTTTTGGATCGAGTCGAGATGCGCTTGGGCTTATGAACCAGTGCCAGTATTATTGGAGTTGGTTTGGATATAGAGAATGATGAGGAAAATCGAAGGTACTAAGATAAATAAAAGACTGGCAACAAAACCTAAATTGTTAGTTTCCATTAGAGTAATTTCTATAAATTATTTCGATCGACATATAAACTAGAATATCATTTCCCGTGAGAGTGTAGGAAAGATCGGGATATTTGACTTCTCCGCTCTTCCTCACTAGTCTCAATCAATCAAGCTACTCGAAACCCTAGTTCTCACCAGCACATTTCCGCCTACACTAGGGTTTGGGTTTAGTATTTACAGATACCGCCCCATTTACCATGGCTTGACAAGCAAGGCGGTAGTTATCCGGTTTTTTAGCTAGTTTGCGGTTCTCAAAATCAGTTCGGGGCGAGAGATTTTCCATCCCTTCGACGATCTCGACCCCACACATGCCACACTGACCATAGCCACCACAGTTGATTAGCTTACCTTTGAAGGTATAGATATCAATTTGGTTTTGAACCGCCTTCTCGCGCAGATTTGACCCCTGTGCGACGACGATCTCTTTGTTCTCTTTGATAAATTTAATCACAGTCATCTTGAATACCCCCTAAAATTATTTGCGCCCTATTAAGGATTATTAAGATCTTTGACGGTTTTGCCAAGGGGGTAAGGGTAGGGGGATGGGGATAGGGGGACATGGAGACATGGAGACATGGAGACATGGAGACATGGAGACATGGAGACATGG
>ENA-OFDP01000673-OFDP01000673.1-metagenomes-genome-assembly--contig:-NODE-673-length-14866-cov-4.510702_pt1 | contig 14866 bp, 14 predicted proteins | sample MGYA00153389_OFDP01 | MGnify analysis MGYA00153389 | reverse complement strand
TGGTGGCCTGCGGGCCGCGGATGAAGGGCTCAAAGCCTGGCAGTGTGTTGGTGTAGGGCAAGTCCTTGACGTCGTCGGCTGTGTACAGCGGCTTGACGGTGATGCCGTCTGGCGTGTGCCAGTTCAGTGCATTCACGTCGCCGCCGGGAACAGATTTAGCTGCGGCTTTTTCCCAATCGGCAAGGCTTGAAGGTTTGAATGGCGTACTCATGTCCTGCATCTTACCAAACTTCTATTTTTATAATTATAAATTCAGAATTCAGTTTCATGTAAACTTTGCATTGATATGAACGCACCCACTCTGCCCCAAAACCTGAAGCAGCGCGCCCTGTATGAAGAAGTCGCCGAATTGCTGCGCCAGCGGATATTTAACCGCGAACTGACGCCGGGCAACTGGATTGACGAGCTGAAGCTGGCTGAAGAATATGGCATCAGCCGCACACCATTGCGTGAAGCACTCAAGGTGCTGGCCACTGAAGGCTTGGTCACGATGAAGGTGCGGCGCGGCGCGTATGTGACCGAGGTCAATGCCAAAGACTTGCGCGACGTGTTTCACCTCATGGCCGTGCTGGAAGCCGACGCCGCAGGCACCGTGGCCACAATGGCCACGGACAAACAACTGCAAGAACTTGAGGCCCTGCACCAGCAGTTGGAGAAAGCCGCCAAAGATCGCAAAGACCACCTTAAGTTCTTTGCCATCAACGAGGTATTTCACGTCAAGCTTTTAGAACTGGCCAACAACCGCTGGGCTGGCCAGATGGTGGCCGACCTTCGCAAAGTGATGAAGCTCAACCGCGCGCAGTCACTGTTGAAAACAGGGCGGATTGAAGAATCATTAACTGAGCATGCGGCCATCATGATGGCGTTGAAAAGACGGGATGCTGCGGCGGCACAAGATGCGATGCGGGCGCATATTGAAAGTGGGTTGGCAGCGGCAGGGTAGTGGTTCAGGCGACTGACAAAATTGAGTCTGGAACTTGCAATATTTGAGTAAGGTTCTGGTCATAAAAGACCCGACACCCAAATTTTCAAGAAAACACAAACTAAAAATGCAATTTAATCAGCCTGAAAGCCCGTCGACTTGATCACGGGTTCCCAGCGTGCTTTATCAGCTGCCATGCGGCGAGCCATCTCGGCTGACGACTCAGGAGCGGCCTGCAGACCGAGTGCTGCAAGTTTGCTGATGACATCGGGTTGGCGCAATGCGGCTGACAAAGCGGTAGACAGCGACTCGGTGCGGGCTGCAGGCATGCCAGCAGGGCCAAAAATACCAAACCAGGCCGAGGCCTCCAGGTTCACCCCCTGCTCGCGCAGCGTGGGTACGTCCGGGAATTGCGCCGCGCGCTGACCACCGGAGACAGCCAAAATTTTGAGCTTGCCAGCGCGGTGGTTTTCAGCAAACTCTGCCGGCGTGTCAATGCCAACTGGCAACTGAGAGCCCAGCAAAGCTGTCATCAGCGGCGCACCGCCCTGGTAGGGCACATGCTGAATCTTCACATTCAATGCCTGGCCGATCATCTCGCCAAGAAAATGCGGTAAAGAGCCCGTCGCAGGTGAGCCGAAATTGGCCTGCATTGGGTTGGCTTTGAGCCAGGCGATGAGTTCGGCAAAAGTTTTGGCTGGCGTGGCAGGTCCTACGGCCACAGCCAGCGGGAACAACGCGGCATTGCCAATTGGTGTGAAGTCTTTGGTGGTGTCGTACTTCACGCTTTTAAAAACAACGGGCTGCACCACCATCACCGCCAGCGGCGCAATCATGAGCATGTTGCCATCAGGCGCTGCATCTTTAACAGCCTGCGCGGCAATGCGGCCACCCGCGCCGGGGCGGTTTTCCACAATCACCGGGTTGCCCATAATGGCGCTCATTTTTTCTGCAATCAAACGTGCCGTGGTGTCAGCAGAACCACCGGGCGGAAAACCCACCAGGATTTTAACGGGCGCAGCTTGCGCGAAAGCGGGTATTACTGTAGCCGCCACAGCAGCGCCCAAACTCCCAACAATATGACGACGGTTGAAATGTAAGGTCATGAAAATCTCCTGGTAAGTACACTGATTACTTTATACAAACAGGAGACTTTATGTCACGGTTAAAACCCCTATCGCCCGAGGCCACGCCGGAGTTGAAGTCGTATTTCGATTTTTTTCTTGGCACACTGGGCTTCACGCCCAACAGCGTGCTCACCATGCAGCGTAAGCCGCAGTTGGTCAAAGCCTTTGCCCAGCTCAACGCGGCAGTGATGGCAACTGACGGTGAAGTCGATCTTGGCTTTCGCCGGCTGATCGGCCATCTCGCCAGCAAGGCAAGTGGCTGCCTGTATTGCCAGGCGCACACCTTGCTGGGTGCGAAAAATTTTGGCATATCTGAAGAAAAAATGGCGGCAGTTTGGAATTACGCAAACAGTGATTTGTATTCGCCAGCCGAAAAAATTGCGCTTGATTTTGCGCTGGCTGCCGCATCTCAACCCAATACCGTGACTGATGACATGTTTAACGAGCTATCAACACAATGGAGCGAAGGCCAAATTGTAGAAATTCTCGGTGTGGTGGCCATGTTTGGTTTTTTAAACCGCTGGAACGACTCCATGGCCACGCCCCTGGAAGCAGCGCCTTTGCTTGTAGCGCAACAAACCGCAGGAGCGCATGGCTTTGGCAGAGGCAAGCATTGATTGGGTGACCTGAGACACCCTGAATTGAAATTTTTTCAGCGCTGTGGACGGATTTTTAAACAAATTCTGCCGGCGCAGCCTCTTGCATTGGTTGGTGCGCCATCGCCATCACCTCGCGCGCATGCAAGCCCTTGAGCCTGTGGTCGCTCCATACCTGACGCCAGCGGCGGCTACCTGGCAAGCCGTGGCGCAGACCCAGCATGTGGCGGGCAATGGCCGAATGTGGTGTGCCGTGCTCTGCAAATTCGTGCGCCATGTAGTCGCACATCTGCGCTTCAACCTTTTCGCGCGTCAGGCTTGATGGCGCTGCGCCGAAATACTCAGCATCCCACAATGCCATCAACCACGGGTTGTGATACGCCTCGCGACCCAGCATCACGCCGTCAAGTTGCTGCAATTGTTCGGTGATTTGTGCGTTGGTCGTGATGCCGCCATTGATGACGATGCTCAGGTGTGGAAAGTCTTGTTTCAGCCTGTGTACCAGCGCATAGCGCAATGGCGGGACTTCGCGGTTTTCCTTTGGGCTCAAGCCTTTCAGCCAGGCACTGCGGGCATGCACGATGAACGTGTTGCAACCCGCCTGGCTGACAGCCCCCACAAAATCGCGCACAAAGTCATAACTTTCCAGCTTGTCAATGCCAATACGGTGCTTGACTGTGACAGGCACACTGACCACGTCCACCATCGCCTTGACACAATCGGCCACCAGTTGCGGCTCTGCCATCAGGCAAGCGCCAAACGCACCACGCTGCACACGCTCGCTGGGGCAACCGCAGTTCAAGTTGATTTCGTCATAACCCCACTGCTCACCCAGCCTGGCGCAATGCGCCACATCTTGCGGCTCACTGCCGCCAAGTTGCAGGGCGACAGGATGCTCTTCTCGGTTGTAGTCCAAATGCCTTGCCACATTGCCGTGTATCAGCGCGCCAGTCGTCACCATCTCGGTGTACAGCAGCGCGTTCGCGCTCAACAGGCGGTGGAAGTAACGGCAATGCCTGTCAGTCCAATCCATCATGGGCGCGACCGACAAACGCCAAGGGTTGGGTTTGCTAATCTGTAAGGATGTTTGATGGACTGAAGGCAATGACATAACTGCTATTTTCCCAGATGTCGCAATCATCAGTCGACATAAAGAAATTGCGGCATCGTCTGACACTCAGCACCAGCGCTGGCTGATGTTTCCGAATATCACCCAGTGAGTTAATAAAATTTTCAATTCAAAAGAAACACAAATCATGAAAAAATTTGAACTTACATCCGACATGCTGACGATGAGCGGTACTTTTTACCCCAAAGGTTACGCATTCATCATGTTTCCAAACGCAACTCAGGCAGAGCGCGCAGCGTTTGAAATCGACAACACATCGCCACCGGGTGATTCCCTGATGTTTTTGAATGCGGCAACGGTGCTGCGAGACGTTGGCAAAGTCGAAGGCGACTCTGACATCGTCCTGCCATCGGTCGGAACAGAGGGCGCCACGGTGCGCAAGTATGTTGACCTGGCACGCAAAGGACATTGCGCGCTGATGCTGAAAGTGGACTCTGATGAAGAAACGGAGCGCGTCATGCAGTCTGCGAGAAGTGCATCTTTTTCGTACGGCCAGCGCTACCACTTACTGGCGATGGAAGATCTCGAATAAAGCTTTACATCAGGATCAATGCTTTCGGTAACATGTGTTGAACTATTTCAACACCATGAGGCAAAACCGATGATTGACCTTTACTACTGGCCCACGCCAAACGGATGGAAGATTTCCATCATGCTTGAAGAATGTCGCCTGCCGTATAACTTCCTCCCCGTCAACATTGGCAAAGGCGAGCAGTTTTCGCCAGAGTTTTTAGCCATCAGCCCCAACAACCGCATGCCCGCCATTGTTGACCATGCCCCTACAGGTGGGGGTGCACCGGTAGCGGTGTTTGAAAGCGGCGCAATATTGCAATACCTGGCTGAAAAAACCGGACGCTTTTTACCCACTGATTTGCGCGGCCGCTATCAAGCCTTGCAGTGGTTGATGTGGCAAATGGGCGGCTTGGGGCCGATGGCTGGACAAAACGGGCACTTCCTCTTGTATGCGCCTGAAAAAATCGCTTACGCCATTGATCGTTATGGCAAAGAGGTTGACCGCTTGTACGGCGTGCTCAACACCCAGTTGGGCGCCACAAAAACCCATGTAGCGGGCAATGATTATTCAATTGCCGACATGGCGATTTTTCCGTGGGTGCGCACGCACAAGGCGCAGCAGGTTGACCTGGCTAAATTTGCCTATGTAGAGCGCTGGTATAACGCGCTGTTTGAAAGGCCTGCCGTCAAGCGCGGACTTGATGTGGGCAAAGAGCTGCGAGCACCTGCTTTGACCGAAGACGCGCGCAAAGCCTTGTTTGGCCAAACGTCGGCCAGCGTCCAAGCCGGGGATCATAAAAATGATTGACTTTTATTTTGATGTGTCCAGCCCCTGGACCTACCTGGCTTTTCGCAACATTCAGCCCATGGCCACAGAGCTGAAGGTGACGATCAACTGGTGTCCAGTATTGGTGGGCGGCATTTTCAATACCGTCAACCAGCGCATGTATGCTTCACGTGAAGACAGCCACTCTCCGCGCAACCTTTACGTGTTGAAAGACTTGCAAGATTGCGCCCGACAAACCGGGCTCAAAATAGTTTTCCCACCCAAAGTGTTTCCCGTCAACAGCGTCAAAGCCATGCGCGGTTGCATCTGGCTCTCGCAAAATGTGTCATCGCAAGCTCATTTGCTGGCATTTATTGAAGCCACCTTTGCCGCTTACTTCACGCAGCAAGAAGACATATCGCAAGACGACGTATTGGCAAATATTTGCCGAAGCATTGGCATTGATGTTGACGCGTTTGCTGACGGAATCACCCAGCCACACATCAAGCAAGCACTGAAAGCCAACACCGATGAAGCCATTGCACGCGGTGCGTTTGGTGTACCCAGCTTTTTTGTCGGCGACGACATGTACTTTGGCAACGACCGACTCGATTTGCTCCGCTTGGCAGTACTGGCCGCCAAAACCAAATCAGTTTAGTTTGGCCGGACGGCTTTCGTCAGACTGTATGAAAGAGTCGTCCCACTGATTGGGATAACGCCTTGACTTGCTCGAACCAAACGCACCCGTACCGTCCGGGTTAAAGCCCGCAGACTGAGGTGCGGCAATCACCTTACCCGCATCGCTGTTGTTATTGTTCAGCACCTTGAGCGCAGCGGCTTTGGCAGCCAGTTGTTTTTCTTTGGTGAAGTTGTCCAGATCAGCATGAAAGCTGCTGTCGCCACCGCGTGTGGCTTCGGCCTCAACTTGGTCTTCAAGTTGCATCTCACCTAAAAACGCAGCCCGCATGGCACTCACCTCAGGCAGTTTGTTGCTGCGCACCACGGTGTAGGCAATACGGCAGTCTGACAGCAATGATTCTTTGAGCTGGCGGTTGCTTTTGTTCAGGCCGCGCTTGCCCGGCACATCAACACAGCCAACCACATTGCCATTTGACGTGCACACCGTAAAGCTGCAATACACACCGCCCAACAGCTCTTGCCAACGCGTGCCACCGCCGTTTTCGTCTTTGCTCACAGGCACGGTAAAGCGCAGCACAGGCAGCTTGACCATCACCATGTGATCATGAAAAATACTCAGCAACCACTTGAAGACTTCATATTCTTCATTGGTCATCAAGACTCGCGCCGTCAGCGGCCACTTGCTGGGTAAACGCATTTTTGCGTTGGTCAGGCGTTTTAGCCACCATACATAAAAGCCCACCCCAAAAGCAGCACCCGCCGCCAGCCCCAAGCATAAAAAAAGAAAGGTTGATGTGTTCAAGATGACTCCGTTGTCAGATTTGTCCAAACGCCTACATATTAATACGTCAACCCAAAGCATACAGCCTTGTTACCAGAAGTTGCAAATCGGCTTAAAGCTTCTATTGACGGGTACAAGCAGCTATGCTTTTAGCAGCAAATAAAACACCCATGCAAACTTTACAGCGCCGCGTTATGCTGCAATTTTTAATTGGAGATCACCATGCCACTCAAGACTGCCCACGACTTCGACCAGGAACTGCTTATTTTGTTTGACGCTTACGTACACGGCACGATTGACAGGCGCGGCTTTTTGGATCGCGCCCAAAAGTTTGCTGTGGGCGGCATGACGGCTGGCATGCTGTTGACCGCACTCAGCCCGGACTTTGCCAATGCCCAGGTTGTGCCTAAAGACGATGCCCGCATCAAGGCTGAAATGCTGGACTACCCTTCAACCGCTGGCAATGGCACGATGAAGGGCTATTTGGTCAAACCCGCCAACATGACAGGCAAGCTGCCGGTGGTGCTGGTGATTCATGAAAACCGGGGCTTGAATCCACACATTGAAGACATCACCCGCCGCTTGGCACTGGACAACTTTGTAGCCTTTGCCCCAGATGCCCTGACACCGTTAGGCGGCTACCCCGGTGATGAAGACAAGGCGCGCGAGCAATTTGCCAGGCTAGACCAAAAAAAGGCCGCAGAAGACTTTGTCGCTGCAGCCAATTTTTTAAAAGCGCGGCCTGAGTCCAATGGAAAGCTGGGGGCTGTTGGGTTTTGCTACGGCGGCGGCATGGTGCACACGCTGTCAGTCCGCATGCCTGAGCTCAATGCGGGTGTGCCGTTTTATGGCAACCACCCTCCTGTAGATGACGCCGCAAAAGTCAAAGCGCCGCTGCTGATTCATTTTGCAGCAGTTGATGAGCGCATCAATGCTGCTTGGCCGGGTTATGAGGCGGCGCTAAAAGCAGCAAAAGCCAACTACACCGCTCACCTTTATGCAGGCACGCAACACGGCTTTAACAATGACACCACGCCCCGTTTTGATGCCGCAGCGGCCAAGCTGGCCTGGGAGCGCACGCTGGATTTTTTCAATAAGAATCTGCGTGCTTAACCGCCCGCACGCTTGACGTTGTAGCTCTGTTTTTGCAACGCGGCCATGATGGTCGTCACATGGTCGCCCTGCACTTCAACCACACCGTCTTTCACCGTCCCGCCCGAGCCGCAGGCAGAGCGCAGTTGCTTGCCCAACACGGCAAGCGCCGCCGCATCAAGCGGCAAACCTTTGACCAAGGTCACACTTTTACCGCCACGGCCTTTGGTTTGCAAGCTGACCCGCACCACGCCATTGGTTTGAGGCAGTACCTGCGCTTTGCAGGTGCAATTTGTGATTGGCTGGCGGCAGGCAGGGCACATTCTTCCGCTGTCGGTTGAATACACCAGGCCGCCTGGCGGTTTGCCTTTCATGGCTTGACCTGCATGCCCTGCGCGGCCTGCCTGAAATACGCAATACGGTCAACATCACTGGGGTGAGACGCAAAAGCGATGCCCAGCCAAGATGACTGAGCCACTGCAGCGTCAGCATCTTTTTTGTCTTTAGTTGCCGGGTTGCTTTTGGACTCCAGCTTTTCAAACAGCGTCACCATCACCTCCGGCGATATGCCAGCCGTCATCAAAATCCGCACCGCTTCCGCATCAGCTTCTTTCTCAGCATCACGTGAATAGCTGGCTTGGCCCAGCAGCAGCGGCACGCCTGCCAGCAGCGTGCTGAAGTCGCCCAGCACCACACTCGTCACGCCCGCCAGCACAGTGGCCTGCACCAGCATGCGCAAGCCGTGGCGATGCCGCACATGACCCAGCTCATGCGCCAGCACAGCGGTGATGACCTTGTCGTCGCCACCGACCAGTTCCACCATCTCGTCGGTCATCACCATCGTGCCGCCAGGCAGCGCAAAGGCATTCGGGCCCAACATACCTGGTGATCGGCTTTTGCGAAACACCAGTTGCCAGGCGGGAACACTGCCTGCGGGCTGCGCAGCCAGCGCTTTGGTAAACGCAGCGCGCAGCCGCGATTGCTCGTCTAAAGGCAGCTTGCTGGGTTGCATCAGGCTTTCGTCTATCGCTGACAACGATGCCTGCCCCAGTGATGTGTCAACACTTAGTGGCGTGGCAGCTACCACCGCCCGCGCTGCCCACGGCAAGCCCCACTGGTACATCGCAGCGCCCAGCAGCACCAGCAGCATCACACTGACCAGCACGCCGCGCCAGCTTTGCTGCGCCTTCACCACCCACGAGTCGCGCTGGCCGCCATGCTGGCGCCACGCATCCCATGCCGCAGTATCAGCGCACTGCACAGACCCACCATCGGCAAAATGCGCCACGCGAATCCCATGGCGGGTACGCTCGGGCCACTGCACATCAATCGTGCAAACAATGCGCTCAACACCCTCACCTGTCAGCATCAAGCTGCTGCCTGCCAGCCGCAGCGTGACTGGTTGTGCCTTGGCAGTCATGCCATCAAAATAACTGGCGGCCAGCGTATCGGATGCGGTGTCAGAGGAGTCCATGGCGCGTTAAAACCCGATGTCCAGACCAAACAAATCACCGGCGGCATCACCGGCTGCTTCGCCTTCAACAGACCGCATCTGGCTGACCAGCGTGTCTGGGTCGATGCGGGTTTTGACTGTCACGGCCTCAAGCCGCATGCGCGCCACCGCCACCGCAGCAAACGGCCAGTAAAACCCAAATGTCAGCACCACAAAAAACCAGTTTTTAACCGTCAGCCACAACAAGCTGCTGAAGCGCAAATCGCTGACAAAGCGCAGCGATGCATTGCCGGTTCGTGTCCACACCAGGTTTTGCAGTCGCGACGTGAGGTAGGGCCTGGCGATGACCAAGGTGGTGGCGACGGCAGCAAAGCTTGCCATGACAAGAACAATGAGCACCGCCGGGTTCATGATCCCCTTGGGCAATGCGCCGCTGGACAGATTTGTTTTCCCGAGAAATACAGCAATTGCAGCAAAGGCAATCACCAAACCAATCGGCAATAACATCACACCAAGCGCTTTAAAAAACAGCTTGTAAAAAGACCCCAATGTCGCCTTGAAAGTCGTCTGCAGTGATGCCAGTGCATAGTGGTTGTGCTGGTATTGCTTCAGGTTCCATAGCAGCCACGGGAACACAGCCAGGGTTGCCAAAGCGACGACACCCAGTGTGGCCAAGTACCAAACGGGCGGCTTGTTGGGATTGTCGATGCCCACCACAGCCGCCAGAATCACCAGGCCGGGGACAAACAGCGGCACGACGGCGCGGTAAGCACCACCAACTGAACTCTTGAAATGAAAGCGCAGCCCGCGCCAACTGGTGTTGGCCAGTCTGAACTGCATGGACGACTTTAAAAGCGCTGGCCAGATGGCCGCCACAATGACGAATGCCAAAAACCCGGCCAAAGCCGAGAAGTTGCCAGCGGCAGAGTACAAGGCAAACAACACACCCACCAGAACATAGCCTTTGAACATTTTTTTAGGATCCGCATGAAAGCCCAGCGGCTCACCGCCCACCAGCGTATTGGCATGAAAGTAGCGCAGCCGCCGCACCTTGGCCCAAGGGTAGTAAATGCCCAAGGTCACAAACATCAGCAGCAAATTAACAATCCAGATGCGGAAATACTCGCTGCCTGAACCGGTGAACTCAATTGGCAGATGATGCGCCTCGCTGTGCTGCATGCCAGCATTTGAAAAAGAATCTTGCATAGCCCTCCATGTATTTTTTAAACTGAGTACACGCTGCACCCGTCTGGCAAGTAATGTAACGCGCAAAAGCTTGTCATTGCGTCGTTGACATGAGCTATTCTGCTCACCATCCATGACAGAACTTCACACCCCCGACAAAGAACAAATCAACCTGCTCGACAGCTTTGACCGCCTGGGCTTGGGCCAGATACAACTGGTGGCTACAGCCGAACAGGCCAAAGCCGCACTGCAAGCTCTGCAAAACGAAAAGGCGCTGGGTTTTGATACTGAATCAAAACCCACTTTTGCAAAAAATGAGACGTCGACTGGCCCGCACATTGTTCAGCTTTCAACGCTGCACAAGGCCTGGATTTTCCAACTTGAAGATCCGGAATGTCGCCGCGTGGTAGGCGTTTTGCTTGAATCACCGCACATCATCAAAGCCGGTTTTGGCTTGGGCGACGATAAAAAACGCATCACCTACAAGCTGGGCGTAGATTTGCAAGGCGTGCTGGACTTGAACACCGTCTTTCGCGCAAATGGCTACCGCAAAGACATGGGCGTGCGCGGCGCGGTGGCGGTGCTGTTCAACAAACGCTTTATCAAGTCTAAAAAAGCCAGCACCTCCAACTGGGCCAACACTCACCTGAATGAAGCGCAAATCATCTACGCCGCCAACGATGCCTATGCCGCCATGCGGGTTTATGCAGAATTGGGGCTTTAAAACGGGATTTTGACGTTTTTTGGGCTGCTTTATGCCGTTTTCAGGCGTCAAATTAGCGTTTAACCCAATTAATACGGGCGCAAGCAGCTATTAATAATATAGCAAACTATTTCACTTGGCACTTGCCGCCTTGCGGTCTGCCAGCACCTTCTGCGCACTGGGCCGCTCGCCAATCATCTTGACGTACGCCTTGTAGTCCACGCCGCCTGCCAGCAGCAGGTCTTCACCATATATCGCCTTGGTCGCCATGCCAACCAGCGGCAAGCTGGCAAACGCGGCGCAGTCGGCCTGGGTAAAGGTGTCGCCTGCGGCATAGGGCGCAAACTTGATGAGCGACTTGAGCGCGGCAATGTTCTTGTCAAGCTGTCTGCGCACCCGTGCCTGGGCACTTTCGCTGACCGTGCCACCAAAAAAAGCTTGCGCGTACAGCTCACGCGCGACCAGCTCAACATGCAGGTCAATGTAGGTGATCAGTTCGCGCACCTTGGCGGCAGCAAATGGGTCAGCGGGCAACAGCGGCGGCTGCGGGTAAGCCAATTCGAGATAGTCAACAATGGCCTGGCTTTCACACAGCAAGCCGAGTGGCGTGGTGATGTACGGGATTTTGCCCAACGGTGACGCGGCCAGGTCTGCGGGCGTCAAGTTCATTGGGTGAGCGGCAGCCTCGGTAAAAGGCACGTTCTTTTCAAGCAGCGCCAGCTTGACTTTGTTGTAGTAGTTGGAAACCGGAAAGCCGTGCAGCGTGATCATGGGTTGAACTCCAGAGTTGGACAACATTCAAGTCTAGCGGAGCTGACCTGTCTCTTGTTATGAAGTTGTGCCAGATGCGACAGCACCAGTTTTGCACAATCGCCTCGATGTGATCACCAGCATCAGTGCAGCGCAGGCCAAAGTCGCAGGCGGCAACCAGGGTAACAATGGCGCAAACTGTGTCTCCTTGTCAAACTGACTGGACACCAGTTCAACACGTGCAACTTCACTCATACACAATCCGCGCCAACCCCTTGTCAGCTTGCGCCATCCAGCTAGCCAGTGCTGCATCGGTCGGGAAAAACTTGGCCTGATCACCGAGTGCAAGCTCTACCGCCACATCACCAAAATCCGCCTGTCGCTTGAGAAGCAAACGCACTGGCAAGCCGCGCAGCAGTTCGCCCTGTTCGGTCATTTCTTTGCGCGGCGGGAAGTCTTTGACCAAACGGGTGATGTCTGGCGCTGCACCATTCACAGCCACTTTCAAATACTTGCCAAACTTGCAGCGCGCCTCTTCCAAGCCCCACACCTGCGTAACTTTGAATCGCCTGCCAAAACGCTCTGACGCGCCCTGGAGCGTGCCCTGCACAATCACCAGCTCGTCGTCTTTGAGCAGGTGGCGGTTGGCGTTGTAGGTGGCTTCGTCTACCGATGCCTCCAGCGTGTCGGTTTTGTCGTCGAGTTTGAAGATGATGACCTTGCCGCGATTGCCGTTGATGACGCGCAAGTCGGTGACGATGGCAGCAAGGATTCGCGTGTCGCGTGAGTCCATTAAATCGTCAATCTTCAGCTTGGCGAATTGACGGACTTCAGCTTCTACCTCGTCAAACAAATGGCCTGACAAGTAAAAACCAATCGCTGTTTTTTCAGCCACCAAGCGAGCCTTGATGCCAAACGGCATGGCCTCAACCAGTTCGGGTTCTTGCGTGCTGGCGGCGTGCGAGTCTGACATGTCAAACAGCCCGCCCTGGTTGGCGTTGGCCTCGGCTGCCAGGGCAAATTCAAAGGCTTGGTCAACCGATGCGAGCAGCGACGCGCGGTTCAACTGCAGGTTGTCAAAAGCACCGGCCTTGATCAGCGCCTCTACCGTGCGCTTGTTGATTTTGGTGCGCTCTACACGCACGCAAAAGTCATACAGAGATGTAAACAAGCCGCTCTTGCGCGCCTCGACAATCGCCGCAATCGCTTGCTCGCCCGTGCCTTTGATGGCGCCCAAACCGTAGCGCACACTGGTGTTGCTGGTCGGCTCAAACCGGTAGTCACCCCGGTTCACGTCGGGTGACTCAAACGTGATGCCCATTTTGAGCGCGTCGCCGTGCAAGATTTTCAACTTGTCGGTGTCGCCCATTTCGACCGTCATGTTGGCGGCAAAAAACTCGGCCGTGTAATGCACCTTGAGCCAGGCCGTGTGGTACGCCAGCAGCGCGTAAGCAGCAGAGTGCGACTTGTTAAAGCCGTAACCCGCAAACTTTTCCATCAGGTTAAAAACCTCATCGGCTTTTTCTTGTGTCAGGCCGTTTTCACCAGCACCGTTGCGAAACACCTCACGCTGCGCGGCCATTTCCTTTTCGTCTTTTTTACCCATCGCGCGGCGCAGCATGTCTGCACCGCCGAGTGAATAGCCACCCAAAATCTGAGCGGTTTGCATCACCTGCTCCTGGTAGACCATGATGCCGTAGGTTTCCTCCAGCATCGGCTTGACGCGCGGATCCGGGTAGTCGGGCACTTCCTTGCCCTGCTTGCGGGCGATGTAGCTCGGAATCAAATCCATCGGGCCAGGCCGGTACAGCGCGTTCATCGCGATCAGGTCTTCCAGTTTGTCGGGTTTGGCGTCTTTCAGCATGCGCTGCATGCCAGTACTCTCAAACTGGAACACGGCCTCGGTCTGGCCTTCAGCAAACAGCTTGTAAACCCGCGCATCGTCAAGCGGCAGGTTCTCAAACGCAAAATCTTTTTGCGACGGATGGCGCGCGACGATAAAGTTTTTGGCAATCTCCAGAATCGTTAACGTGGCCAGGCCTAAAAAGTCAAACTTCACCAGACCTATTGCCTCGACGTCGTTTTTGTCAAACTGACTCACGGCAGAGGTGCTGCCAGGCTGCAAATAAAGCGGACAAAAATCAGTTAACTTGCCCGGGGCAATCAATACACCACCGGCGTGCATGCCGACGTTGCGTGTCAGACCTTCGAGTTTGCGGGCCAATTCAAGCAAGGTGTGTACGTCTTCTTCTTTTCGTTCGCGCTCTGCCAGAATCGGCTCGGCCTCCAGCGCGTAAACCAACTTGTCGCCTTTCTTGCGCTCTGCGGGCAGCAATTGCAGCGTGACGGCCTGGCCGGGTTTATTCGGAATCAGCTTTGAAATGCCATCGCAAAATCCATACGGAAAGTCGAGCACGCGACCCACGTCTCGGATGGCTGCACGCGCGGCCATGGTACCAAAGGTCACGATCTGGCTCACGGCGTTGTGGCCGTACTTATCCTTCACATAATCAATCACGCGGTCGCGGTTGGTCTGGCAAAAGTCAATGTCAAAGTCGGGCATGGACACCCGCTCTGGGTTTAAAAAACGTTCAAACAGCAGGTTGTAGCGCAGCGGGTCCAGATCGGTAATCTTTAATGAATACGCGACCAGAGAGCCCGCTCCCGAGCCCCGTCCCGGTCCGACCGGGCAGCCATTACTTTTGGCCCAATTGATGAAGTCTCCAACGATTAAAAAGTAACCGGGGAAACCCATACCCAAAATGGTCTTGATCTCAAACTCCAGCCGCTCGACGTATATCGGCCGCTTTTGTCCGCGCATTTCCACGTTGGGGTAAAGGTGCGCCAGGCGTTGTTCCAATCCCTCAAACGACTGTTGCCGAAAATAATCATCAGCCGCCATGCGTACGCCATTGACCTCGGGCGTGGGGTAGTCTGGCAGCATGGCTTTACCCAGCTCAAGTTTTAAATTGCAGCGTTTGGCAATTTCCAGCGTGTTGGCTACTGCGGATGGAATATCTGCAAACAGCGATTCCATTTGCTCAGCAGATTTAAAGTATTGCTCGCGCGTGAACTTGCGCACGCGCCGGGCATTGCCCAGGATCTCACCTTCAGAAATACAAACCCTCGCTTCATGGGCCTCATAGTCGTCATAGGTCAAAAACTGCACCGGGTGCGTCGCCACCACGGGCAGGTTTAAACGCGCCGCGA
>ENA-OFDP01000672-OFDP01000672.1-metagenomes-genome-assembly--contig:-NODE-672-length-14877-cov-5.016395_pt1 | contig 14877 bp, 10 predicted proteins | sample MGYA00153389_OFDP01 | MGnify analysis MGYA00153389 | reverse complement strand
ACGGGCGTGCGCAGTGCGCGCAAGCACATCGGCTGGTATGTGAAGGCTTTGCCGGGTGGTGAGGCGTTTCGCGCGCAGATGAATGCGCTGGTGGATGCCCAGGCGCAACTGAGTGCCGTGGCTGATTTTTTTGATGGCTTGAGTGATGCAACTGACCGCATGCCTGAAGCACCGGCGATTAACAACAAGAATGAAGAGGAAGTTTGCATATGAGTAAAAAACAGATTGAAGAGTGCATTCGTACCAGCCTGGACGGCTACTTCAAAGATCTGCGTGGTACTGAGCCTGACCGCATGTACGACATGATGGTGCGGGTTGTTGAAAAGCCACTGCTCGAAGTGGTGATGCAGCAAGCCGCACAAAACCAGTCACGCGCTGCCGAGTGGCTGGGTTTGAACCGCAACACCCTCCGCAAAAAACTGGTTGAACACAAGCTCATCAAATAGATTCAAAAAAAGACAAGCAATGAACGCTCTGATTTCCGTCGCCGACAAAACCGGTATCCTCGAATTCGCACAGGCCCTGCACGCGCTTGGCATCAAGCTGCTGTCAACTGGCGGCACCGCCAGGCTGCTTCTTGACAATGGATTGCCTGTCACTGAAGTGGCAGACCACACTGGTTTTCCGGAAATTCTCGATGGTCGGGTGAAAACGCTGCACCCCAAAGTGCATGGCGGTTTGCTGGCGCGGCGTGATGTGCCTGAGCACATGGCGGCTTTAAAAGAACATGACATCGCCACGATAGATTTGCTGGTCGTCAATCTGTATCCGTTTGAAGCCACTGTGGCCAAGCCTGGTTGCACGCTTGAAGACGCGATTGAAAACATCGACATCGGCGGCCCGGCCATGGTGCGCAGCGCCGCCAAAAACTGGAAAGACGTGGGCGTGCTGACCGATGCGTCGCAATATGCAGGCGTGCTGGCAGAGCTTAAAGCCGATGGAAAGCTGACGGATAAAACCAAATTTGCTTTGTCAGTTGCCGCGTTTAACCGCATCAGCCAGTATGACGGCGCCATCAGCGACTATTTGTCGGGCATCCAGCCAGACGGTAGCCACAGCATGTTTCCTGGCCAGGCCAATGGCCGCTTCATCAAGGTGCAGGACCTGCGCTATGGTGAAAATTCACACCAGCAAGCTGCGCTGTATCGCAACCTGTTTCCCGCGCCCGGCTCACTGGTCATGTCCAGACAGACACAGGGCAAAGAGCTCAGCTACAACAATATTGCTGACGCTGATGCCGCGTGGGAATGCGTCAAAAGCTTTACAGAAGCGGCCTGCGTGATCGTCAAGCATGCCAACCCCTGTGGCGTGGCAGTAGGCGCTGACGCGCTTGAAGCCTATAGCAAGGCCTTCAAGACTGACCCCACTTCGGCGTTTGGCGGCATTATTGCGCTGAATTGCCCGCTGGATGAGCGTGCTGCACGGGAAATCTCGAAACAGTTCGTCGAGGTGCTGATCGCACCAGCCTTCACACCCGAAGCACTCGAAGTGTTCAAAACCAAGGTCAACGTGCGCATTCTGCAGATTGACCTGCCACCAGGCGGTGACACGGCATTCAAGCAGGGGCGGAACCTGATGGACGTCAAGATCGTTGGCTCTGGCCTGTTGATGCAAACGGCGGACAACCACGAGCTGGCTCTTGGCGACTTGAAAGTGGTCAGCAAACTGCAACCGACCCCCGCCCAGCTGCAAGACCTGCTGTTCGCCTGGAAGGTGGCCAAATACGTCAAGTCCAACGCCATCGTGTTCTGCAAGGACGGCATGACCATGGGCGTAGGCGCTGGCCAGATGAGCCGCCTGGATTCCGCCCGCATTGCCAGCATCAAGGCCAGCCACGCCAACTTGGCGCTTAGTGGCACGGCAGTGGCCAGCGATGCGTTTTTCCCGTTTCGCGACGGTCTGGACGTCGTGGTCGACGCGGGTGCCACCAGCGTGATTCAACCCGGGGGATCGATGCGCGACCAGGAAGTGATTGACGCGGCTGATGAACGCGGGGTGGTAATGGTGCTGTCTGGTGTGCGGCATTTCAGGCACTGAAAACCTCAAAACACCCTGTTTCATGCCGTTTTCAGGTATTAAATTGGCCTCTAGACCAATAAATACGGGCGCAAGCAGCTACTAAATAAATAGCGCTTTAAATCTCAGCAGTTGGCAAAAAACTGCGCTGCAGCATCTACCGTCGCCTCAATATCTGCTGTCGTGTGCGCCGCGCTGACAAACCCGGCTTCGTACAACGCCGGGGCGTAGTACACGCCTTTGTCCAGCATGGCGTGAAAGAAGCGGTTGAACGCTGCGCTGTCGGTCGTCATGACTTTGGCGTAGTTTTGTGGCAACTTGTCGAACAGGAAAAAGCCGAACATGCCGCCTTCGCTGTCGCCGCAGAATTGAACGCCTGCTTTGCTGGCTGCCGCTGTTAAACCTGTGACCAAACCACAGGTGCGCTCACCCAGTGCTTCGTAAAAGCCCGATTTTTGCACCTCGCGCAGGGTGGCCAGGCCGCAGGCGGTGGCAACTGGGTTGCCGGATAGCGTTCCCGCCTGGTACACCGTGCCCATGGGCGCGAGCATTTCCATCACGGCTTTGGTGCCACCAAAAGCTGCCAGCGGCATACCGCCGCCAATCACTTTGCCCAAAACCGTCATGTCGGGCTTGAAGCTTGGAATGCTTTTGGCGTAAACGCTTTGTGCGCCGCCCAATGCCACCCTGAAGCCCGTCATGACCTCGTCAAACACCAGCAGTGCGCCATATTGGGTACACAGTTCACGGCAACGCTGCATGAAGGGCACGCTGGCGCGTACAAAGTTCATGTTGCCAGCAATCGGCTCAATCATCAGGCAGGCGAGATCTTTGCCGTGCAAGGCAAAGCACTCTTCAAGTTGCGCAAGGTTGTTGTATTCAAGCACCAGTGTGTGCTGTACCACTTCAGGCGGCACGCCCGCGCTGGTGGGGTTGCCGAAGGTCGCCAGACCTGAGCCGGCTTTGACCAGCAGCGCATCGGCGTGGCCGTGGTAGCAGCCTTCAAACTTGATCAGCTTGCTGCGGCCTGTTGCGCCGCGCGCCAGCCGAATGGCGCTCATGGCGGCTTCGGTGCCAGAGCTGACCAGGCGCACCATCTCAATCGATGGCACGAGTTTGACGATTTCTTCGGCCAGCTCGACCTCGCGCTCAGTCGGCGCACCGAAGGAAAAGCCGTCCATCATGGCTTTTTGCACCGATTCAATCACCGCCGGGTGGCCATGGCCCAAAATCATTGGCCCCCAGGAGCCGATGTAGTCGATATAACGTTTGCCGTCTGCATCCCAAAAATAGGCGCCTTGGGCACGCTGCACAAAGCGTGGCGTTCCGCCTACGGCCTTGAAGGCACGGACGGGCGAGTTAACGCCGCCGGGGATCAATTTTTTGGCTCGTTCGAACAGGACGTCGTTTAGGGAAAGCGCGGATTCGTTCATGGTCTTGGAGTTTAAGTTTAGTGCTTCGTGGTGCCGTGGGGCGGCATGTCAAAGAAAGACCGCTGGGTGGCGATTGTTAAATCTGCATCGTCGGTTGCTGGTGCTTCTGCAGCCGTTTCGTCATCTGTGCCCTCTTCGGCCTGTGCCCAAAACATGCGGTCTGGAATCGTATGGCCCATCCCGGGGTTGAAACCTGCACTTAAGGCTTGGTCCAGGTAATTCAACGCTTCGGCAGTGGCGGCTTGCAAATCGTGGCCGTTGGCCAGCAGAGCGGTGAGCGCGGCAGACAAGGTGTCACCAGCCCCTGAGAATGTCGCCTCAAAACGCTCAAACTTTTCGCTGTGCAGCACAGCTTGGGGCGTGGCCAGTGCGTTGTCAATGAACTGCTCTGGCAGCGGTATGCCGGTGACCAGCGTGTAAGGCACGCCCAGTTGAGCCGCAGCTTTGGCAATATCTTTGGCCGATGGGTTGCGCGCGCCCGGCCAATCTGGCAACAACCAGCGCCACAAGCTGCTGTGGTTTCCTACCAGGATCGTGGTTTGGGGCAGCAGCAGTTCACGAAAGGCATCCAGGTAGCTGTCAATTTTGTCTTCGTCCCACCAGGCCAGGCTGGGCATGTAGGCAATCAGCGGGACTTCGGAATAGTCAGCCGCAATCTCGGCCACTGCGCTGATGTTTTCAGGGTTGCCGACAAAGCCGACCTTGATGGCGCTGACAGGCATGTCTTCAAGTGCAGTGCGGGCTTGTTCACTGACGGATTCTTCGTCAAAACTGATGTGGTCAAAAATTTCGGCGGTGTCGCGCACGTAAGCGCCTGTGACGATCGCCAGTGCATGGCCACCCGCCGAGGCAATGGCGGTGATGTCGGCTGTCAAGCCGCCGGCACCACTCGGGTCGCTGGCATTGAATGTCATGACGCAGACGGGTACGTCGTCAACGTCGGGGTGTGACGTTTCAGGAATAGGTACAGTCGGGGAGTTGGGGTTTGCCATAGGCGATGATTTTGCCTGTGAGCGAATTAGCAACGCGGCATCGATACAATTACTTGCATTCTATGTGAAGGCAATTTAAGCTGGGATTACTTAATGACTTGGATGTGTTTGATTTGTGGATGGATTTACGACGAGGCGACAGGTTCACCCGAAGAGGGCATTGCGGCAGGTACGCTTTGGGCACAGGTTCCCATGAATTGGACTTGCCCTGAGTGTGGCGCCCGCAAGGAAGATTTCGAAATGGTTCAAATCTGACGATAAACTTCAGCAGCTTTATTAATGACTCACTCTGACATCACAATCGCTGGTTACTTGGCCAACTGCCAATAGCGGCCATGCAAGAACTAAAGGAGTTATCGACGTGAGTATTCCAAGTTCCGGACTCAAAGTCCTTGTTATCGACGACAGCAACACCATCCGGCGTAGTGCCGAGATTTTTTTGAAGCAGGGCGGCCATGAGGTGCTGCTGGCTGAAGATGGTTTTGATGCGCTGGCCAAAGTCAATGACTACCAGCCCAATCTTATTTTTTGTGACATCTTGATGCCGCGTCTGGATGGCTATCAGACTTGTGCCATCATCAAACGCAATGCGCGTTTCTCGGATGTCCCTATCGTCATGCTGTCATCCAAAGACGGTGTGTTTGACAAGGCTCGAGGCCGCATGGTCGGCTCGCAAGACTACCTGACCAAACCTTTTACCAAAGACCAACTGCTGCAAACGGTCACCGAACTTGGCAGCCTCAAACAAGGAGTAATGCAATGACAATCAAAAAAATTCTGGTGGTGGACGACTCAAAAACCGAATTGATGTTTCTGACCGACCTGCTGGGTAAAAACGGGTTCACCGTGAAGACCGCCGAGAACGCAGAAGATGCCTTTCGTCGCCTGGCTGAGGACAAACCGGAGCTGATCTTGATGGACGTGGTCATGCCGGGTCAAAATGGTTTTCAGTTAACCCGTGCCATTTCACGTGACCCGCTTTATTCAGACATTCCCATCATCATGTGTACCAGCAAAAATCAGGAAACCGACCGCGTTTGGGGAATGCGCCAAGGTGCGCGTGACTACATTACCAAGCCAGTGAACGCTGATGAGCTGATGTCCAAAATCAGCGCCTTGGGCTGAAGCGCCAAGCGTTAATTTCCTGAAACCAGAACATGGCGAACAGACAAGCAATTCGAGAACTCCAAACCCGTCTGGCGGAACGGCTACAGATTGCACGTACACAAGGTGTGGCGCCTTCTTGGCTGGCCGTTGAGGCGAGTGGCAAAAAATATTTGTTTCCCATGACGCAGTCAGGTGAAATTTTTCCTTGGGTGGCGACTCAGGCTGTGCCCTACACGCAGAGCTGGTTTTTGGGTGTGGCCAATTTGCGCGGTGGTTTGTTCGGCGTGGTTGACCTGGCCAGCTACGTGTCTGGCCAAAGCACCAGCTTGAAAACGGAATTCGCGCTAAAAGAGTCGCGGCTTGTAGCGCTCAACAGTGCGCTAGACATCAACTGCGCCTTGCTGATTGATCGTCTTGCCGGGCTGCGTAATCAGGAGGCGTTCAGTGAATTTTCTGAAAAAGCGCCCGAAGCACCAGACTATTTTGGTAACCAATACATCGACAAATCCGGCCAGTCCTGGCAGGAAATCAATCTCCAGTTGCTGGCGCAGCAAGCGCACTTTTTGACCATTGGCGCATAGCGCATCCAAGTTTTTCCAGAGGGCTCATCATGTCGTTTATTGAAAAAATTCAAAACCTGTTCAAACCACAAAACAAGCTGCCAGAAGACAGCATGGACATGGCATCAGTCGGTATGCCGGCTGACCCTTTTGCAACGGGAGCGATGACTGCTGTAGGCGACGGCATATCGCCTGATGCCACCACCAACATGATGGCGAAGCAACCCGAGGCTGAAAAAGAGCCCTTCGCCCCCAGCATGATGTTTGCTGATGAGGCTCCGGCTGCCGTGGTCAATCCTGACTTGATCAAATTGCCGATTTTGGGCAGCAAGACGATTGCCCAACACCAACGCACATTGTTGTTGTTCTTGGGTTTGTCTGTGCTGGTGCTGGGGGTGGTGGCTTACCGTGCATTGAGTCAGGCCGATACCGTTACACGCCAAATTACCGCTACAGGTGAGTCTTTGATGCAGTCGCAGCGACTTGCCAAGTCTGTGTCTCAGGCCTTGGTGGGCAGTGCTCAGGCTTTTCCTGACGTTAAGGAAAGCGCTGCTGTGCTGGCTAAATCAGTCCGCGGCTTGAAGTCTGGTGACGATACCTTGCGACTAGTGCCAGTTGAAGGTGACCTGCAATCTGATGCTGACAAAGTAATGCCGCTGATGGAGCGCGCCGAGAAAAATGCCGCAACCGTCATGAGTCAGCAGGCCATTTTGACCCAGGTGGGTGCTGCGCTGCGCACGATTAACCGCCAGTCATCGGACTTGCTGGAAATTGCCGAGACAGTGTCGTCGTTGAAGCTGCAGCAAAACGCGGCACCGGCTGAGATTTCAGCATCTGGCCAGCTGGTGATGTTGACGCAGCGTATTGGTAAATCTGCCAACGAGTTCCTGACTCTGGAAGGCGTAAGTCCTGAGGCTGTGTTTTTGCTGGGTAAAGACTTGAACTCTTTCAAGGAAATCGCGCAAGGTTTGCAAGAAGGTAGCCCGGAATTGCGGCTGGTGGGCTCTAAAGACCCGCAAACCCGCGAACGGCTTGAAGCACTGATGGCTCTGTATGAGCAGACGCGTGTTCAGGCCGGCGCTATTTTGGGTAACTTGCAAGGCTTGGTGTCAGCTCGTGAAGCGCAGGCCGCCATCATTTCTGACAGTGAGCCACTTCGCCGCAGTTTGGAAGAGCTACAGGGTCAATTGACCACCCAGTCCGGCTTGGGTGCGGGATCTGTCGCGGCGCTGATCGCAGCCGCGCTGTTTGGTTTGCTTTGCGCCGTGGGTATTGCGCGTATCCAGCTGCAAGACAGTCGCCAGCGTCAGGGCGTTGCTGAGAAGCAGCAGCTTGAAGCACGTGGACTGGAGCAGGATGCCAAGCGTGTGAACGATGCCAATCAGGCTGCCATTTTGCGTTTGATGAATGAGTTGCAAACAGTGGCTGAGGGCGATTTGACGCAAGAAGCGACGGTGACGGAAGACATCACTGGCGCTATTGCCGACTCGGTGAACTACACGGTCGAGGAGTTGCGACAGCTGGTAGGTAACGTACAAAACACGGCAACGCGTGTGGCACAAACGACGGCGCAGGTGGAGAGCACCTCGACCGAGCTGTTGGCCGCATCAACCGAACAGTTGCGGGAGATTCGCGAAACCGGCCAGTCGGTGCTGGAAATGGCTTCCCGAATCAACGACGTGTCTGCACAGGCGCAGGAATCATCTCAAGTGGCGCGGCAGTCACTGACGGCTGCCGAGTCTGGCCTGCAAGCGGTGCAGAACGCCATCGGCGGTATGAACTCCATCCGTGACCAGATTCAAGAAACCTCCAAACGAATCAAACGACTCGGTGAGTCATCACAAGAGATTGGCGAGATTACCGAGCTGATTTCAGACATTACCGAACAGACCAACGTGCTGGCGCTGAATGCCGCCATTCAGGCGGCATCAGCCGGTGAAGCCGGACGAGGTTTCTCGGTGGTGGCCGAGGAGGTGCAGCGACTGGCTGAGCGGTCTGGTGATGCAACCCGTCAGATTTCGGCACTGGTGAAGGCCATTCAAACCGACACCCAGGATGCGGTAGCCGCTATGGAGCGCTCCACGCAGGGTGTGGTCGAAGGAGCCAAACTGTCTGACAGCGCGGGTACGGCATTGTCAGAAATTGACAGCGTGTCACGCCGATTGGCTGAACTGATTGAGCAGATTTCAAAATCTGCAACCCGAGAGGCAGCTTCAGCCAATGTGGTGGCTAACAACATTCAACACATTTTTGCGGTGACTGAGCAAACCGGAGAAGGTACGCGATCCACTGCAACGCAGGTGCGCGAGCTGTCCCGTATGGCTGAAGAGCTGCGTCAGTCGGTATCCCGGTTCAAGATTGCTTGATCTGCTTCACTCCCATTTTTGCGTCAAACAGTATCCTGAATCGGTCCATCATTTATGCAAGCCATTGACCTGAATTCAAACCCTGCTGACATTGATGTGGTCGTCAACGATCTGGGCCCGTTGGCCTGGGTGCTTGATGAACTGCGCAAATCTCTCGATGGTGCTGCAAAAGCGTTAAGGCGTTTCGTCAGGGAAGCGGAGTCCGCCAAGGGCTCTGACTTGGCCACGCTGGATGCCAGCCAGTTGCGCATTGCACGTCAGCAACTGCATCAGGCAGTGGGCGCACTGGAGATGGTCGGTCTGGCCGGCCCCGCGCTGGTGCTCCGGGCGATGGAAGCCGCAGTACAAAAGTTTATTCAGCAACCAGAGCAATGCAGTCAAGATGCCGCTGCCAAAATTGAGCATGCCAGCTTTGCACTGACCGAATACCTTGAGGGCGTGTTGGCGGATAAACCCGTTTCGGCTCTTTCGTTATTTCCCCAGTACCGCGACGTACTGGGTCTGGTCAAGGCAGATCGAATTCATCCAGCTGATTTGTGGACGATGGAGTGGCGCTGGCTAGAGCCCGATTTGAACGCCAAACCAGAGCCGCGCAATTACGACTCAGAATCCCGCACGGTTTTTGACCAGTCTGTGCTGCAGATCATGAAAGGCCAAGCGCCACATGCTGCTGCCAGTTTGAAGGGTTTAAGCCTGGGGTTCTCGGCCCGACAAGCAGACCGTCAACCAAGAATTTTTTGGAAAATTGCCGCCGCCTACTTTGAGGCGCTGGAGCATGGCTTGTTGCCGTCAGACATTTATGTCCGCCGCGCCTCGTCTCGCGTGCTCTTGCAATACGCCAGTTTGAGCAAGGGCGATACTGGTATTTCTGACCGTCTGGCGCATGATCTGCTTTTCTTTTGCTCACAGGCCGCAACTTCAACAACGCCAACGCCGGCGTTGTCAGCCGTGCGGGCAGCTTATGGTTTGGCACGTTTTAAAGCTGTGGATTACGAAGCGGTACTGTTTGGCCGCTTTGACCCTGCATTGTTGGCACAAGCCCGCAAGCGTATCGTGTCTGCCAAAGAAACATGGTCTGCTCTTTCAGCCGGGGACGCCAACAAATTCAAGGTGGTGGTCGATCAGTTCAGTCTAGTGACTGATTCTCTGATCAAGCTTCACCCTCCGAGTGAGCCTTTGGCGCACGCACTGACGCGTGCCATCGATGTAACAGCGCGTTCCGGGCAGCCGCCAACGATCGAGTTGGCGATGGAAGTAGCGACGTCTGTGCTGTATCTGGAAGCTGCATTCGACGATCTGGATCCCAGCGACGTGCAGCTCGCAGCGCGTACCCAGCATTTGGCCGAACGCCTCGAAACCGTGAAAAATGGCGGCATGGCTCAACCGCTGGAATCGTGGATGGAAGATCTCTATCGGCGTGTCAGTGACAAACAAACCATGGGCAGTGTGGTGGGTGAGTTGCGGATATCCCTTGGCGAGCTTGAAAAGTCTCTGGATATTTTCTTTCGCAATCCCAAAGAGAAATCTGCGTTAACCAATGTGCCTGGCCAATTGGCGCAAATGCGCGGTGTGCTGTCGGTGTTGGGTCTGGACCAAGCCTCGCATGCGGTCATGCGCATGCGTGACAGCGTTGAGCAAATGATTGAGACCGAGATCGACGAGGAGCGCGTTCGTGCTGCTGGTACTTTCGACCAGCTCGGTAATAATTTAGGTGCGCTGAGCTTTTTGATTGACATGCTCAACTACCAGCCTGCGCTGGCTAAAAAACTCTTTGTGTACGACGATGTCAAAGGTGAGCTCAGGCCGCTGATGGGCCGTGCAGAGAAAACATTTAATGCTGAGCCATCCCAAGAAGCGCCAGGCCAAACCATCTCGCAGCAGGTGACTTCACTGGTGCAGGATGCAGGCTCCGGCGCCTCTGACGACGCGCTTAGCTTCAAACTCGATACTTTGGCGACGCACGCAGCCTTGGCAGGTCAACCTGTTTTGGCGCAAGCAGCACATGACGCATCCGTTGCGGTGTCCGGTCACGATACGCAAGCAACCGCCAGCGCGCTGAACACGCTTGCTACCGCAATTGCGCCCGCTGCTGGCAGCCCAGCCAGTCAAGTCGAAGAAGTTGATTTTGAAGAAGACGATTTACGCGACATTTTTCTGGAAGAAGCCAGAGAAGTGACTGGGAATGGCTTGGAGGCTACGCGTTTACTGGGGTCCGACCCTGGCGACATCAACCAGCTCACCATTTTGCGGCGCGTTTTTCACACCCTCAAAGGCAGCTCTCGCATGGTGGGTCTCAATGAGTTTGGTGAAGCTGCCTGGTCGATGGAGCAGTTGTTTAACGGCTGGCTGGCTGATCAAAAGCCAGCCAGCAATGATTTGCTGACTTTGTCGGGTGACAGTCTGGCTGGTTTTTCACGCTGGATTGAAGACATTGCTGTTAACAGTGATGGTGCATGGGCGGCTGTTGCCTTTCGCACCAGTGCGGAGGCCATGCGCACTGAAGGCAGGCTCAGCCCGCTGGTGTTGCCGCAAGCAGCGTCTTTGGCGGTGGGGGGTGCTGAGCCTGTTGCGCTCGACATACCTGCGATGGATGACAGTGCACCTGTGCTTGCATTACAGACTGCTGCTGTAGATGAGACGATTAAAGTTGAGCCTGCCAGTTCATCGAGTGGCTCTGAAGTCGACTTCGACTTTTTTGCACTCGGCGATGCGCCTGCTCAAGCGGTTGACGAGCCCGTACCGCTGTCGGCTGCCATGCTGTCAGCCGAACCGGACATGCTGAACATTGAGGGTATTGACTTTGACAGCTTGTCTGCACTGTCAGGCGCGCAAGAGTCGCCCCCTGCTGCCGCAGATGCTGCAACTGCCGAGCATTTGGAGATGGAAGCCCTGCAAAAGCAGCTGGAGGCTTTTGAAACGCAGGCGCTGGCCGATGAGGCTGACCCAGTGTCAATGCCGTCCGGATCAGTCGATGTTGTGGACATGTCGGCTGCAGACTTTGAGTCTCAGTTTTTGACCGAAGTTGCACCGTCCAGGATTCAAGAAAAGGTGACGGGACTGCAAGCATCAGTTGAAGCCATCACTGATTTTGAAATGCCAGATATGGAAATCGAAACACCTGTTGCAGCACAGCAGCTTGAGGTGTTGAGAGTTGAGCCTATCGCTTTGGACTTGCCTGAAGATATGGCAACCACTGACGACGAGCAGGTCAAGGTGATTGGTGATTTGCGTATCGGTATTCCGCTTTACAACGTCTACCTGAATGAGGCCGATGAGTGGTCACGCCGGCTTCTGGCTGAAGTTTCTGAGTGGGCGATGGAGCGGAGCCTTCCCGTCAGTGACTCTGCAGTTTCATTTGCGCATTCACTAGCAGGCAGCTCTGCAACTGTGGGCTTCACCTCATTGTCAGAAATTGCCCGCGCATTAGAAGACGCGCTGCAACTATCGCAGACACATTATTCTGATACGGCCGCGGCGCAGTATGCGGATTTATTTGTCAACGCCGCGGAGGACATCAGGCGTTTATTGCATCAGTTTGCCGCTGGCTTCTTGAAAGAATCTGACCCTGTTTTGTTATCGCAGCTTCGCGCGTTAGAGTTTCCTGATGCAGAAGCTGAGCTCGAATCTGTGACTGAGGCTGAGATTTTTGATCTGAATTTCGATATGGACAGCCCGCCTCCGCAAGCTGTTCAAGAAATGCCCATGCAGGCTATAGCCGAGCTGCCAGTCGAACAACCCGTTCTGCAAACCGCTCAACCGCTGGCCCCAGTTCATGCTGCAGTGCCAGTGATTGCAGCCGCAGCAGTTGCAACCCTGTCCGCACTGCCTGCGTTCGCCGCGAATCAGGTGCCTGCGTCCAGCATGGCTTCGGTTCTACCGGTTCTCGGTGATGACCGCGAAGACGATGACATTGACGCAGTCGACGCGATTGATGCTGAGCTTTTTCCAATTTTTGACGAAGAAGCCACGGAACTCATGCCCCAACTGGGCGGCGCGCTGCGCCAATGGTCGGCTCGGCCTGACAACCTTGGTGCACGCATGGAGGTCTTGCGCGCACTGCACACACTCAAAGGCAGCGCACGTCTGGCGGGTGCTTTGCGTTTGGGTGAAATGGCGCACAAGATTGAATCTGAAATCGAGTTTTTGGGCACTGACGCAGCTGCAAGCCAAGACTTTGAGCCCTTGCTCAACCGCTTCGATGCGATGCAGCACACGCTTGATGTGCTGCGCAAGGCAGATACGGTTCATGAAACACCTGCTGCACTTGCCGCAGTGGCTGAGACAACCTCTGTCGTTAGCGGTGCTGCCAGTCCAGCAACTAAAACCGATGCAGCGCCGGACACGCAGGACGCCACCGAGGCAGTCGCGCCCCCTATTGCAATTAACAAATCACTGATTCCCGCACCGCAAACCATGGCCATGCAGCCGCTGCGCCAAGCCGCAACCGCGTCGATTCGGGTACGTTCGCAGTTACTGGACCGCATGGTGAACCAGGCCGGTGAGGTCATGATCACCCGCTCCCGCCTGGAGGTTGAACTCAACCAGTTGCGCGGCTCGCTGGGCGACATGAGTGACAACTTGAACCGTCTGCGCCAACACCTGCGTGACATTGAGTTGCAGGCTGAAACCCAGATGCAGTCCCGCTTGGCTCAGGCCAAAGAACTGCAAGCCGGTTTTGACCCGTTGGAGTTTGACCGTTTCACCCGCGTGCAGGAACTCACCCGAATGATGGCCGAGTCGGTCAACGACGTGGCGACCGTGCAGCGCACCTTGCAGCGCACGGTGGAGGCGACTGAAGACGATCTGGTTGCCCAGGCGCGTCAAACCCGTGAATTGCAGCGTGACCTGCTCAAAACCCGCATGGTGGAGTTTGAAGGCATTTCAGACCGCTTGTACCGCGTGGTGCGCTTGGCATCCAAAGAAACTGGCAAACAGGTCAAGCTTGATTTGCTGGGCGGTACGATTGAAATGGACCGCGGCATGCTGGACCGCATGACGCCTGCATTCGAGCACTTGCTGCGCAATTGCGTCGCCCACGGCATTGAGAGCCCGGCGGTGCGCAGTGCCGCAGGTAAAGATGCCGCAGGCTTGATCACGGTTGAATTGCGCCAGGAAGGCAATGACGTATCGGTCGAGTTCCGTGACGATGGCGCGGGCCTTGATTTGAAGCGTATTCGTGAAAAAGCCATCAGCTCAGGCCTGATCACTGCCGACCAGCAGTTAGATGACCAGCAAGCTGCCAATCTGATTTTCATGCCCGGTTTCACGACCGCTGCGCAAGTCACCGAGCTGTCTGGGCGCGGTATTGGCATGGACGTGGTGCGCTCTGAAGTCAATGGCGTGGGCGGCAGGATTGAAACCGCCACCTCTTTTGGCCAGGGTACGCAGTTCAAGCTGGTGCTGCCGCTGACAACTGCTGTAACGCAGGTGGTGATGATCCGCAGTGGCAAGCTTGCGGTGGGTGTGCCTGCCAACGTGGTTGAAACGGTTCGCCGTACATCGGCCAAAGATCTCCAGCAGGCCTACAACACCGGTACGCTGGACGTGGGCGGTGAGGCCGTGCCCTTCTTCTGGTCGGGTGCCTTGCTTCAGGCCTCCAGCCAGAGCGCTGAAGTTCAAGTCAAGAATTCGTCTGTGGTGGTGTTCCGAAGCGCTGCACAGCGCGTCGCCCTGCACGTTGACGAGGTGCTGGGCAACCAGGAGGTCGTGGTTAAAAACCTGGGGCCACAGCTGTCGCGTTTGCCGGGTCTGGCGGGCATGTCGGTGCTCGCATCTGGCGCAGTGGTGCTGATTTACAACCCGGTGGCACTGGCTTCTGTGTACGGACTCCAGGCGCGTGCCTTGAGCGGCGACAGTGCCGAGCCACACATGCTCGAAACCTCTGGCGATGGCAGGGCATCTGCGCCGGTGTTGCCAGCAGTTGCACCGCAGATTCCGCTGGTCATGGTGGTTGACGATTCCATCACCGTGCGCCGCGTGACGCAGCGCCTGCTGCAGCGTGAAGGTTATCGTGTCGTGCTGGCGGCTGATGGCCTGCAAGCACTTGAACGCTTGCAGGAAGAGCGGCCGTCGGTGGTGCTGTCAGACATTGAAATGCCGCGCATGGACGGGTTTGACCTGGCGCGCAACATTCGCGGTGATGTGCGCCTGAAGGACTTGCCGATTATCATGATCACCTCACGTATCGCTGAAAAGCACCGTGAATACGCCAAAGAGCTGGGCGTAGACCACTACCTGGGCAAGCCGTACCCTGAAGACGAGCTGATGAGCCTGGTGCGCCATTATTGCGGGCTTGAGGCCACCGTTTAGGTGTTTCAGGACGCTTTTCGATGCTTTTTGGGTTTCAAAAAGGCTTCTAGCCCAACAAATACGGGCGCAAACAGCTATTAGAATCATAGCGTTT
>ENA-OFDP01000671-OFDP01000671.1-metagenomes-genome-assembly--contig:-NODE-671-length-14878-cov-4.290022_pt1 | contig 14878 bp, 13 predicted proteins | sample MGYA00153389_OFDP01 | MGnify analysis MGYA00153389 | reverse complement strand
GGTTCTGCCTACGCAGCGCAGATCGGCACCATGGCGGTCACGGAAGAGATCGACGCCATGCGCACCTTGGGCGTCGATCCCCTGGAAATGCTGGTCCTGCCCAAGGTCATGGCGCTGGTGATCGCGCTGCCGCTGACGCTGCCGCTGGCCGCCCAGGCCCAGAACATTGCCTTGGTCAACGGCAAGCCCGTGCCCAAGGCGCGCGTTGACCAGCTCGTCCAGCAGGCCGAGCGCAGCGGCCAGAAAGTCGGCCCCGAGATCCAGCAACAAGCCCGCGACCAAGTGGTGCTGCGCGAAATATTTGTGCAGGAAGCGGAAAGGCGCGGCGTCGCTGCCAGCGCCGACTTCCGCAGCCAGATGGAACTGGCCCGCCAGAGCATCCTGATCCGCGAGTTGTTCGAGGACCACCGCAAGAAGAACCCGGTCAGCGACGCCGATGCCCAGGTCGAGTACGACAAGTTCAAGGCCCAGGCCACGGGCACCGAGTACCGCGCACGACACATCCTGGTCGACAAGGAAGAAGAAGCCGTGGCGCTGATCAAGAAAATCAAGGCTGGCGAAAAGTTCGAAGACCTGGCCAAGGCCAGTTCGAAGGATTCAGGCTCGGGCGCCAACGGCGGTGACCTGGACTTCGCCAAGCCCGATTCCTACGTGCCCGAATTCGGCGGCGCGTTGACCAAGTTGAAGAAGGGCGAGATGACCGATGTGCCGGTGAAAAGCCAGTTCGGCTGGCACATCATTCGCCTTGAAGACACGCGCGAAGCCAGCTTTCCCACCTTCGATGATGTGAAGGGTCAGATCAAGCAGCGCATCGAACAAGCCAAGCTGCAGAGGTACCAGGAAGAACTTCGCAGCAAGGCCAAGACCGACTACAAGTTCTCGCAGTAAGTTCTGAAAACAAGTTGCGCACGGGCTGAGAGGCCCATGCCGCATAACGACACGGCCGCTGACACGCGGCCGTTTTCACGTCATGGCGTCAGTACCGTCGAGCCCGTGGTCTTGCGCGCTTCCAGGTCGCGGTGGGCCTGGGCCGCGTCGGCCAATGCATACCGCTGGTCGATGCGAATCTTCACGGCGCCGCTTTGCACCACGGCGAACAGGTCTTCGGCCATGGCCTGCGTGGCCTGACGTGTGGCGATGTGAGTGAACAGCGTTTGCCGCGTCAGGTACAGGCTGCCCTTGGGGCCCAGCATGCCCGGCGCAATCGGCGCTACCGGGCCGCTGGAGTTGCCGAAACTGGCCATCAGCCCGAAGGGACGCAGGCAGTCAAGGCTGCGCTCGAAGGTGTCCTTGCCGACCGAGTCGTAGACGACCTTGACGCCCTGTCCCCCGGTGATCTGCTTGACGCGCGCCACAAAGTCTTCGCGGCCGTAGTCGATGGCATGGGCCGCGCCATGCTCCAGCGCCAGTGCGCATTTGGCCGCGCTGCCGGCCGTGCCTATGAGCTGCAACCCCAGCGCCCGCGCCCACTGGCAGGCGATCAAACCCACACCCCCTGCGGCAGCGTGAAACAGCACAAAGTCACCGGCCTTCAAACCCGATTGCGGCAATGTTTTGCGCAGCAGGTACTGCGCTGTCAGGCCTTTGAGCATCATGGCCGCGCCGGTTTCAAAAGAGATGGCGTCAGGCAGCTTGCACACACACTTGGCTGGCATCACGCGAAGCTCGCAGTAGCTGCCGGGCGGCTGGCTGGCGTAAGCCGCGCGGTCGCCAACTTGCAAGTGCATGACACCGTCGCCCACAGCCTCGACCACGCCTGAAGCCTCCATGCCCATGCTCAGCGGCATTGGCAACTTGTAGAGACCCGAGCGTTGGTAAATGTCAATGTAATTCAGGCCAACGGCTTTGTGGCGAATGCGGATCTCACCCGGGCCAGGCTCGCCGACCTGAACATCCACGAGTTGGAGTTCTTCCGGCCCGCCGTACTGGTTGATATGAACGGCTTTGGAGATTTGGTTTGTCATATTCTGTCTCTACAGTTTGTGATTAATAAGTACAGGTATCGATTATGTTGCAAGCCTTGTTAAAGTTCAGGACATGAACCAACGCCTGACGCTTGCGACCGCCCTGATATTGACCGTCCCCCCGTTGATGTGGGCGGGCAATGCGGTGGTCGGCAGTCTGGCCGCAGACCTGATACCACCCATGACGCTGAATTTTTTGCGCTGGGTGATCGCCTTTTTGATCTTGCTGCCCATCACCTGGCAAATTTTGCGCCCCACCAGCAGCCTGTGGCCGGTCTGGCGTCGCTACCTGGTGCTGGGTTTACTGGGCGTGGGCTGCTACAACGCACTGATGTATCTGGCGCTGCACACCTCAACGCCGTTGAACGTGACTCTCGTCGGCGCCAGTGTGCCCGTATGGATGCTGCTGATCGGAACGCTGTTTTTCAAACAGCGGATATCAACCATGCAGACGCTGGGTTCGGTGTTGTCAATGGCTGGGGTTGTTGTCGTGTTGACGCGCGGTGACATCTCGCAGTTGGCGCAAATCGGGTTTGTGGCGGGCGACTTTTACATGGTGCTGGCCAGCATCGCCTGGGCTTTTTACAGCTGGCTTCTTGTAAGTCCTGCGGGGAGCCAACCCAAAGACCCGGCTGACATCCGCAGCGACTGGGCGGCATTTTTAATGGCACAAATGGTTTTCGGTCTGGCCTGGGCTGGCGTTTTTGCTGGGGGTGAGTGGGCCTTCTTGTCAAATTTTTCCGACGCGAAGATCAGCTGGGGCTGGCCCCTGCTGGCGGTGTTACTGTATGTGGCAATTGGCCCGGCCATTCTGGCCTACCGCTGCTGGGGCATCGGCGTACAGCGCGTGGGGCCAGCCATGGCCAGTTTTTTTGGCAACCTCACACCGCTGATTGCCGCGCTGTTGTCAGCCGCGTTTTTGGGTGAGCTGCCAAAGCCGTACCACGCGCTGGCTTTTTTGCTCATCATCGGCGGGATATTGGTGTCAAGCCGGCGATAAATCGAGCCACTGGACATCGGGTTTGTTCACGAGTAAGATTCTAGTCTTACCTTCAAAAAGATTTCAACATGCAAACTACTTTGTTGTCCAGCAAGGGGCAGGTCATCATCCCAAAAATATTGCGCATGGCCCGGCGCTGGAGTGCGGGCACCCGGCTTGAAGTACACGACACACCTGAAGGCATTTTGCTCAAGCACATCGCGCCCGCCAAAAAAACAGAATTAAAAACTGGGCTGGCGGCCATTCGCCAGCGCTTGTCCTATTCTGGCCCCACACTCAGCCTTGCCGACATGGATGCAGCGATTTCGCAAGAAGCCAGCAAAGCTCACCGCAAGCCGTCAAAGTAATGGCAGCACTGGACACCAACATCGTGGTCAGGCTGATCATCGGCGATGACTTGAGCCAAGCCCGAGCCGCAGAAAAACTGGTCGCATCAGAGCCTTGCACCGTTGCGCCATCGGTATTGATGGAATGCGAGTGGGTCTTGCGTGCGGGGTATGGCCTGGACGCCAAACTCATTGCTGCGTCAATGCGCGATCTGCTTGGCTTGTACAACATTGAAGCATCAGAGCCCGTGTTGTCACTGCAAGCACTGCAAGGCTATGAAAGAGGGCTAGACTTTGCCGATGCCCTGCATGCCGCACAACGAACTGAAGGTGAAGCCTTTGCGACGTTTGACAAAAAGTTTGTTCAGCGTGCGGCTAAAGCGGGGGTGGCAGGCGTCAGGTTGGTAAAAACCTAAAACGTCCCCGAATACGCCCCACCATCGGCCAACACGTTTTGCCCGGTCATGTATCCCGCATGGGTGCTGCACAAAAAGGCACAGATGGCGCCAAACTCAGCGGGCGTACCAAAGCGCTGGGCCGGGATGGTTTTACGTCGTGCGTCCATCACGGCATCGATTGACTGACCCGACTTTTCAGCCGCACCTTTCATGGTGGTTTTCAGGCGGTCAGTCTCGAAAGCGCCGGGCAGCAGATTGTTGATCGTCACGCCCTGCGCAGCCAGCTTGCTGCGTGATACGCCAGCGACAAAGCCCGTCAGTCCGCTGCGTGCGCCGTTGCTCAAGCCCAAAATATCAATCGGCGCTTTCACAGCGCTCGACGTGATGTTGATGATGCGGCCAAAACCACGCGCAGCCATGCCGTCGACGGTGGCTTTGATCAGCTCAATCGGCGTCAGCATGTTGGCATCAATGGCTTTAATCCACGCATCACGCTCCCAGTTGCGAAAGTCGCCCGGTGGTGGGCCGCCTGCATTGGTGACCACAATGTCAAAATCTTGACGCACTGCAAATACCGCTGCGCGGCCTTCAATAGTGGTGATGTCAGCAGCTACGTATTGAACGTTAGCGCCCAAATCATGGGCGCAGTCAGCTATCAAATGAGTAGCAGCTCGTTGCAGCGCCTCAGCCCCACGAGCAACGATCAAAACATTCACACCCTCGCGTACCAGCGCCTGGGCGCAACCCAGCCCCAAACCCTTGCTGGCACCACATACCAGCGCCCATTTGCCTGCAATACCTAAATCCATAATAATTCCTTGATTGATTCCATCTTCTACGGAGCTGCGCCATGATACTGAGAAAACCAATGATGCATACACGGCTTACATTGTGTGCAGCGCTCCTGTGCAGCACAGCATGGGCGCAAGCCCCAGCGCAGGGGGAAACCGTGTTGATCAAACGAGCCGCGCAGTTGCGCGAAGGGCCCAGTGAATCATCGCGCAGCATGATGGCGCTGCCGCTGCAGGCATCCGTTGTGCGTTTGGGGGAAAAGCAAGGTGCGTGGATCAAAATAAGCGCGCCTGACAACACCCAAGGCTGGGTTCATATGTTTGATGTGACATCGCCAGCCAGTGCCAGCGCATCGCCCGGCAATATGGGCACCAGCGCGCTGCGCGGCATCACCAATTTTTTCAATCGGGGGACAGCTCCGGGCAGCAACGTGGCAACGTCTACCCTGGGCATACGCGGGCTGGGTGCCGAGAACCTGAACAATGCACAACCCAACGTTGCAGCGGTGGCGCAAGCCGAGTCACTGCGGGTGGATGCCGCACAGGCACGGCAGTTTGCAGCAGGTGCATCATTGGCGATGCGCAATGTTGAGCCGCTGCCCACGCCTGAAGCGCCAACGAACAATTCACAGCCGTCCAACTAAACACTTTTGATCGCACCAGAGGCAGCCCCATGAAACAACATCTACTTTCAGGTTTAGTGGCGTCATTGATTTGCTTTGCACCCGGCACAGCACCTGCCCAAGATGCAGCCAAGGTGCTGAACCTGTTTCAATCACTGCTGGGGGGCGCGCAGCCAACCACGCCTGCGCCTGCTGCACCTGCTGGGGGTATGGCGGGTGCGCTGTTAGGCGCAGCCCTTGCGCCTGGCGCAACACCCCAAGGCAATCGGGGCTCTGACCTGTTTCAATTGCTGTCACAGTCCATTGACCAGATTGACGAGCCGCGCGAAATCCAGATTGGCCAACAGCTCAGCGCCATGCTGCTGGGCAGCAAACCGCTGCTGCCAGACATGATGATGCAGCGCTACGTGAACCAGTTGGGCCGCTGGATCAGCCTGCAATCAGCGCGCCCCAACTTGCCCTGGACATTCGCCGTGCTGGACGACCCCGGATTTAATGCTTTTGCTGCGCCGGGTGGGTATATTTTTGTGACCAAGGGCCTGATAGACAAGGTCGCCGATGAGGCTGAACTGGCGGGGATTTTGGCGCATGAAATTGTTCACGTTACCTCAAAACACCATTTGATTGCCTTGAACAAAGCCGCGCGTGCAGGCCTGTTGACACAGGCCATCGGCTCACAGCTCAGAAACGATTTGGGCGGTTTGGTCTCAGGCCAGCTGCTGGCGCTGGGCCGCAACATGTACACCAAGGGGCTGGACCAAGGCGATGAGCTGGAGGCTGACCGCAGCGGTGTGGCATTGGCAGCACGCGCAGGCTTTGACCCGTATGGACTGGTGGCCGTGTTGCAGCAGTTGCGTACCGCCGCAGCTGACGATGCCTTGTTTGCCTTGTCACTCAGCACCCACCCACCGGCCCAGTTGCGGCTGAACCAGCTGGAGCTGGCCATGGGCAATCGGCTGGATGCCTATTCAGGCCAGGCGGCTTTGACGATAGCCCAGCGCCTGCAAAAACTGGCGGCCGTGCCCAGAGCTGCGGCCGTGCCGAAGAAGAACTAATCTTTGCGGTAGGTAAAAACAAAGATTCCCGTAATCACCAGCACCGTACCCGCTGCTACCCAAGCCGTAAACGGTTCCTTCAGAATCAGCACACCCATCAAAATAGTCGACATCGGCCCGACCATGCCGGTTTGGGCAGCCGTGCTGGCGCCAATGCGCTCAATCGCCATCATCACCATCAGTACCGGCGCAACCGTACAAGCGGTGGCATTGAGCAATGACAACCACATCACCTCGGGTGCCACCCAAGCTGCTTCCAGAGGCCGCAGAAGCAAGAACTGCACAATGCACAGCAAACACGCCACGGTGGTGGCCAGCCCAACCAACCGCAATGAGCCAAGCCGCTTGACCAGCTCGCCGCTGTAAACCAGATAGATGGCATAGCTGACAGCGCTCGAAAACACCAGCAATGCGCCCCAAGCCGCGCCGCTGCGCTCACCTACGCCCTGCACGGCAATTTCGTGGCCAAACACCAGCATCACACCGCAGTAGCTGATGCCCATGCCCAACAATTGCGGGCTGGTGATGCGGCGCTTGTACAGCACCAGCCCGAGCAGCAGGACCAATGTGGGGTTGAGGTACAAGATCAGCCGCTCCAGCGATGCGCTGATGTACGCCAGCCCGGCAAAGTCTAAAAAACTGGCCAGGTAGTAGCCGGTAAAGCCCAAGCCCAGCACGCCCAGCCAGTCTTTGCGGGTGAGTGGTGGCTTGCCTCGACTCGCCCACCAGGCCATGACAGCGAAAAACGGCAGCGCAAACAGCATGCGCAACATGATGAGTGTGACGGCATCGACCCCGTAACGGTAGGCCAGCTTGACGATGATGGCCTTGCCGCTAAAGGCGATAGAACCCATCACAGCCAGCAACAAGCCAGCGCCAAGCTTGTTTTTTGACGCTATTTTATTAATAGCTGCTTACGCCCGTAATTATTGGTCTACAGGCCAATTTGACACCTAAAATTAAGCAAAAAAACACTTTTCAGTGCTTTTTTGACTTAAAAACCAACCGCTTGGCCATCACGCCTCGCATCGCTGGCTGCCATGTAACCTTCAACTTTCGGGTCTCCCGCCAACCAGATGAATTGGCCTGCACCAAAGTCCTGATACGAGTCGTTGATGACTTCCATCCGGTGGCCGCGTTGGGTCAAGCCCTGCACGGTGGCCTGGTTCATGGCGGCTTCCACATTGATCTCAAACCCAGCGTTGTAGCGCCAGCGTGGTGCATCGCACGCTGCTTGCGGGCTTTGCTTGTAGTCCAGCATGCGCACAAGTGTTTGCATGTGACCTTGCGGCTGCATGTTGGCGCCCATCACGCCGTAAGACATCACAGGCTTGCCGTTTTTGGTCAAAAAGGCGGGAATGATGGTGTGAAACGGCCGCTTGCCGGGCGCGACCTGGTTGATGCCGTCATCCACGCTAAAGCCATGCCCCCGGTTTTGAAGGCTGATGCCAAATTCTGGCTCGACGCAGCCCGAGCCAAAGCCCATGTAGTTGCTTTGAATAAAGCTCACCATCATGCCGTCTTCATCAGCAGTGCTCAGGTAAATTGTGCCGCCCTTCACTGGATTACCCGCACCAAAATCCTGCGCCTTTTTCATGTCGATGAGTTTGGCACGGCTGGCCAGATAAGCGTCATCCAGCATTTGCTCAGGGGTCACCGCCATTGACGATGGCTCGGCCACATATTTGTACACATCGGCAAAGGCCAGCTTCATCGCTTCAATTTGCAAATGCTGCGAGTCCACGCCATCCACCGCCAGACTGGCCACATCAAACTTGTCCAAAATGCCGATGGCAATCAGCGCAGCAATGCCTTGGCCATTGGGTGGAATCTCGTGCAGGGTGTGGCCCCGGTAGTTTTTACTGATGGGCTTGACCCACTCGGGCTGGAAGTCAGCAAAGTCGTTTAGCGTGTGGCATCCCCCGTTGGCCTGGGAGAATTTGACGATCGCCTCAGCAATTTCACCGCCATACAACGCGCTGCCCTTGGTAGCCGCTATCGCCCGCAAGCCCTTGGCTGCAGCAGTAAATCTAAACAACTCACCGACAGTTGGCGCACGCCCCCAAGGCAAAAAAGCGTTGGCAAAACCGGGCAAACCTTGCAGCTCAGACGTGGCGGCTGCCCACTTTTGCTGCACCACGGGACTCAAGAGATAACCGCGCTCGGCAATCTCAATGGCCGGTTGCATCAAGTCCGCAAATGGCAACTTGCCAAAGCGCGCGCTCAAAGCCGCCCAGCCGGCGACTGCCCCTGGCACGGTCACTGAGTCCATACCGCGTTTGGGCGGCGTACTGCCACCGGGATATTTGCGTTCGAAGTACTCGGGTGTCCAGGCCTGCGGCGCACGACCCGAGGCATTCAAACCATGCAGTTCCCTGCCGTCCCAAATCAGCGCAAAGGCATCACTGCCCAAGCCATTGCTGACCGGCTCAACGATGCTCATCACTGCCGCAGCGGCTATCGCTGCATCCACCGCGTTGCCACCCAGAAGCCGCATGCGCAGCCCGGCAGTTGAAGCCAGTGGGTGCGAGGTAGAGACAACGTTGCGGGCAAAAACCGGGATCCGGGTCGTGGTGTAGGGGTTGTTGAAATTGAAGTTCATGGGGCTTAAAAAGATTTATTCGACAGAAATTTTGCGATCAGCAATGATTTTTTTCCACTTGGCATTGTCGGCCTTGACCATGGCAGCAAAGGCTTGGGGCGTGCCGCCTGCAGGCTCTGCGCCCAGGCGGGCAAAGCGTTCTTTCACATCTGCATCCGCCAGGGCGGCATTGACGGCCTGGTTCACTTTGGTGGTCAGGTCTGCTGGCATATTTTTAGGACCGTACACGCCAAACCAAGTGACCGACTCAAAACCCGGCAATACCTCAGCCACGGTGGGCATGTCAGGCGCAAGAGCACTTCGTTTTGCGCTGGTCACGGCCAGGGCGCGCAGCTTGCCGTCTTTAACGTGTGGCATACCCGTCACAAACGAGTCGAACAGCACATCGACCTTGCCGCTGACCAAATCAGGTATCGCCAGCGCCGTGCCGCGGTACGGAATGTGCAAAATGTATGTGTCGGATTGGGCTTTGAAATACTCGGTGGTCAAATGCACAATCGTGCCGTTGCCACTGGATGCGTAGTTGAGCTTGCCCGGGTTTTTACGAGCGTAGTCGATCAATTCACGCATGGTTTTGACAGGCAGCGTGTTCGGCACAACAACGATGTTGGGCGAGCTTGCCACATAGGCAATCGGCGTGAAATCGGTTTCGGCGTTGTACGGGATTTTCGGGTTGATGGCCGGGCCGATGCTGTGCGTACTGGATGTGGCCAGCAGCAGCGTGTAGCCGTCAGCCACTGATTTTGAAGCTGCATCGGCACCAATCGTGCCGCCTGCACCGGGCCGGTTTTCAACCACCACGGTTTGGCCAATTTTCTCGCCCAGCTTTTGTGACAGGGCTCTGGCCAGAATATCAGTCGCACCACCTGCCGGGAAGGGCACGATCAGGCGAATCGACTTGGTCGGGTAAGCCTGCGCCAGAGCATTCAAGGGCAAGGCAGGAAGTGCAGCCACTACAGCAGCACTCAACATCAAACGGCGGCGTTTCAGCATTTCTATTCCTTTACTTTTCAAAAACCTTGTTGCGCAAGCGGCGCATCAAGTACCAGATCGTCAATAGGACGACAGGTATGGCCAATGCGGCGGTGACTTCAGGGTTGAGAGGCCAGCCGATTGATTTGACACCGCGTGCAAGAAACAGCACCAAACCAACAATGTAGTAGGTAATCGCTGCTACCGACAAGCCCTCAACTGTGGCTTGTAATTTGAGTTGCATGCCCTGACGTTCATTCATCGCGCTTAGCAGTGCCTGGCTGCTTTGCTGCTGCTCAATTTCTACTCGGGTACGCAACAGGTTGCTGATGCGAGAAACGCGTTGGCTGAGTGCGTCTTGCCGCCGCGTGGCCCACTGACACGTGCTGCGCGCAGGGCTCAAGCGCCTGTCCATAAATTCACGAATGGTTTGCAAGCCCGCCAGGCGCGACTCAGCAATGTCGTCGATGCGTTTATCAACCAATTCAAAATAGGCGCTGCTGGCTGAAAAACGCGAATGGCTGGTGGCGTGCTGGCTTTCAACCTGACCCGCCAAGCGGGTCAAACGGTCCAGCAGTTGCGGCTCTTCGTCGCGGCTTGCGCTGCGAATCGAACCTGCCAGCTCGGCCAGCTCTCGTTCGGCATTGCCCAGTACTTCAGACGCGTCACGCGCAGCGGGCAAACCCATCAGCGCGGCCATGCGGTAGGTTTCTATTTCCAGCAGCTGTTGCACCAAGCGGCCCAAACGGCGGGTAGAAATACCGCCCGTCAAAAGTAGCATGCGCGAAAATCCATCCGCGTGAATGGCAAAGTCGGTGTAGACCTCGGCGTAACCATCGGCCACAGTGGAAGCAACCAGCGTGTCTTCATGCATGACGCGCTTGATCAGCTCATCAGCATCGTCGGCACTGCTTGGCAAGGCCCACACATGCACGCTGGCCAGGCACTGCCCCGGCAAAGCAGCCAGCCATTCTTGCGGTACGACTTGGGTGGCGGTTACCGGTACTTGGCCCACCGCTGGGGATGAATCAAGCTGCCGAATAAAAGTCCAGGTGACAAACTCGGTGTGCATTTCCCAGCGCAACCGGTACTGTCCTAAATCCATACGCAGATGGGTCGATGCGGCATCGGGCATGGGCAGATGCTGGTTACGCAGCAGCTCGGCCACATGGGCTCTGGACGCTAGCCTTTCGCCGGGGCTGGCCAGCATCACAACATGCGACACCGCTACCGGTGCCGTCATGGACTCGGGTGGACGCGCATGGATTTCGTTGTGCAGCGCCCGCCGTTGGGGATATTGATTTAAAGACATAGCTACCTTTTTTTCTTATATTGTGGCGCAGGCTTGGCGAGCTTGAAAAAGAGCATAAAAAAAGCACCCGAAGGTGCTTTTTTGAAGTCTTGCCCTGGTCAATCTTCGACAAAGGCCTCTTCTCGTTTATTTTTAACAGCGGGCAACAGCACAATGATGAGCATCAACAGACCCGCAGCCAGCAAACCAGCCGACAGCGGGCGTGTGACAAACACGCTCCAGTCACCGCGCGACAACAGCAGCGCACGGCGCAAATTCTCTTCCATCATCGGGCCCAAAATAAAGCCCAGCAACAGCGGTGCCGGCTCGCAGCCGAGTTTGACGAACAAATAGCCAATCACACCAAACGCACCCACTGTCCATATGTCAAAGTTGTTGTTGTTCGTCGAATAAACACCAATCGCGCAAAACAGCACAATCGACGGGAACAGATAACGGTAAGGCACAGTCAGCAGCTTGATCCACATGCCAATCAGCGGCAGGTTCAAAATTACCAGCATCAGGTTGCCGATCCACATCGACGCAATCAGACCCCAGAAGAGTTCTGGGTTACTGGTCATGACCTGCGGGCCGGGCTGAATATTGTGAATCGTCATGGCACCCACCATCAACGCCATCACGGCATTGGGCGGAATACCGAGCGTGAGCAGCGGAATAAACGAGGTTTGCGCACCCGCGTTATTGGCTGCCTCAGGCCCCGCCACACCGCGAATGTTGCCTTGACCAAACGGGACTTCACCCGGCTTGTTTTTGATTTTCTTCTCAAGTGCGTAAGCCGCAAACGCGGCCAGCAATGCACCACCGCCGGGCAGAATGCCCAGTGCCGAACCCAAAAACGTGCCGCGCAACATGGCAGGTGCCATGTTTTTAAAGTCTTCTTTGGTCGGGAACAAACCCGTCACTTTGGCTGTGAAAACTTCACGGTCATCCGCTGGCCTGGCCAGGTTGCTGATGATCTCGCCATAGCCGAACACGCCCATGGCAATCACCACAAAGCCGATACCGTCGGTCAGCTCAGGAATGTCAAAACTAAAGCGTGCCACGCCCGAGTTAACGTCGGTCCCGACCAAGCCCATCAACAAGCCCAGCACAATCATGCTGACCGCTTTGAGCAAAGAGCCCGAGGCCAAAACCACCGCGCCAATCAGGCCCAAAACCATGAGTGCAAAATATTCAGCCGGACCGAACTTGAAGGCCAGTTCCGTCAGAGGTGGTGCAAAAGCAGCCAGAATCAAGGTGCCAACGCAGCCTGCAAAAAACGAGCTGATACCAGCCGCCGCCAGCGCTGGCCCCGCTCGGCCTTTTCGGGCCATCTGGTAGCCGTCAATACAGGTGACGACCGACGATGATTCGCCCGGCAAATTCACCAAGATAGCAGTGGTTGAACCGCCATACTGCGCACCATAGTAAATGCCCGCGAGCATGATGAGCGCCGACACAGGCGGCAAGGCATAAGTAGCAGGCAGCAACATGGCAATGGTGGCCACAGGGCCAATGCCGGGCAGCACACCAATCAGCGTGCCCAAAATGCAACCCACCAGTGCGTACAGCAGGTTGATGGGCGTAAATGCTACGCCGAAGCCCAGGGAAAGATTGGCAATTAAATCCATTTTGTGTCCTTGTTATTTTTATAGGGGATTAACGCGTCAAAAACACAGGCCACACCGGGAACTGCAACTTGAGCACATAGACAAAAGCTATGTAGCTGCCAACGGCCAGCACGGTTGCGAGGATGAAAGTGTTTTTAACCTTCCAGCCCGGCTCAGCAACACTGGCGACAAACACCAGTGCGTAAATGCCAACAATCAAACCCATTGCAGGGATGCCAAACTTGGGCAAACCGGCCAGCAACACGCCAAACAGCAAGTTAGCGGCAATGATGTAAAACAGCGGCTTCCAGGCCCAGGCACCAATTTTGTCGCCACCAACCGTCTCAACAACAAGCGCCTTGAAAGTAATCGCGCTGCCCAGAACGGCCAGTAAAACGCCCAACATCAATGGAAAATAGCCAGGGCCCATGCGCGCACCGGTGCCAACGTTGTAAGTCGTCGCGCCCCAGGCAAACGCCACACCGACGGCCATAAACATCAGGCCGGAGAAAAAGTCTTTTTGACTCTTGATATTCACAACGTGTCTCCTCAATACATAAATCGAACAAAGCAATTGTGCATTTATTCTGACTCCATCAATATGTGGCTTTCACCTACAGGCGGTTTCAGGCCACGAAAAAACGCACCAACTCAGGACATGGGCGGCGTCGAAGCCAGTATTTCTTCAATCGTGGTCAGCCCTTCAGCCACCTTGAGCGCACCACCCAGCCTTAGTGGTCGCATGCCGTCTGTGACGGCCTGGCGGCGCAGCGCGTCAATGTTCGGCTCTTTGGACACTTTTTCTTTGAAAGCCTCAGTGACCATCAACAGCTCATACAAGCCCAGGCGGCCTTTGAAGCCCGTCAAGCGGCAATCCACACATCCCACGGGCTTGAAAGGTCGATAACCGCCGTTCAGTTGCCAAGGCTTGACCAAATCAGTCAGCGCCTCACGCGATGCGTCATCGTCTCTTTCACGACAATTGCTGCATAGAGTACGCACCAGGCGCTGAGCCAAGACACCGAGCAAGGTGGCGTTGATCAGATATGCCGGAACGCCCAACTCCATCAAACGCGACACCGCCGACGGCGCATCGTTGGTGTGCAGCGTGCTGAAGACCAGATGCCCCGTCAGTGCAGCCTGCACCGCCATCTCAGCCGTTTGCAAGTCCCGAATCTCGCCGACCATGATGATGTCCGGGTCCTGTCGCATCAGCGCTCGCAGGCCTTCTGGAAAGTCAAAGTCAAGATGGGGTTGGACTTGCGTCTGGTTAAACGATGGTTCGATCATCTCGATCGGGTCTTCCACCGTACTCACATTGACCGCCTCAGTCGCCAGTCGTTTAAGCGTTGAATACAGCGTGGTGGTTTTGCCTGAGCCTGTCGGCCCGGTCACCAGAATAATGCCGTATGGGCGCTGCACCAGTTGTTCCCAGCGTTTTGCGTCATGGTCGGCAAAACCCAGCGCGTCCAGGTCTTTGGCGGTGGAGTCTGGGTCAAAAATCCGCATGACCATTTTTTCACCAAACGCGGTGGGCAGGGTTGACAACCGCATTTCAATCTCGTCGCCACGCGGGTTGCGGGTTTTAATGCGGCCATCTTGCGGGCGGCGCTTTTCCACCACGTCCATACGTCCCAGCAGCTTGATGCGCGCCGTCATCGCGTTATGCACACCCATCGGCAACTGGTAGACCAGATGCAACACGCCATCAATCCGAAACCGGATCACGCCTTGTTCGCGGCGCGGCTCCAGATGAATGTCGCTGGCCCGCTGGTCAAAGGCGTATTGCCACAACCAGTCGACCACCTGCACAACACCCTGGTCGTTGGCATCCAGCTGCTTGTTGGTTTTGTTCAGTTCCACCAGCTGTTCAAAACTGGCACCGCCTGCGTTACCACCTGATTTGATGGCGGCCTTGACCGACTTGGCCAGCGAGAAAAACTCGGCTGTGTATTTGGTAATGTCGAGCGGGTTGGCCACCACCAGCCGCACACTGCGCTTGGCCTGGCGCTCTACTTCACCCACCCAGTCGGTGATGAAAGGCTCGGACGTGGCCACCACCACCTCCGTCGGCGTAACTTGCACGGGCAGCACTTTGTGGCGTTCAGCATAAATGGCGGACATGGCATCAGCAACCTTGCCCACATCCACTTTGAGCGGGTCAATCCGCAGGTAATTCAGCTTGGCGCGACCTGCCAGCCACTGGGCCATGGTCTCCAGGTCGAGTGGTTTGCCGTCTGCCACGC
>ENA-OFDP01000670-OFDP01000670.1-metagenomes-genome-assembly--contig:-NODE-670-length-14888-cov-8.952943_pt1 | contig 14888 bp, 13 predicted proteins | sample MGYA00153389_OFDP01 | MGnify analysis MGYA00153389 | reverse complement strand
GATCGTCACCATCATCATTTGTGGTAGCAATCTCGACATCGATGCCTCGATCGAGCAAAGCATGAACCATATCAATAACAGCTCGACTCGTCCCCCCCCGTGCTGGGGAGATCGAAGGAATAACATGTAAAATTTTCACTGATAGACTCCAGATCGATCGGCAAATTCTGCTTCTGCTTCAGCTCTAGCATAGTGAGTACGGACTCGATCGACTTCAATCAAATAAGCACCCATCAGTAAATAAGTCAAGAATGCGATCAGCGAAAATGTAATATTTCCCAGTAAAAAACCTTCAAAACAACTGCCGATTAGCATCGATCCTAGCCCCGCTATCACCGCGCTACTTTGGAAAAAGTAATATGAGTTACGATTGCTCAACTGATTTAGTTGCCAGATCATCTTCACAGATTCCCATCCCATCATCATCATCGGAATAAATCCGACTAAGCCAAGAGCAGCACCTGCGGAAAGCCAAGAATTTTCACCATAACCTAATCGACCGCCCTGTTCGAGCGGAGCCCCAAATAAAATATTGTCCATAAAGCTATTCCACATACCACTCCAGACACCTTCACGAGTATTAGTAGTAGATGAAAAGCGATCGCTTACAGAGCCATCGATCCCTGTTGAGGATGAACTTAATGAGTCAGCCCCTAAAAATGGCAAAATCAGGGCTGCGGATATCGCTAAAAACAATACTATTCGGAACCAAGCTCCACCATTATTCCGGTAAAACAATAAAATTGAAACCGCACCCATAATTAACCCAGTGCGAGAACCACTGAGTCCTAAAAAGTATAACGTCACAATTAATGCTGTTACCCATAAGAATTTAGCAAAATTCCATCTGGGTAACTTTTGAATTAAAAACATTAAACACGGAATCGTAGCGGCTAATAGCACGCCTGCATGTTGAGGATTGCCTGTTGTTCCCAGAAAGCGACCATGCACAAAAGTAATTGCTTGACGATTAATTAAAAATTGAACACCATTTACAACGACAAAAATTAATCCTGCGACCGCTATCGATTTGACTGCAAGATGAAAATTCTCATCATCACTCATCCACCTACCCAGCCCCATCTTGAGCATAAAGATGATTCCGCAAAAGGTCAATGCTGAAATCAAAGCGAATTCTTGACTGCCGTAAAGCAGTGTCTTCGCGAAAATGGCAAATTGGACGAACATGAGATAATCGATCGCTTTAGGTAGTATCCGCTGCCGCCAATTATTTTGAGTTTGTAGTGCTAAAAATACCAAGAATATCAGAAATACAATTGCTAATGGTCTACCGAAGGCTCGAATTTGTTGAAGTGGAAATATTAGTGGTGGTGGTACTTTAATCCACTGATCTCCATATGTATTTAGCGATGATGCAAAGCAACAGAGACTAAACAGCAGCCATGCAGTGGGACGATCTCGACCAGCTTTAGCGACCATTAGTAAGCCGATCGCGATACCAATTAGTCCAAAGGGAGTGGAGATGAAACCAAGCAGTTGGTCGATAAAGGTTTTATTCATACTTTGATTTTATTTGGTCAAACTCACTCGTGCATCCGCTTCTGTGGCGGAGCGAGAAGATTTTGAAATAAGTTGGGTATTTACTGCTGTCTGGAGCAAAGCTTGCCACCGATCGACCCAAATACCAGTCGCATAAGGTGCAGCTAGCTCTTGAGAGCGTTTACCCCACACTGGTAATTCGGCGTGACGCTGATGAAAGGTAAGTAAGGCTTGGGTGAGGCTTTTAGTATTCTCTTCAGGAATAACTAGACCGTTGTACCACGGACGGACAACTTCCACGCCGGAACCACAGACATCAGTGCAAATAATTGGTAAACCTGCGGCGGCGGCTTCGACAATGGCTAATGGCCAAGGATCGAAGCGGCTGGGGAGGATAAATGCACCTGCCGATTGCCAGACAGATTCCATTTCGCTAGGCTGCAAAAAGGCGCGATCGATAATTCCTGGCTTGTCTACTAATTGAGATTTGAGTTCGCCTTGACCGCAACAGACCAAATCCCAAGGATCTTCAACTAAATCGCGATAGTCTTGATAGGCTTGGACTAATAGATCGATCGCTTTAACCGGAATATAACGTCCGATAAACAGAAACGATCGCGGCCAGTCTGCTTGAGATCGTTTTTCCAACAGTGGCACCCAGCTATTGTAATCGATCCCATATAACCCTCGATCGATCCGATCGGCTGCAATCCCCAATCGCTTGGCATATTGCCAGCTTCGCTCGCCAGTGACGACCACTCGATCCATCCGTTGCAGAAAAGAGCGTAGTACTAGCGGTGCCAGTCGTTGGCGCAAATTATCTTTCCACGGTGTATCCATACCCATGACAAAAGCGGTATTTTGGAGATCAGTCGCAGTGACTAATTTACAGTAGGGTTGGTGCAACCAGCCACAGACAACCACAACATCGGGGCGTTCTGATAACACCAGTTGCTCGATCTGTATTGAGTCTTGTCGCTCCTGAAGATCGAGTAATTTGCAGGGAATACCTTGCATCAATCGATCGCCAAAGGCAGTTTCTGTCAATGCTTGAAAGGCAATTACAAAGACATCCACCTCGGCTGATTCGTTGAGCGCGCGCCAGCAGGCAGCCATATAGCCAGAAATATCCGACCAGCAGAAAACGACTTTGGTCATTGAGATGGTTTGATTGTATGTATAACTGACAACTTATGAATATTGATGAAAAACATCAACTAGTCGATCGACACAGCGATCCCAAGTGAATTCATCTGCACGTTCGCGTCCAAGCTGCTCGTACTGGTAGTGTAGTTGTGTATCTCGATCGAGATTAATTAAAATATCAGCAATTGTAGCAGCATTTTCTGGCTCTACGACAATTGCGGCTGAACTTCCCACATCAGGGATCGCACCTTTATTTGACACTACCGCAGGTGTCCCTACCGCCATTGCCTCTAGCATGGGAATGCCAAATCCTTCATATAGAGATAAGAATAAAAGAGATGATGCCATCCGCACAAATTCAGGTAGCTGACTGTCATCAACCATTCCTAGCAATACTATGTTGTCTAAAGTATTTGCTATGTTAACTAGTTCGGGTTCGCTAGAACCAACAATTAAAATTTTGAGCGGACTTTTCCTGAGTGCCAACTCCTTTGCCACTTCAATAACGTGATATCCTCCTTTTTTATATCTGAGTCCACCAATTACAATTGTATAAGGCTCAGAGATCGGAGCTTGTAAGTACTTCTTATCGATTTTTGCTATCTCAAAAAAAGCCGTATCGACTCCATTCCCAACTACACTAATTTTTTCAGGTTTAACATTTAGTAATTCGACAATCCGCTGCTTGCTGTAGTTAGAAACCGTACAAATACAACTTGTTTTCTCGATCGCCTTAGCTATCCAAATTTTAGTTTTTAATCTTTGCCATTTGTGGCTGCTACTATTAGACCAAGGTAGATCCGGTTCGATCGTGTGCATATCGTGCATGGTGACGATCGTGGGGATATTTTTATCGATCGGAATATACTCAGCAACTGGAGAATACAAGCAATCTGTTTCTCCAATAAATTTATCCATTTTAGGCAGATCGAGAAATTTCCATAATCTCTCAGCTAACAGCTTTTTATAAGGATAAGTTCGCAGCTCAAAATTTTGTAAAGGTGTCCGAGGATCGAGTTGAAGCTCGGCATTTAGATATTCCTCAGCAACTAATAATGAAAGATCGAAACCTTGTCGCTTAGAAAGATTGAGCAATATATTATTGATATGCTTTCCTACGCCCGTACAAGGTAAATAAGTGCGTTCGGGTTGTAAGTATGTAGTGATACGCATTTCAAAATACAGTTATTTAAGTTTAGCGGCTAAAATAGTATTTGCATAAAATCGATATATTTGGGGATGATGAACTAGTTCTGCGATCAGTTTTTCATGAATTGGTACCTTGCCGTAAAACCCATCTAGCACACTCATAAAATTAGGTACTTCTGTGATAAAACCATTATCCTTCAAAAGTTGTGGGGCTATACTAGCTAATTCTTGGCGATTATCTAGTAGCAGCTTACAGAGTAAATTTAATCTAGTGCAAACAAACTCATTGTCGTAACTAGCAATTATATCTGTGCGACCATTCTTACCAAATTCTTTGGCTTTGTCCTGACGATCGTAGACTTCTTTCATTGCCTGAATGAAAGATGTTGTATTGTTGACAACAAGTCCTGTCTGCTGATGTTTAATAAGTTCAACTTGACTATTATCTTTCATCGGAGAACTCAAAACGATCGATGGAGTCTCACACAATAGTGATTCAGCTAAAACTATCCCAAAACTTTCCCCAATTCGAGAACCATGAAGCATCACATCCATGCTTGAGTACAAAAGTCGTAACTCTCCATCATTTTCTATCTTAGGTGTTATAAATACTTTATTCTTAATATTTACAGGTAGATTCTCAACCAGCTTGACAATTGACGGTGGTGGGGAAACCAACAATAGTGAAACATTATTGTTGGTTTCAGCAATGTGTTTAAAGCCATTTACAATAATAGGATGCCATTTCACTTCGCAATTAGCACCTATTCTACCAAACACAAAATCATTTTGAGGTATGCCTAGTTTATTTTTGCAATCGATAATATCTTGCGTGGAACTTCTGTAGAATAAGCTTGAAATTAACGAGTTAGGTAAAATAGTAGCTAATGGCTTGTAAGTTAGAGATTTTGACCATTGTAGCCATTTCCACAAACACCATTTTGTTAGATGCAAATGGATGTCGATGATATTGGGCTGAATTTTATAATCTACACGAGAAAAGATACTAGTCTCAATTACGATCGGATTGACCCTGTTTTTGAGTTCAACTATTATTTGATTTATTTTCTCATCATATGTACCCGCTCGGTGAATATGAACGATATCTGGCGACCAATTAGAGATTTCATCTATACTTCCTGGTTGAGTAGCTATGCAAGAGCAGACGATTCCTTCCTTAGCTAAATACTCTGTTCTGCTTCCAAGAGCATTAATTGTTAAAACTCGAATGTCATGTCCTAGAGCCTTCATACCAAGAGAGTAGTTTTGAGCTACTCGTTGTGACCCTCGGTAATCGAGATCTTGTAAGAGAGTCAAATATTTCATTTTCTAAATTAGTAATTTAAACTATTATTGTTTCTCCCACTTGGGGTCATTACACGATCGGGAAAACCGACGGGATAAAGGGAGCAAGTGATGCACCTTTTCAAGACAGCGAACTAGGATAGAGAGCGCAGAGGGGGAGAATAGAAATTCTGATGAATCAGGATTTCTATATAATAGTCTCAAAATCACCTATTTGAGTAAATTGAGAGACCAAAGTCCGTTACCACAATCTGGATCGCTAATAAAGGTTCGCGAGTAACCGAACTTACTAAGATAGGTTTCTATATCATTTAAGGCCACCTGGGTTCTATACTCAAAAAATATTCGCTTGATTAAGTTACTAATAAGTGATTTTTCCGCACCAATTAAGACTTCAATTTCATGATCTTCCACATCTAGTTTTAACAAATCTACTACTTGTAAATTGTGTTGAGTAACGATCCAATCTAGAGTAAGTGCTTTGACTATAAAATTGCCATTTTTTGAAACCTGAGATAGAACTGATGAGTTTTCATTAATTGTCATAGCTAACTCACCTTCTTTAGAGCTAACTGCATTATTTAAAGCAATCCCATTAATATCGTTTTTTTCAAAATTATAAGTCAATCTTGAATAAGTATTGGGACTAGGCTCTATTGCAATAATAAAAGCGGCATCTTTTAAAGCAAGGGAAAATAAACCTATATTTGCACCACAATCAATAACAACCCAGTCACTAATGTTTTCCCTTAGAAAAAGTTTTTCTGATAATATCTTAATTTCTTCGAGTGGTGTAAGTTCCCCCTGACTTGGAAGAAATCTGAGGTAAAAATTCTTGAATTTGATATCTACTGGATTGGCTACTGTCGAGGAAGATATTTTGCTTGATACTAAAGTTGTTAGAAGTTTATAGTAATTATAAAATCCATCAGTCTGTTTTAGTAAAAATGTAAAAGCTTTAATTGTGTTACTTGAGATTAGTTGCATAATATTTTTAAAATCTGAAAATAGGTGTATGTACGAATAGATATGGAGCGTGAAAATTAAAGATATCTGATAGTAAAATCTTGTACAATAAGATAAAATTTACTCTTTAATAATTTAACTACTGCTTAGTAAACAATTTGACTGAGTATCAAAATACTTGTTTGAGAAAGGTATTTTTGAATGCGATTGTAGATATTAATAATGATGATAGCCAAGTAATAATAGATATTAAAATGATAGTAATTCCCAACGAGATCTGCAAATAAACTTTCCAGCTACATCGATCGATTATATAGAAAATTAATCTAATGACAAACCAATGTACAGCATAGATTCCAAGCGCATGTCTAGATGATATTTCTATGATTTTCTTCAGAAGAGCAGATTTACTAAATATTTTTTGAATCCTCCACTCATTTGATTGAAGTAGTAAAATTATAGAAAAAGTTTGAAGAATTATGAAAATACTTTGAGGCTCTTCCCAAGTTTTCATAAAATTGCCACTTTTCAAGCTTGTGAAAAAAGTCAACAAAAATGCAATTAAAGTTGAAAGTACGATCGATAGTAGCAAATAAATATCTTTAGGCTTCTGATATTTATTGTCAATTATTAATTTTGGAAGTAGAAAGTATCCAAAATATATACTCCCCCACCCCAGTCCCTCACTATAAAATGAGCTTACTGATTCTCCAGTAATTAATAACCAAATAGAAGTGACATGATAAATAAGAGAGTTTAGTGAAAATGCAATACATAAAGCTATATATCCTTTGAAATCTAGATGCTTAAACAACAATCGAGATATTGGCAAAGAAATATATAAGCCTAGCAACATATAAAGGAACCATAAATGGGTTCCAGCAGCCCAAATACCAAAGGGGCTTCTTATTAAGAGTTGCTTGATAAAATCTCCATTATCTTTGCCACTTAAAGCTAATGCCAGCAGCAAATAAAATAGAGACCAAAACAACAGAGGTTTAATGAGTTTGCCAACTCTTTTTCTTACAGAGTCTTGCTTCCCTAACAATACATAACCACTAACAATCACAAAAAGTGGGACTGCTGAACGTGGAATTACATTCAAAAAAACTACTGATATCCAATTAAATAAGTCTGATGACTTAAATAAGTTGGTGGTGTACATGTCAGAGACATGTATTAATATTACAAAGAATGCACCTATTGTTCTTGCGACATCTATCCAAGAATATTTTTGACTTTGCGAATCCGATCCATGACTCATCACATAAATACCTCTAATGAATTAGATGTCTCTCACCAACTTATACATATTACTAAGTATGTATCTAAAACTATGACATCATACACTCATAAATTTTCAATGTTGCAGCCGCTGTTTTTTCCCAGCTAAAAAAATCAGATCTATTTAGACTATGCTGAGAGTACTTAGACCGTAAATCGGAGCTACGATCGAGCTTAACTATATATTCACAAAGAGTATCTTTATCTGTGGGTGAAACTAAAAACCCAGCTTCTCCAACGACTTCGGGTAAAGATGAAGTATTAGAACTGATGACTGGACAGCCACACTGCATCGCTTCTAGCACTGGCAATCCAAATCCTTCATAAAGAGAAGGAAAAATAAAACCAATCGCACCACTATAGATTGCTGCTAAATCAATATCGTCTATAAAACCTGCAAAATGAATGAATTTTAAATCTGTATCAGTTAAATGGTTATCATTTATCATCGATACTGCTGCATTCTTATTACCACCGCAGATTACTAGGTGTAAATCTTTGTTTTTTTCTTGTGAAATAACCTGTTTAAAACAAGATATTAAATGATCCATATTTTTGTGGGGAGCTAAAGAATGAAGAGATAGGAAGTAATCTCCTTCTGGAAGCTGATATTTTTGTTTTACTACTTCAATAACTGATTTATCTAAGACTGGATAAAAAAGTTCGGGAGACGCAGCCCAATAAATAGTAACGACCTGTTCCGTGTTTAGCTTTTTCCTATTTAATAAATCGTTACGGGTAGCATCTGATACCGTTGTCACCCAATCATTCGGTTGAATAGTATCAATTAATCTTTGTGTGATACCTCGTTGCCCTGGAGCAAAATATTTTTCATCTAAAAGTAACGGAGTTAGATCGTGAACTGTTTGTAAGTGACGATTAGGAAGTGCTTTCCTGACTTGCTTAGGAATGCGCGGATAAGAAGAGTGAAAAATATCAGCTTGAGCTAATATATTTACATCGATCGGTTGCCTAGTTATATTCAGTATCCTAGAAATATTAGGCAAAGTTAAATGCTTCGTTTTTTCAATAAGGCTATTATTGTTAGTTTGTTTATTTAATTGATTAACATTTCTACTAAAAGAGCTGACAGGATGTATGGCAGAACGGAGATTTGGATAAGCATCAAGGAGCCGTTCTGTTTGTAGCGATGCCTCGATCGATCCAGTAGCCGAGAAACTAAGATTGTTACCTAGATTTTGATGTAATAAGTCAGCTAATGTCCAGGCGGTACGAGCGATACCCGTTCTTGTCTTAGGATTATCGCCAACTGAAGAAATATCGAAAATTACTTTCATAAGTTATGTCTTATTTTGTCAATAATTGACGAATACTTCCAAATGTATATCTAGTCCAATAAGCACCAGGATTTTTGCAGGAAAGTAACAACATTTTTATAGCTTTAGTAATTCGGATCGTTCTATTATGCTGCTGACCAATGCTGGCTAGATCTTCATACCAGACTAACCGCGACAACCATAATTTAGCTGGCCGATCGAGAGCTTGATAAACGGGATCTGCAATAATGCTACTGGCAATTTTCTGCCCTTCTTGCTCGATCTTACCTGGAGCAGTTTTCTGTTCTTGATGACATCTAAAATTAACTAACGTCCGATCGCTATAATTTACTTTTGGATAGTGGTAGAGATACCTGACTACCCGATCGAAATCAAATTGCAGACGTAATTCTTCATTTAATGAACCAATTTCTTTCAAGTATTTAGTCTTAAACCAAAATCCTGGCTGGTGGTATACTGTATCGCGGTCTTGCGGTTGCTCGGTTGTATTGAATCTAGTCAATAAACCTTTGGAAGTTATATTTTGGGGGAATACTTTTACTTCTCTTCCAGACTCATCAAAATTATTCACGACACCAACAAAAGCATCGCTATCTTGCATTCCTTGGGCGATCGCAAACAAAGCACCTGGCATTAAAACATCATCTGAATTAATCCAGTTAAAGATTTCACCCGTTGCTTTTTCCAGTCCTTTATTGATCGCATGAGTTTGACCGCGATCGGGTTCGCTTACCCAATAAGTTAACCACGGCTCGTACTTTTTGATAACTTCGATTGAGTTATCGGTACTCTCACCATCAATGATGATGTACTCTAAGTTTGGATAACCTTGCAGCAAGACCGATCGAATAGTTTCTTCTAAATAGTGTCCGTAGTTATAATTGGGAGTAAGTACAGTAATTTTAGGATACTCTCGATCGACCAAGGAGACATGAGCATCGACGGAATTTTCCGAAGACCACGGCCATCCTATTTTGTTAGTTAAAGGTAACGAGGAAGAGAGCGTCATTATGAAAAAAATTTTAATTCTTGGTAAACAGGGGCAGATTGCTTGGGAGCTTCAGGTTACTCTTGCCAGTTTGGGTAACGTGACAGTGTTTGGTAGTCAGGAGCTGGACTTAGCCAATCCAGACCAAATTAGAGAGCAAGTCCGACAGGTTCAGCCCGATATTATCGTCAATGCGGCAGCTTACACCGCCGTAGACAAGGCAGAAACTGAGCCAGAGCTTTGTGCAGCGATTAATGCTGCCGCTCCAGGGATTCTAGCAGAACTAGCACGAGAATCTCAAGCTTTGCTCGTACATTACTCCACTGATTATGTGTTTGATGGTAGCAAGACTAGCCCCTATTTAGAAACCGATCTTACCAATCCACTGGGTGTATATGGAGCGAGTAAATTAGCTGGTGAGCAGGCAATTGTGCAAGTAGACTGTCCGCATCTAATCTTGCGGACGACTTGGGTTTATGGCAATCGGGGCAAAAACTTTTTGCTGACTATTTTACGTCTAGCCGCAGAGAGATCGGAACTGAAAATTGTTTCAGATCAGATTGGGGCACCAACTTGGAGTAGATCGATCTCCGAAGCCACATCGCAAATAGTATCACAGTGCGGTGACGATCGATCTTTGAGGGGCTTGTACAATCTCTCAGCGGCGGGAAAAACTAGTTGGCACGGCTTTGCTAGTCAGATTGTCAGTCAATATCGAGAATTACATCCAGATCGACACCTTACCATCCAAAACATCTTACCGATTCCTGCTAGTGAGTATCCCACACCAGCACAGCGTCCCGCCAACTCAGTACTAGATAATAGCAAGATTTTGACTGATTTTGGCGTGCAGTTACCAGATTGGAACTTGAGCCTGAGTCAGTTACTCGCCAGATGGGAGTAGACTCAATACGGTTTGGTTGAGCAAGCCAACCCCCAATTCTGGGGGAGCAAGATCGATAGAAGTCCCCCAGAATTGGGGGATTTAGCGGCGCGATATGGGCGGGGTTCCCCCGCACATATAATCGCGACAAGACAGGGGGCGATCCGAACGATCGAATTGATTAACCGAACCGTATTGGGAGCAGACTTAGAGCATCAGACAAACTTGGTAAATCGGCATCTTTTGATGACATAATTGGTTCATGAATTGGCCACTTAATGCCAATTTGTGAATCGTTCCAAATTAAACCTGCTTCATCACCAGGAATGTAGAAATCCGTACATTTATACAAGAACTCGGCACTATCGCTCAGTACGCAAAACCCATGAGCAAAGTTTTCGGGAATATACATCTGCTTTTTGTTTTCAGCAGATAGAATTTCGCCATGCCATTTGCCAAAGGTAGGTGAATTGCGGCGGATATCTACAGCCACATCAAAGACCGTTCCTTGAGTAACTCGGACTAATTTACCCTGAGGATACCGAAGTTGAAAATGCAATCCTCTCAGGACATTTTTGGTAGAATAAGATTGATTATCCTGCACAAAGTCTTTGGGAATCCCAGCTTCTTTATACTTCTTTTGTTGATAAGTTTCTAAAAAGTAGCCCCGACTATCGGTAAAAATTGGTGGGATGAAAACAATTACTTCAGGAATGGAAGTTTGCACGATCTCCATGACTGGTTATACTCCTTCTGTGGCTAGTTTGAGTAAATACTGTCCGTAATCATTTTTAGCCATAGTATTACCGATCGAGATTAATTGTCGATCGTCAATGTATCCCATCCGAAAGGCTACTTCCTCAATACAAGCAATTTTTAATCCCTGTCGTTGTTCGATCGTTTCTACAAAGACTGAGGCTTGGAGCAAACTGCTGTGAGTGCCCGTATCTAACCATGCGGTGCCTCGACTCAGTTTATCCACTTTTAATTGTCCCAGATCCAGATATTTCTGATTGACACAGGTGATTTCGAGTTCGCCCCTGGCGGAAGGGGCGATCTGATGAGCGATATCGATGACTTGGTTGTCGTAAAAATATAAACCAGTCACTGCATAATTAGATTTGGGTTGTAAGGGTTTTTCCTCGATCGAAACTGCTGCTCCATCAGGATCGAATTCGACAACTCCATAGCGGGAGGGATCGCTGACATAGTAACCAAATACAATCGCTCCTTTGGTTAGCTGCGCTGCTTGTTGGAGGCTGACACTGAGGTTATCGCCGTAAAAAATATTGTCACCCAAGACTAAGGCAACTGCATCATTACCGACAAACTTCTTGCCGATGATAAAGGCTTGCGCTAAGCCTTCTGGTTTGGGCTGAGGCGCGTAACTAATCGATAAACCAACCTGACTGCCATCGCCCAATAACTCTTGAAATAGCGGTAGATCGTGTGGGGTTGAAATCACCAGTATTTCCTGAATCCCTGCCAGCATCAGTGTTGACAAAGGATAATAAATCATCGGCTTGTCATAAATTGGCATCAGTTGTTTGGAAATCACCCGTGTGAGAGGATACAACCGTGTGCCGGAGCCGCCAGCCAAAATAATCCCTTTCATGCCTCTACTCCCAATCGTTGTTGCTGATACTTATCAGTGGTGACAGTTTGGCACCAAGCTTGATTGTCTATATACCATTGCACCGTCCGCCGCAGCCCAGAGTTGATATCTTCTTTGGGTTCCCAGCCGAGTTGTTGCTGAATTTTAGTAAAATCGATCGCATAACGTCGATCGTGCCCAGGTCGATCTTGGACAAATTGAATCAGTTGCTGGTGTGGACAGTGGGGAGAAGTTGGTAATAGTTCGTCCAAAATCGCACACAGCTCATTCACCAGCCAGAGATTATCACGTTCGGCATTACCGCCAACATTATAGGTTTCACCAGGTGCACCTTTCTCTAATACTAAGGCGATCGCGTGACAGTGATCTTCGACATAAAGCCAGTCTCGCACATTTTGACCATCACCATATACTGGTAAAGGTTTACCCGCAAAGGCATTGAGAATCATCAAGGGGATCAGTTTTTCAGGAAACTGATAAGGCCCGTAATTATTGGAACAGTTGGTGATTAATGTTGGTAAACCGTAGGTATGAAAGTATGCTCTCACCAAATGGTCGGAACTAGCTTTTGATGCTGAGTAAGGACTATTGGGGGTGTAGGGCGTTAGTTCTGTAAAGGCTGGCTCATGGGCAGTTAGAGAACCAAATACTTCATCGGTGGAGATGTGGAGAAAGCGAAATTGCTTTTGGGCATCATCAGTCAGTTTTCGCCAATATTGACGAGTGGATTCTAATAAATTGAATGTACCATTAATATTAGTTTCAATGAAGCTAGCGGGGCCGTCAATCGAGCGGTCGACATGAGTTTCTGCTGCAAAGTTGACAATCGATCGAGGTTGATATTTATCTAGTAGGTTGTCGATAAGTTGTCGATCGCCAATATCTCCTTGGACGAAAATATGTCGATCGTTAGTTGCAAACTGCTCGATCGTGGCTAAGTTACCAGCATAAGTCAATTTATCTAAATTGATTACTGTTAGCTGTGTAGAACTGAGGATTTGTGAAACAAAGTTGGAACCAATAAATCCTGCTCCGCCCGTAACCACAATATAGTTTTTATTCATTGTTTATATGTTATTTTTGAATTTAAACAGTAGAATATGTGATTAAAAGGCTGTCAAAGTGAGTAATCTCAACTTCAGTATTTACCATTATTTTTGGCTGTTGTGCTAAATACAATCAAGCGCAATTTCCACAGTAGAGTCAAGAGAATCTAGATCCACAAAAAAGTTAGCAAAAGTCCTATCTGTTGTATCACCCCTACAAGAAATATAATAATAAGGGAGTTCATGGGCGGATGCGTATGAAAAGTAATGTAAGTTGTGGTTATCATTTTCCAGTCTAAATTCAACAACTGGATATCCCGAATACATAAACATCATGTTGTTAAAAGCTGCACCTGTTAAACCAACCACAATCTCAGCAGCCGCGAACGCTCGAACCTGATCTTCAAAAGAAAGCTGTTCGGGATAAACCACTGTAAAGCCCTTACCGAGAAGCAGATCGATTACCTGAGATTCATTAACAACCTTACGGTAACTTGCTCCCGCTCTGGAGATATAAAGCCGCGTTCCTTGTTTGGGGCGTGAAAGATTATAGAATCGATGATATATCTCTCTTATTTCTCTGGCAATCTCATCTTTTGGATTTACAAAGCAGGGACCCATAAAGGATGGCATTGCAAAATCTTTTATCAGAGCAACTGAGCTATCGACATAGACGATATTCTCCTCTCTGACACCAAATGGAATTAAGGATTCAAGTCGATATTTCTGTTTTCGATAAGTTGCAGGCAAGATAATTCGATGAGAACCAATCAGATCTCTTGCATAATAAAGACGACTAACTGCATCCGTCATCCAATGCCCATAATTACTACATGCTGCGTCATGGATCAAAAGGCAAGGATGTGATGATAAGTAAGCCCGATCCTTAATAAAATTTGCCCAGGCACGACCAATAAATTTAAGGCTTTTATAGTTGGAAAAATACTTGGGGATGACCAATGACTCTTCGACAATCGCGGAAAAGTTGTTGAGTGCTATGCCTTGTGTGATGTCTACAAGTATATTCTTACCAATAGTAATCGAAATTTCATTACACGATATATCGATCGCGTTGGCAAAAAGCCATTTGTCTGACGCGGCTAGGTTTTGTGGAAGTGTTCGACTCCACTCAAAGGGACCAATCTGATTAATTTTCTTAATAGACATGCAGGATATGATTCAAGAAGTATCTCTAAATAATGCGATGTATACTACCATATTTTGACTTATGTTGGAGGGAGCAGGATTCTCTGAAAGAGATGGTTTTTCATATACATGTTTTTAATGCTAATTAAATAGAACTTCTAGCGATGTCTAAAAATCGATTACCGAATTCTCGAATTTCTATCGAGGCAGTTTCGATCGCGATTTGCTCTTGTTATAGATCCGAACCAGCATAAGTCAATTTGTCTAAATTGATTACTATCGATCGCGTGGAACCGACGATTTATGAAATAAAATTTGAACCAGTAAACCCCGACCTACCCGTAACCAAAATATAGTCTTTATTCATTGTTAGATCCGGATGATTAACTAAGAGATTGATAAACCGCAACGGTTTGGGCTGCGGTTTTGTCCCAACTAAATTGTTTGCAGCGATCGTGTCCTTTGGTAATAAGTCTGTCTCGTTTGCTTGACGAATCAATTAGGTCGAGCAATATATCTGTCAGATCTCCAATCGCTTTGGGATCGAATAAAATACCCCCAT
>ENA-OFDP01000669-OFDP01000669.1-metagenomes-genome-assembly--contig:-NODE-669-length-14897-cov-6.280757_pt1 | contig 14897 bp, 16 predicted proteins | sample MGYA00153389_OFDP01 | MGnify analysis MGYA00153389 | reverse complement strand
TATGTAGAGCTGAATCAGGAAGGCGTTGCCCATGACCAGATCGCCCAGCGTCATGCGGCCATCGACTACGCCCTGCGTAGCGCGCCACAGCATCGCCACCAGGCCCACCGCAATGATGAGTTGCTGACCGCTGTTGAGCATGCTCAATGTGCGCTGGCTTTTGATCGCTGCTTTGCGGTACTTGGCCAGGTTTTCATCATACCGATTCGCTTCAAAATTTTCATTGTTGAAGTACTTGACGGTCTCATAGTTGAGCAGCGAGTCAATCGCGCGGCTGTGAGCAGACGAATCCAGCTCGTTCATTTCTTTTCTGAATTGCGTGCGCCACTCAGTCACCGTTACGGTGAAGGTGATGTAACAGGCCAAAGCCGCCAGCGTGATCCAGGCAAACCAGATGTCGAACTTCACCGCCAAAATACTCAGCACCAGCGTGACTTCAATCAGCGTAGGGATGATGCTGTACAGCGAGTACGAGATGAGCGAGTGCACGCCGCGTGTGCCGCGCTCAATGTCGCGCGTCATGCCGCCAGTCTGGCGTTCTAAATGAAAGCGCAGGCTGAGGGCGTGCAAATGCCTGAACACTTGCAGTGAAATCTTTCGCGATGCGCCTTCGGTGGCTTTTGAAAATACCAGCTCACGCAGCTCAGTGAACAGTGATGTCGACAAGCGCAGCAATCCATAGCCCAGCAGCAGCGCAGCGGGAACTACCAGCAGTGCCTGACCAAGCGCGATATTGCCGGGCTTGATATTCATGGTGTCGACAAGATTTTTGAGCAGCAGCGGCACACCGACATTGCCCAGCTTGGCGAACAGCATGAAGCTCAAGGCTGCCAGCACGCGCCATTTGTAGTCCCACAGATAAGGGAACAGACGCTTTAATGTGTCCCAGTCAGAGCGTTCGGGCAGCGCGACCGCAGCTGCATCAAGGGGTGAAACGGGCGGTGCATTCGGGGGAGAAGCAGCACCGGGGGCCATAGAACGCATAAATCGGAAACCTTCAGGGACAATCGCGGGTGTTATTAACCAAGCATACAGATTGTGCCTATGACCTCCGAATCAAGCGCCAGGCCCACCAATTCGCCTACCGGGCAGCGGGTGCACCTGCCGACCGACAAAGAACTGGTGCTGAAAGTCATCACCATGCCGGCCGACAGCAACGTCAATGGCGACATTTTTGGCGGCTGGGTGATGGCGCAAGTTGACTTGGCGGGCTCGGTGATTCCGGCGCGCCTTGCCGGTGGGCGTATTGCAACCGTGGCAGTAAACCAGTTTATTTTCAAGCAGCCGGTGAAGGTGGGCGACTTGTTGAGCTTTTACTCTGAAGTTGAGCGGGTGGGCAACACGTCCATTACGGTCAAGGTTGAGGTGTATGCCCAGCGCATGCGCCAGCCAGAGCCGATCATCAAGGTGACTGAGGCCAACCTGACGTACGTGGCAATTGACGACTTCGGCAAGCCGCGCAAGGTTGAACAAAATCCAGGCACGCCCTAGAAACCCTCTGCACAACTCCCTGCGGTCTGTGATCAGCCGGACTCGGGCGGTCTGCTGAGTTGTTTTTCTGGCCAATAGCCCTGCTATTGGCTGCAAAAAGACGCCTTGCAGCCCATCCCGATCCGACTGCCACAGCCTCGCCAGAGTTACGCAGAGGGTCCCTAGGACACGATATACGCAGCCGCGCCGACTGACAGCAGCTTTCCGCCAGCATCCAAAAACTCCATGCGCGTGCTGGCCACGCGTGAGCCAAGGCGGAGCACCTCGGCGCGCAACTCAAACGCATCACCCAGGCCGGGGCGCAAATAGTCCACCCGCAGGTCGATGGTGCCGAGCTTTAAAAACCGGTGTAGCCGCTGTGCTGGCGGCTCGTCCATGTGGCGCGCGCCAATGGCCACCATTACGGCCAGCCCGCCCATTGCGTCAAGCCCCGCGCTGATCGCGCCACCATGAATGCGGTTGTGCGCGAAGTGGCCAATCAGCTCCGGACGCATCACCATGCGGGCGGTGACGCGGTCTTGCGTCATAGAGGTAATTTGCAGGCCCAAGGTTTTATTGAAGACTATTTTTTCTTCAAACAAATCCTTCAGGCCAGCGATGAACTCATCCTCAAACGTAACCGGTCCGGGAGTGGTGTTTGCCTGCGTTGCTGATTTTTTCATTCGACTGATTGTGCTGCAAGCGCCATCTGCCGATCGATTAAGCTCGAAACAGCAGACAACAAACGATTCGGAAGATACACATGGCACCTACAACATCGGCCCTTGAAAAGTTACCCGTAGCAGTCGTCACCGGGGGTGCGCGTGGCATTGGCCTGGCCACTGCGCGATGGTTTTTAGCCAATGGCTACCGCATCGCTTTGCTGGACATTGATGAGGCCACGCTGGGCAAAACCGCCACTGCCCTGCACGACCCGGACAAGGTGCTGTGCCTGACCTGCGACGTAGCAGATGAGGTTCGCGTAAAGGCTGCCATGGCGCGCATCCACGCCACGTTTGGCCGCATTGACGCGCTCATCAACAATGCCGGCATTGCGGTGTTCAAACCCATCGGCGAGACCACCTTTGCCGAATGGCGGTCCGTGCTGTCGGTGAACCTGGACGGCGCCTTTTTATGCACCCAGGCCTGCGTGCCGTACATGCTGCAAAACGAGGGGCAGGACGGCCATGGTCAGCGTGGGCGTGGCGCGGTGGTCAACATTGCGTCCATCTCGGGCCTGCGCGCCAGCACCCTGCGCGTGGCTTACGGCACCAGCAAGGCCGCGATTATTGGGCTGACAAAGCAGCAAGCCATTGAACTGGGCAACGCAGGTATTCGCTGCAACGTGATTGCGCCTGGCCCGATAGATACTGAAATGTCAAAACTGGTGCACAGCGTGGCTATACGCTCTGATTACTACGACGCTATTCCGCTGAACCGGTATGGCACGACCGAAGAAATTGCTTCAGTCGCGGGATTTTTGTGCAGCGCAGCAGCAAGTTACGTCAATGGGCAAGTGCTTGCGGTGGATGGCGGGTTTGAAGCGTCAGGTGTGGGCTTGCCAACGCTGCGCGCAGCGCTTTAAATCTGCTATTTTATTTGTAGCTGCTTGCGCCCGTATTCATTGGGCTATAGGCAATTTTTATACTGAAAACAGGGTAAAAAACACCTGACAGGCCTATAAATCAACCGTTTGCTTGCCCTTGATGCGGTGCGACCGCCCGCGAAACACGGCAATGCAATCTGCGTTTTGGTTGAACACCATCACGTCATACACCCCAGTGCGGGCGCTCAAACTCACCTCAACGGCGCGGGCAGTCAGCACATCGCCTCCGAAAGCAGGCGCTACAAAATCCACGCTTAAACCTGATGCAACGGTGAGCTCGTTGTAGGAATTGCAGGCAAAGCCAAAGGCCGAATCGGCCAATGTGGTGATGATGCCGCCGTGGCAAGTGCCAAAACCATTGACCATGTCGGGGCGCACCTGCATGTCCATGTGTGCAGCGCCGGGGCTGATATGCGTCAGGCGTATGCCCAGGGCGATAGATGCATGGTCTTTGGCCATCAAGCCAGCGCCAACTGCTGTGGCCAGGTCTTGAGGTGTCATGTTTTGGCTCTTTTATCAATCACTCGGCGTGACTTGCCGGTTTGCGTGCGCTCAATCGCTCCTGGTTGCAACACGCTGACCTTGGCGCTGATACCAACGAGGTTTTTTATGCGTGATTCAAGTGCTGCCTTGATGTGATTTGTACTGCTGGCTGGCAAGTTGGCAGCCGTACTTTGCAATTCGGTCAAGACCTCAACTTCGTCCAGATGGCCGCTGCGCGTGACCAGCACCTGGTACAACGCTGTCAGTTCCGGGTGGGCCAGCACCAGCTCTTCAATCTGCGTGGGGAACACATTGACGCCGCGAATGATCAGCATGTCGTCAGACCGGCCAACGATCTTGCCCATGCGTCTGAACGAGCGAGACGTGGGGGCAAGCAACCGCGTCAAGTCGCGTGTGCGGTAGCGAATGATGGGAAACGCCTCTTTGGTTAATGAGGTGAACACCAGTTCGCCCTCCTCGCCATCGGCCAGCAGCTCACCCGTGTCGGGGTCAATGACTTCAGGGTAAAAATGGTCTTCCCATATTACCGGGCCGTCTTTAGATTCGACGCACTCGCTGGCCACGCCTGGGCCCATGACTTCAGACAGGCCGTAAATGTCTACCGCATCAATATCGGCGGCAGCTTCAATATCTTTACGCATCGCATTGGTCCACGGCTCGGCACCAAAGATGCCAATTTTTAGAGAGCTGTTCCGTGCATCATGCCCCAACCGTGCATATTCTTCAATGATCACCTGCATGTAAGACGGCGTGACCATGATGATGCGCGGCTTGAAGTCTTCAATCAGCTGCACCTGTTTTTCAGTTTGCCCGCCAGATACGGGAATGACGGTACAGCCCAGACGCTCTGCACCATAATGCGCGCCCAGGCCACCCGTGAACAGCCCGTAGCCGTAAGAGATGTGCACCATGTCGCCAGCCCGCCCACCGGCTGCGCGAATCGACCGCGCCACCAGGTCGGCCCAGTTGTTGATGTCGTTGGCGGTGTAGCCCACTACCGTCGGCTTGCCTGTGGTGCCAGACGACGCATGGATGCGCACAACCTGCGATTGCGGCACGGCGAACATGCCAAACGGGTAGTTGGCGCGCAGGTCTTTTTTGGTGGTGAACGGAAATTTGGCCAGGTCTGCGAGCACCTTGAAATCACTGGGGTGAACGCCAGCTGCTTCAAAGGCCTGACGATAGTGCGGTACGTTCTGGTAAACGTTGTCCAGCGTGGCTTTCAGGCGCTGGATTTGCAGCGCCGCGATTTCGTCACGGCTGGCTTTTTCAATGGGGTCGAGCAGGTTTGTGGGTGTTGTGTGACTCGGCATAGGCGTACGGCAAAAAATTACTGGCCGACAAACACCGGTGGACGTTTGGCGATGAACGCCTTGACGCCCTCGGCGTAATCCTGGCTGTTGCCCAGTTCCCGCTGCATGGCCGCCTCCAGGTCAAGCTGGGCGTCCAGGGTGCTGGTGGCCGCTGCGTCAATGGCCTCACGGGTGCGTAAATAACCCAGCGTTGGCCCTGCTGCCAGAGTTTTTGCAACAGCGCTTACTTCGGCCTCAAAGTCAGCAACTGCCACGCACTTCCAGATCAGGCCCCACTGCGCGGCCTGCTCGGCGCTGAGCTTGTCACCCAGCAGCGCCAAGCCCATCGCCCGGGCGCGGCCCACCGCTTGCGGCAGCAGCCAGGTACCCCCCGCATCCGGCACAAGGCCCAGCTTGCAAAACGGCTGAATGAAACTGGCCGTTTGCACCGCCATGACGATGTCGCAGGCCAGCGCAATGTTGGCACCCGCGCCAGCCGCCACGCCATTGACGGCGCAGACCACGGGCTTGGGCATGGCACGCAGGCGGCGCACCAGCGGGCTGTAAAACGTGTCGACCACGTCGCCAATGTCGGCAGGTTCGTCAAGCCCCGGTTTGGACGACATGCTCGGATCAGCCAAATCCTGGCCCGCGCAAAAGGCACGACCAGCACCTGTGAGAACCACAGCGCGTACCGCCTTGTCTTGCGTTGCCATGCCGAGTGCGCTGAACATCTCCAGCATCATGGCACCCATCAGACTGTTGAGCTTGTCGGGGCGGTTGAGCGTCAATGTAGCAACGCCATCGCCAAGTCTGTAGGTGATAAATTGAAAGTCATGCATGATGGATAAAGCCTAGTTGTGTTCCTGATCAAAATCAATCACCAGTTTATTGGACACCGGAAAGCTCTGGCAGCACAGTACAAAGCCGCGTGCTACTTCGTAATCTTCCAGGGCGAAGTTGTTGTCCATGTCCACTTCACCACTCACCACCTGCGCGCGGCAGGTAGAGCACACGCCGCCTTTGCACGAATACGGCATATCGATGCCCGCTTTCAAGCCCGCATCGACCACGCTGATACCGTTTTTTGGCATGGTGAAACTGCGGCGGCTGCCGTCCAGTAGGACTTCAACTTCGCATTGCTCGTCGCTCGCAGCTACGGCCTGAGTGGGTCGTTTCGTAGCCGGCACGGGAGTTCCAAACAGCTCCGATTTGATACGCGACTTGTCAACGCCTTTATCTTGCAACGCGCGCGTGACCGCCAGCATCATCTCGTGCGGACCACAAATAAACGCCGCGTCAATGCTGGCTGGGTCCACCCAGCGACTGAGCAGCTCACTGGTTTTGTCGTAATCAATCCGGCCGTTGAACAGCGTAATGTCTTGCGTTTCGCGGCTCATCACCCACACCAGATTCAAGCGGGTTAAAAATCTGTCTTTTAGATCTTCCAGCTCTTCCTTGAACATGATGCCGCTAGATGAGCGGTTTCCGTACACCAGTGTGACGCGGGTCAGAGGCTCAGCCATCAACACGGTTTTAATAATTGACAGCATCGGCGTAATACCGCTCCCCGCAGCAAAGGCCATGATGTGGCGACTGGACTCGGGCGCTAGCGGAACATAGAAATGCCCTTGCGGCGGCATCACGTCAACCGCAACTCCAGGCAACAAATGACCTGTAGCCCAATTGCTGAATGCGCCACCAGCTACTTTTTTAATAGCTACACGCAATCGCTTGTCTTGCACTGCGGAGCAAATGGAATAGGAACGCCGAACCTCCTGCCCGTCAATCGTCGCGCGCAACGTCAGGTACTGGCCCTGCAAGTATGCAAACGTCTCTTCCAGGGGTTTTGGAACCGCAAAGGTGATCGCTACCGAATCGCGCGTGGTGGCCTCGACGCTAGATACCGTCAGCTTGTGAAATGAATGGGTTGCCAAAATTGAATTTCTTGATGTCGGTTTGTCAGTGCGGTTTGAAATAGTCAAACGGCTCCAGGCAGCTGTTGCACTGGTACAGCGCCTTGCAAGCAGTTGAGCCGTACTGCGACAGCAGACGCGTGTTGCGTGAATTGCACTGCGGGCAAGGAACAACCACCTTACTTGACGTCAGGGCGCTGATATCGATGGCCAAGCTGCCATCGGCACCCGGCGCGCGTGCGGCTGGCGGCGCTATACCGTAGGCACGCAGCGCGCCGCGGCCTTGCGGAGTCATCCAGTCGGTTGTCCATGCGGGCGACAGTTGCGTGCGAACGTCTACCTTGGCAATGCCGTGTGAGAACATCGTTTCCCTGATCGATTGCGCTATGACTTCAGTAGCTGGGCAGCCTGAATAGGTTGGCGTTACCGTCACCACCAGGGTTGAATCAACTGAGTCTTGCCACTGCACATCGCGCAAAATGCCGAGGTCGACAATTGAGACGACTGGCACTTCGGGGTCCATGACTTCGCCCAGCCACGCTAGAAGGATTTCGCGTTCGGCACGGTTGACAACCGCGTTCACCACTGCGCCCCCGGGTGCGTGCGCTGCAGCACTTGCATGGGAGCCAGCATGTGGCTCAAGTGTTCTGTGTGCAAGCCGCGCTTGCCACCTTTTTGATGACCGGTGTAGTCGGGCATCGCCAGCGTTGCGCGCGTCAACACAGTTTTGACAGCGTGATGCCAATGGTCAGCCAAGCTGCTGGCCGCTGGGCACAAGCCAACAGCCGCACATTGCGCGTCAATGTCATCAGACTCAAACCACTCATGCGCATACGGCCACAGCTTGTCTACGGCGCCTTGCATCCGCTCACGGCTGAGCGCCGTGCCATCGCCGAGGGACACCATCAAACCAGCAGAGCGTTCTAAGTGGTAGCGAGATTCCTTGACTGACTTTTCTGCAATTTCGGCCATGCGGACATCGCTTGATTGGCACAGACCTGCCAGTAACTGCTGGTGCCACACGTCAAACAGAAACTGCCGTGCAATCGTGTCGCCGTAATGGCCGTTGGGTTGCTCCAGAATCAACAGATTGCGAAATTCATTGGCATCGCGGTGGTAGGCCAGCGCATCTTCATCGCGCCCCGCGCCCTCCACTTCACCCGCATACGCTAACCACAAACGCGCCTGCCCGAGCAAGTCCAGAGCCGTATTGGTCAGCGCCAGGTCTTCTTCCAGCGCAGGGCCGTGCCCACACCAGCTTGATAACTGCTGCGACAACACCAGGCAGTTGTCACCCAGTCTTAAAAGGTATTCAAACTTTGCCGTCATGACAACTACATGTGCTTCACGCCATCAGGCGTAGGAAAGTAGGTGGGGTGCCTGAACACCTTGCTTTGAGCCGGGTCGAACAGCGCGGTTTTGTTGTCCGGGCTGCTGGCCACCACGTCATCCGCGCGTACCACCCAAATACTCACGCCCTCATTGCGCCGGGTGTACACGTCGCGTGCATGCTGCATCGCACTACTGGAATTGGCGGCGTGAAGGCTACCCACATGCTTATGCGCCAAGCCGTGCTGACTGCGGATAAATACTTCCCACATGGGCCATTCGCGGGCCGCCGATTTGTCATTCATATCACGCTGCCTGTTTTAAAAATTCAGCATCGTGCTTGTCAGCATGTGCCGTCAATGCCTCACGAAACCATGCCCCCTCGTCCCAGGCTTTGTTGCGCGCGGCCAGGCGCTCTTCATTGCACGGGCCTTTGCCTTTGACCACATTAAAAAAATCAGCCCAATCAATCTGGCCGTAGTCGTAGTGGCCACGCGCTTCGTTCCATTTCAAATCCTTGTCCGGCAACTCAAGCCCTAAAAATTCAATTTGCGGCACAGTCTGGTCGATGAACTTCTGCCGCAGTTCGTCGTTGGTATTGAGCTTGATCTTCCAGGCCATCGACTGCGCACTGTTCACAGATGCCTCATCGGCCGGGCCGTGCATGGCAATCGACGGCCACCACCAGCGGTTCAGCGCATCTTGCGCCATGGCTTTTTGCGCTGGCGTGCCGCTGCACAATTGCACCATGATGTCAAAGCCCTGGCGCTGGTGGAACGACTCCTCCTTGCATACACGCACCATGGCACGTGCATACGGGCCGTACGAGCAGCGGCAAATCGGTATCTGGTTCACGATGGCCGAACCATCGACCAGCCAGCCCACTGCGCCAATGTCGGCCCAGGTGAGCGTGGGGTAGTTGAAGATGCTGGAATACTTGGCTTTGCCGCTGAGCAAGTCAGCGTAAACCGCATCCCGCGTCACGCCCAGTGTTTCGACCGCGCTGTACAGATACAGGCCGTGGCCTGCTTCGTCTTGCACTTTGGCCATCAATATCGCTTTGCGCTTGAGCGTGGGCGCGCGGCCAATCCAGTTCGACTCGGGCAGCATGCCGACATATTCAGAATGCGCGTGCTGGGAGATTTGCCGCACCAGCGTTTTGCGGTACGCATCGGGCATCCAATCCTTGGGTTCGACCTTCACGCCAGCGTTGATTTTTTCTTGCCACGCACGCTCCTGCGGCGACATTTGTTCTAGTGTTTTGACACCTTTTGTGCCCGTTTCGACCAGTTGTGCGTACATGGCTCTGCCTTGGTTAGCTTTGATGCGTTTATGATAGTGATACAAAAAGACTCTTACAACCGATTTAAATGTATCACTTAGAGCCAGCGTTGCCTCCCAAAGTTACCCAGCTGCAGCGCGGCCTGACACTGCGCGCCAACTCGCTGCTGGTCACTCTGTATGGGGACGCGCTTTCGACACGCCAAGCACCTGTCAGCCTCGGCAGCCTGATTGAGCTGGCAGGGCTGTTTGGCCTGTCGGCGCGCCTGGTGCGCACCAGCGCGTTTCGGCTGACGGCGGACGGATGGTTTAACGTGACGCGGGTAGGGCGGCGAAGTTTTTATGGTTTATCAGATGTAGGCAGGCTCCGCGTGGTGCATGCCCAGCGGCGTATTTACGACTTTGCGCCGCACCCTTGGGATGGCCGCTGGACACTGGCACTGGTGGACGCACGTCTGAAAGCCAGCACGCGCCAGCATTTAAAGCGCGAACTGCTGTGGTCCGGGTTTGGTCAGCTCTCAAGCAATGTGTTTGCGCACCCGCATGCTGACCACGAAACGCTCAAGGACATCATCAGCAGCACCAAAACGCATGACCAATTGGTGGTGCTCAGCGCACAAAGCATCGACGGCTACGCCGCCCGACCATTGGCAACGGTGATGCAAGACACCTTCAAGGTGGCCGCCGTAGGGCAAGCGTGGCAAGAGTTTATGAAGCGCTTTGCGCCGGAGCAACTGGATGAGCCGGGCATGACGCCTGCCAGCGCATTTTTCACCCGCACGCTGCTGATTCACGAATACCGAAAAGTACTGCTGCGTGACCCGCAGTTGCCGACAGCACTGTTGCCCCCGGATTGGCCAGGAGATGATGCGCGCCAGTTGTGTGAAACGTTGTACCGCAGCCTGGCGGTGCGCAGCAACGCGTTTTTGGCGGAGCACGTCAGTTGTACTCAGGCGCCATAACACAACTGCTATTACTTAGATAGCTGCTTCCGCCCGTCTTTAGGGCGCCAGATGTCTATTTGATGCTTGAAAAGTCAGGACGACGCTTTTCCATGAAAGCCGTGAACGCCTCACGCGCGGCCGGCTCTTTGAGCATGCGGCCAAAGCTGGCACCTTCTTCGACCATGCGTTCCGCCAACTGCGGCGCGTTGGATTTTTTCATCAGGCGTTTGGTCTCAACCAAGGACGACAGCGGCTTGCTGGCAAGCTTTTTGGCCTGCTGCTGCGCCAGCGCGTTGGCTTCACTTGGCGGCACGATGCGGTTGATCAGGCCAACTTCCAAAGCGGTTTCCGCTGTGAAAGGCTCGCCCAGCAACAGCGCTTCAGCGGCGCGGTGGTAGCCCATCAGCTGCGGCACCAGCAGGCTGGATGCAGCCTCTGGGCACAGCCCCAAATTGACAAACGGCATGGAAAACGCAGCATTGTCGCCTGCATAAACCAGATCGCAATGCAGCAGCATGGTGGTGCCAATCCCCACCGCCGGGCCGCACACCGCAGCAACGACGGGTTTGGTAAAAGTACTGATAGTGCGCAAAAAGCGAAACACTGGCGAGTCTTGACCGGCAGGCGGCGCATTCAAAAAATCACTGATGTCGTTGCCTGCTGAAAAAATACTTTCGTGGCCTTGAATCACCACAGCGCGCACAGCAGCGTCAAGAGTTGCAGCGTCAAGCGCCTCAGCCAGCGCGGTATACATCGCCACGTTGATAGAGTTTTTACGCTCGATGCGGTTGAGCGTGATGGTACAAACGCCGCCCTCGGTATTGATCAAAATTTCAGTCATGCTTGATTACTCCATTTATTCTTTGAAATACACTACCTGGTGCGTTGTTGCCAGCAATGTGCCTGCTTCAGACCACAATTGGGCACTCTGGTCAAAAAAACCATTGTAAAAACATTGCGCTTTGGCCTGGCCCAGCACGAAGGTTTTGCCCAAGGCAGCCAGTTCCGCCGTATCGCTATGAAAGTACACCGTCATCGACACCGTGCCAATTGGCACAAAGATGCGGCGGCGCAGATACACACGCGGGAAAAACGAGTCAGCCATCGCCGTAAGTGACATAAAGTCAATACCGCGCTCTTGCACATCGCGCACCCACATTTGAGTCAGAGTGTCACCTTCAACGCCGTCCCAAACTGTAGGCAGGTGGCCGGTTAGTGATCGCATGTCGTAGCGCTGCGTCCATGGCAACAAAGCTGCTTCAGCGCGTGGTAACTGATTGGCCGACGCGACAGCTGGCAGATGCGACTCGATGCTGCTGAAGGTTGTGCGCCGCACGGCCGTAACTGCAGTAGCAGTGATAACGATGCTGCCTGCTTGCATCAATTCAATCGTCCAGTGCTGGGTTGAACGGTTGGTACGCGCTGGCTTGGCGATGATTTCAAAAGCCCCTTCAGCCACACCTGCACAAAAGTTGACGGTAAGTGAAACCGGGTTGCCCAAACGATTCAGGTGCAGCATCACAGCGTTTAGCAACACCGCCGCCGTGATGCCACCAAAAGGCCCCACCATGTTCAGCCAGGCGCTGTGGGTGCGGCCGCTGTAGCGCCCACTTCCCAAATCCTGCAGGGCAATGGCTTGGTCGAAGTCGAAGGCGTTTTGAGTCATGGTGAAGCTCGTCAATTACTTGCTATTTAAACAAGAGCTGCTTGCGCCCGAATTTATTGCGTTGGAGGCTTAAAAAACACCTAGAAAGGCATGTTTTAGACGCTTATCAACTTCACACCCGCTCAAAAATACCCGCCGCGCCTTGCCCCATGCCGACGCACATGGTCACCATGCCGTACTTGAGCTGGTGGCGTTGAAGCGCGTGGATCACGGTGGCGGCACGAATCGCGCCAGTGGCGCCCAGCGGGTGACCGAGTGCAATCGCGCCGCCCATCGGGTTGACTTTGCTTGCGTCGAGGCCCAAGGTGTTGATGACGGCCAGCGATTGCGCGGCAAACGCTTCGTTCAGTTCAAACCAGTCGATGTCGTTCTGATTGAGACCGGCGTAACGCAGCGCAGCCGGAATCGCCTCAATCGGCCCGATGCCCATGATGTGCGGCGGCACGCCCTTGGCGGCGTAGCTGACGAATCGCGCAAGCGGCTTCAGGCCAAACTCCTTGACGGCCTTTTCGCTGGCCAGAATCAGGGCACCGGCGCCGTCAGACGTTTGCGAGCTGTTGCCAGCCGTGACAGAACCACGCGCAGCAAAAACGGTTTTGAGTTTGGCCAGGCCCTCAACCGTGGTGTCGGGGCGCGCACCCTCGTCCAAGCTGACGGTGCGGGTGGTGGCGATGACCTCACCGGTTTCCAGGTTGGCGGTGCGGTCGGTCACTTCAACTGGCGTGATTTCATTGGTAAATTCACCAGACTGCTGGGCTTTGAGCGCCTTCATGTGCGACGCATAGGCAAACTCGTCTTGCGCGGTGCGGGAGACTTTCCACTGCTGCGCCACTCTTTCAGCTGTCAGGCCCATGCCGTAAGCGATGCCGATGTTTTCGTCGTTCGCAAACATCGCGGGCGACAGTGACGGCGAGTTACCCGACATGGGCACCATGCTCATTGACTCCACACCGGCTGCAATCATGACTTCAGCCTCGCCGACGCGGATGCGGTCTGCCGCCATTTGCACGGCAGACAGACCAGAGGCACAAAAGCGGTTGACGGTGATGCCGCCCACGCTGGTTGGCAAGCCTGCCAGCACAGCACCGATACGCGCAATATTCAATCCCTGCGGGCCTTCAGGTATGGCGCAGCCGCAAATGATGTCTTCAATCGCCTTGGGGTCTAGCGTGGGGACTTGCGCTAATGCAGCTTGCAGCGCCTTCACCAGCAAGTCGTCAGGCCGCGTATTGCGGAAAAACCCGCGATGCGAACGGCCGATGGGGGTGCGTGTGGCGGCAACGATGTAGGCTTCTTGAATTTGTTTGCTCATGGTGAGTCCTTGTGCCTTCAGGAGGCATTAAATATCGGTTTTGGCGTTCGCCGTTTTGGGTGAGCGTTGAGTAGGAACCCAAGCCCAGATAAATTCACATGCAATCGGCTGGTTCTCCGATTCGTCAGTTACCGTCACAGCCACGGTGACTTCGCCCTTGGTCGTGCTGCGGATCAACTCGCGCTGTTCTTCGCTGAGAGTAGCGACAGCGCGCATGGCACCCTGGCCACGTTTTTTGAACTGCACGCGCATGTCTTTGACCACCGGTACGCAGTCGTCCCGCACGTTCATGCCCATCACCATGCCGGTGGCGGTTTCGGCCGCCAGCGTGCTGGCCATGGCATGCACGCCGCCGATGTGGTTGCGCACTTTGGGGTTGTTCGCCACAAAAATTTGCACGCTACTGGCAGACATGTCTTCGTAGCGCAGCTTGGCTGTGCCGGTAAATGGCACGGCACGCCCCAGCACCACACTGCGAAACCAGGGGCGGGCAAACGCAGGCACTTCTTTAAGTCGCTCTAACTGACGCTCCAGGCGGTTAGGGGTGTGCGCAGCAGACATCAGTTGCGGACAGGTTTGCCGGTGGACATCATGCCCATGATGCGTTCTTGCGATTTTGGATGCTCCAGCAAAGAGCAAAACGCCTTGCGCTCCAGCGCCATCAAATATTCTTCAGTGACCAGCGTGCCGTTATCCACATCACCACCACACACCACGCCTGCAATCAGGCTGGCAATGTGAAAGTCATGGGCACTGATAAAACCGCCGTCGCGCATGTTGACGAGCTGGCCCTTGATGGTGGCCAAGCCATTACGGCCCACCACCGGGAAACTGCGCCTCAAAGGCGCACGGTAGCCTGAGTCAAACATCGCGCGGGCTTCATTGATCGCTACAAACAACAATTCATTCACGTTAGGTACGATGACATCGCTGTCGAGCAGATAACCAATCTTGCGGCTTTCAATCGCGCTGGTGCCTACTGTGGCCATCGCCGCTGCTGTGAAGCCTTCAATCAAAAACGGCAGGATGTCCTTGTTGGTAGATTTAGCAGCATTCTCGGCCGCGCGGCGCGCGATGTAAGCCAGTCCGCCAGCACCGGGCACCAGGCCCACACCGACTTCAACCAGGCCGATATAGCTTTCCATCGCAGCGACACGCTTGCTTGAGTACACCGCCATCTCGCAGCCGCCGCCCAGCGCCAGACCGCGAATGGCAGACACCACCGGCACAGCGGCGTAACGCATTTTGAGCATCACGTTTTGCAGCTCGGCTTCTACTTCATCTATTGCTGCGACGCCACTCATCATGAAGGCAGGCAGCATGGCTTGCAGGTCAGCCCCGACAGAGAACATCTCGTCGTTTGACCAGATCACCATTCCCTTGTAATTCTTCTCGGCCTGTTCGATGCCAAGTGCCAGGCCCTCGGCCACGTCAGGGCTGATGGCGTGCATTTTGGTTTTGATGCTGGCAATCAGCACGTCATCGTTCAGTGGCCCCGATGTCCATATTCTGATTGCGTCGTCTTCATGAAGTGTTTTGCCTGCGGTGCTGAATGACGGAGCTTTGGCGCCCAGCAC
>ENA-OFDP01000668-OFDP01000668.1-metagenomes-genome-assembly--contig:-NODE-668-length-14937-cov-2.691103_pt1 | contig 14937 bp, 9 predicted proteins | sample MGYA00153389_OFDP01 | MGnify analysis MGYA00153389 | reverse complement strand
CTGTCCCGCATAATTCCAGCCCGTTAGCGCGCGTGCCACCTCTTGCGCGGTCGCCTCGGAGTAGGTATTGATCGGTTTGCCCATCGCATCGAACTGTAGCGATCCGTCAATATTGAGCATGACGGTTCCGATCGAGAACAGTTGCATCATCTCGCGCGCATAATTTTCGCTCGGGATCGAATTGAGTACCGGGTCTGCCTTGGTGCTACCCTTCATATCGAGGTACTCGCCCATCGCCGGGCTGAGCGTGACATCCTTCAACAGATTGCGGAAATTGCCGAACGCATGCGCGCCAAGCATATCGAGATAAGAGGCTGGGCCACAGGCCTGGTCGCCGATGGTGTTGTTATTCATCGAGATCACCATAATTTGCGAAAGCGCGAACGCGACGCGCTGGCGCAACTGATCAGGTGCTTCAAAGTATTGCTTCCAGATCGACGGCATCATCACCGAGTAGGGCGTGGTCGGATAAAAGGGATCGTTTCGGACGGTGGTCAGATGCAGGGTCTGCGCGATGTTGAACTGTTCATCGAGATAGGCCGTCGGCGTCAACAAGGCCACACGGCTAATCTCAGCCACCGGCGCACCAAAAGTTGCCTGTGCGAGCAAACGCGCTGCATCCGCCTGCGGGTGTGGCCCTACCGCGATGGTGATGGGTGCGGAAAAATTAAACGCGCCATTGGCGTCGACTGCTTTGGCGATGAGTGTCGCCTGTCCTTCGACACCAGGTGTCCAGTTGAGCGTGTATGGCGGTGTCGCCACTTCGCCGATCTTGGCTGCACCGTCAAAAAACTCCACCCGGGCAATTGCGCCGCCGCTGCCGATCGTGGCATTGGCATTGAGCGCGCTCGGCATGCTGACTTGCGGCGCCGCCACGTTTGCCAGCAAAACCGCGGGGGGCGGGGTGGTGCCGAGAGCCACGCCGGAGCGCGCTTTCACGATGGAGATATCGGACGCATTGATGCTGCCGGAAACGTTGATGTCGTACCTGAAATTATTGGCGCTCACGCTTACGGTCTGACCCGAACGGGCCTTGATCGCGGTGATGTCGCTGGCATTCACACTGAAGCTGTTGTTGACATCGCCGGCGAGAAAACCAATCGAAACCGATGCGTTGAGTGAACCATTTACACCTGTCAGGCCAACCTTCACGCGGCGGTTATCGGCAACATTGGTCAGCGTCAAGACAACGTCATTGCCGATTACTTGCGCCGTCACATTGCCAATTGGTGCATTGGCAACATCGACCAAAGACGCGAGACCACTTGATGTTATCGGTGCGTCAAACTGCAGAACGATGCTATGGCCGACGCCAATAATGCGCGATTCAACGGTTATCGCATCGGTGATGCCCGCCGCGCGATCGAGGGCGAGATCAAAGGTGCCAGCCGTGCTGTGTACTTTGCGAGATTGAGCACCTATCAGTGTCAAGCCGGAAGCGGGCAGCGACAACAAGATGAGTATCAGGCACGCGCCGAATGTGACAGCGCGAAGTCGCATGTGACGGCCCGTGTAATTCTAATTCGCAATAGAAATTGCCATAATACTGCATCTATCTACTTTCAGGATGTCCTATGGCCAGAACCGCAGGCGGTGCGAGCGAGTTGGATTGGGCGCGGGATCAGGTAGCCAAGGCGCGCAGTGCCGATGAGATGCGCCAAGCGCAAGCGATACTGCTGCCGCTCGAGCTGGGTTTAAGTCTTGCCGATACGGCGCTCGCCATCGGACGATCATTAAGCCTGACTTGCAAACTGCGCAATCGCAGGCGACGGGAGCAGGCCAAGGAAATCCCCACCAGGAAGCGCAAGTCGGCGTTGCGCAATCGTGCCGTGAGTACTCTTGAGCGTGAGGCGGCACTCATTGATGAGGTGCTTGTCGAAGCCGCCAGCGGCGGCGTGGTGGTGATACCGAGTGTGAAACCGGCCTTCGAGCTTGCACTTGGGCGAGAAATTGCACTGTCTACGCTTTACCGGATGCTTGCGCGCCACGGTTGGCGAAAGCTTGCGCCGGATACAGCGCATCCACAGGGCGACCCAGCGAAGCGCGAGCTATTCAAAAAAAACTCGGCGACGATGTGGCAGAAGCGCTGAATTCGTTTGCGATAAAACAGCCATTGCGGCTGATGTTGCAGGACGAAGCGCGCTTTGGTCGAATCAGCGATTGCCGCTATTGTTGGGCGAAGTTCCCTTTGCGACCGACCGTCAAGGCGATGCTTACCCATCAGTATGTTTACGCCTATGGCGCGGTGAGCATTCCCGAAGGCAACTTCGATTCACTGGTACTGCCGCACGCTACCCCGAAGACAATATTGTCATGGTGCTCGATGGCGCGGGTTGGCATAAAAGTCTGTCCATGCCGATTCCGACCAATATCCGTCTACTGAGCCTGCCGCCGTACTCACCAGAACTCAATCCAGTCGAACACATCTGGCACGAACTACGCGAGAAGTGCTTCTATAATCGCGCCTTCGACAGCCTTGACGCGCTTGAAGACCACCTCGTCGATGGCTTACTCGCGCTCGAGCGAGACCAGCAACGCAACAAATCAATCTGCAACTGGGACTGGATTATTAAAGCAACTTCTAATGCGAATTAGAATCAGTTCGCCCAGGGACAGTCGGCAAACGATGCAGAAACCGTACCATTGAGCCTTTTTTCCTGAAGCGCAAAGGGCGCCGCGGACAAAGAATGCCCACACGTGTCATTACCAAGCGACACGCTGGGCGCGATTGGTCATGGGTAATGTCTATGCTGGGGCGGTACTGCGACAAGGCGAACCGCGCTGATCGCGTTCCGTCGGGCAATCCTGCTGCCGAATCAAACAAATATGGTGTGGTGGCATGCAGGGAAATCGTGCAAACTGTATTCACCATGCGCCGCGTTACGTTATTGCTTTTACTCGTTTGCTCCGGTCTCGCCCTCAACGGCTGTGGTACCCGTCAAGTCGCGCCTGCCAACGCATCTGAGATTGTCAGCGTCGCCCAGTGGGGCGGCACTCCCGCTGAGCCGTCGGCGGCGCGGCGTCACAGGATTGATCGCATCACGTTACACCATCAGGGCCTGGCGTTTCCTCGCGGCAAGGATCCGCAAAAGTATCTGCGCGATCTGCAAGCGTGGTCACGCAATACCCGCAGCTGGATCGATGTGCCTTACCACTACGTGATTGATCTCGATGGCAACACTTATGAAGGGCGCGACATCAATTTCGCGGGCGATACCAATACCAATTACGACCCTGCAGGGCACGCATTGATTGAGGTCGTCGGCAATTTTGAAGACGTCGAGCCGAACGCGGCGCAGCTGGAAGCAGTCAGTAATTTGATGGCGTTACTCGCTACACGGTATGACGTATCGGTCGACAATATTCGCGGGCATCGGGACGTGGCAACAGGCACCGAGTGCCCCGGCAAGAATTTGTATCGGTATCTGGAGAACGGGTATTTCCACGCACAGGTTCGCGATCGGATGAAGAGTCGCGTTGAGTCTGGCGGCAGGAAATAACGTCCCGCTCTGCGGAAAATATTTTCCTTCAACGCACTGTGCGTGGCTGTAACCTGGGCGACCTTGCGTGCCCGTAAAAATGCCGCGATGGGCTGAGCCCATGATGAGAGCCTGCTGCGTCACGATACGAAATTCTCTGGCTCATACCTGCGGCTTGCAGCGGGAGAATGCAGCACAGCAATGATACAAACAGAATGTGGCGCGCATCGCGGAATGTGCAATCGAAATATTCAAAAACGTTAGCACTGGCGCGGCTTTCAAGCCACTTTAAGCCTGGGATCCGCGCCGGTACTGGAGTTTAATTTTTACACTGTCTTTTTATGCGGCTTCAGCAGAAAAGCTGCCAACGCCGGCAACAGGAATATCGCACCGAGCATATTTAAAAAGAACATGAACGCAAGCAATATTCCCATGTCGGCCTGAAATTTAAGCGCTGACATTGCCCATGTACCCACGCCGAGCGTCATCGTCACCGCAGTGAAGATCATTGCGGCACCGCGCTCCTTGAGTGCTTCAAAAAACGCTGCGCCTAATTCCATGCCTTCTTCGAGGTGAACTTCGAGGCGATCAAACAGATATATTCCGTAATCCACGCCGACGCCGACGCCTAGGGCGATTACCGGGAGTGTCGATACTTTCAAGCCAATGCCCAGCAGCGGCATCAACGCCTCGCACAGCACTGAAACAATCGCCAGCGGGATCAGGATGCAGAGCGTCGCACGGAGGCTCCGGAAAGTGGCCCAGCACATCAGCAACAACGCGCCAAAAATGGCCGCGTGCATTTCGTAGCGTGCGCTGTCAACCGCTTCATTGGTCGCGGCCGCCACACCCATATTGCCCGTGGCCAGTTTGAATTCGAGCTTGTCGCTATTGCTATCCTTGGCGACGTTTTTCACCTCCGCGACGAGCCGCTTCAACGTCTCGCCTTGCTGGTCGGTGGTGTTCACCAGCACCTGCATCGCCGAGCAATCCGGATTGAGCAGACCGCTCGCGGTGTCGATAGGGGTCACGCTTTGGGCCATCATGGTCGAATCGCGCGGCAGCTGGCGCCATTTCAAGTTGCCTTCATTGAACCCGGCATTAATATTGCGGGCGAGCCCCGGAAGAGACATCACAGACTGCGTGCCTTCGACGTTCTGCATGTACCAATCAAATTTTTCGATGGTCGACATGATGTCGTAGTTAGTACACGCCCCCTGCACGCCCTTGGTTTGCGCAACGACGCCCAATGTATTTACGCCCACGGCAAACTTCTTCACGATGACGTCGTTATCCATGTTGTAGCGCGAGGTCGCGCGCAACTCTGGAACACCTGAACCGTAGTCGCCAACTTTCAGGTCCTGCGCCTTCCAAAGGCCCAGTGCCAGCACAACGGCAGATATCGCAATAATCACACCCGCACGCTTTTTCTCCACACACAGGGCGGCAATGTGCCAAATCTTTTCGACGCGATGCTCTTGTGTTTCTCCTTTTCCAAGCGCCCTATTCGACATGCGCAAATAGGAAAGCATGATTGGCAACAGCATTTTGTTGGTGATGATCATCCACGCCACACCCAGCGATGCCGTGATGCCAAGTTCACGCACGATGTCGATCGGAATCAGCATGATGACGGCAAAGCCGAGCACGTTGGTCACCAATGCCAGTGTGCCGGGGATAAAGATCGCCGCAAACGAATGCTTGGCTGCTGTCAGACTATCGGCGCCGCCAATGACTTCGCGCTCCCACGACTTGGTCATCTGCACGGCGTGAGAAACACCGATGGAAAAAATCAGGAAGGGCACCAAAATTGACAGTGGATCTATACCAAAGCCGATGATGGGCAAGGTGCCAAGCAGCCATAGCACCGGCATCATCGCCACCACCAGAGACACGAGCGTTAATTTCAGATCCTTGACGAACCACAACATCAGCACGGCTGTGATGACAAATGCGATCAGGAAAAACATGATGACGCCGCGCGCGCCGCTGGAAATATCGCCCACTGCTTTGGCAAAACCGATGATGTGAACCGTGTGGTTTGGTCCCTCGTACTTGGCGCGCAATTCATCGAGTTTGTTGGACAGCTCGAAATAGTTGAGCTTTTCTACCCGGCCGCCGTCTTTGGGGATTGACTCGAATAATCCAGCGATGACCAGCGCACCGCTAAAATCGGTTGCGACGGTACGGCCAATTTCACTGGATTTTTGCACGTTGCCACGCACAATAACCATGTCTTCCGGGGTGCCCTGGAACGTCGCCGGGATGACATTCCCGCCAGCGAATCCTTCTTCGACGACCTCAATGAATCGCGTGTTAGGCGTGAAGAGCGAGCGTACGCTGGGTTTATCAACGCCTTCCAGCACCAGGATGTCATTGGTCAGCGCTTTCAGCTTGTCCATGAACTCTTTGTTATAAAGATCGCCTTGCTTTTGTACCAGCGCGATGGCGACCCGATTGGCGCCACCAAATACGGTTTCGTATTCCTTGTACACCTTCATGTACGGGTGGTTTAACGGCACCATTTTGTTAAATCCCGCATCGACCTTCAACTGGCTGGCAGAAATCGCGAAGCCAACCGTGACAAACGCAAAAACAATCAGCCATAGCTTGCGATGGTTGAAAATGACTGCAGAGAATTTTTCGATCAGTTTTTGTAGTTTCATAGTGCGCTCGTTTGGTGAGGCAGTGGAAGCAGCAAAAAGTACGCTGCGGCGGTCTCTAAGGTTTTGCAGGAGCCGATGTCACGGGCGGTGCCGCTGCTGCCAGCAACACATCACGAGCACCAGCCTCGCCGATCAGTAGCAAAGCGTTGGGTGCACCCAGCAGTGGCGCGGAAAGGGCCTTGGTCGATCCGGAAGGCAGAGGCGAAAAAGACTCACCGTTATCACGCGACACCAATACTGTGCCCGACAGTCCGGCCAATACGAGGGTGCCATCGGGCAACCGCGTAGACCCCATCAGGGATGCGACTGTTTTATTGTCGATCTGTTTCCAGCTGGCCAGGGCAGCATCGACGCTGCGATAAATTCTGCCTCGCAGGCCATAGATTAGAACGGCACCGTTCTGCGCCTGAATGGCGCCGAAGAAAGAGCCTTTGTATGGGGAGGCAACCTTTGCCCACGTTTTGCCACCATCATCGGATTTTGCAAGCATGCCGGCTTCGCCTGCCACGAAAAGCTTGTTTTCGCCGAGTTTGATGATCGCATTGAGGTGCTTGTCTTCGTCTCCGCCTTTGGCGCCCGCATCGCCATCCGCCGCTTTGTCCGTTCCGACGCTTTCATACTGGCCTTTTTTTGCGGCTGCGGCGGGCTTGGGCACTTCCTTGACGCTGTTAAATAACTTACGCGAGGCCCATGTCTTGCCGCCGTCTGTGGTGGCGTAAAACGCACCGTAAGCCCCGACCGCAAATCCGGTATTGGCGTCCACAAAAGTGATGTCCATGAGCGGCTTTTGATCTTCCGCCGCAGAAAATGCCTTTGTCCACGATACGCCTTGATCGGTAGACGTGAGAATCATGCTGTCGTGGCCGACCGCCCAGCCGACTGCCGCATCCAGAAAAAACACCGCCGTGAGGAGAGGGGTGTTGGGTGGCGTCTTTGCGCGCTGCCAGGATTCACCGTTGTTATCGGAGTAGACAATGTAGCCGCGGTCACCAACCGCGACGACACGGTTGCCAAAGCGCGCTGCATCCGTTAACAAAAGTCGGGACATCGTCTGCTTGGACATCGGACCGGACGCCGGCATGACCGCCGGATTTACCTGCCCGCGCGCATCAAACGAGGCGACTGTGGCCACCGCCAGGCCCATGACACACACGCCAAGTGCAATTGATCTATTCATGGAAACTGATCCTCAACAAACAATGGGCAACGTTGATGGGGCGACCTGAGAGTCGATTTTCAGAAGGCTCTTGCAGAGGCCTCTGTTGATCACGCGCACGCCGGAAACAATTCGGGGACAAGCTGATTGTCCCCGAATTTTTACGGCCTGAAAATTACTATTTGTTCACCCGCCGATCAGCGTGTGCCCAGATTACGCAGATTCTGCGGTGTGTAATCAGCGGGCGAGCGCTTGATAGGCTGATAGATAACCTTTTCTTCAGAGCGCAGACCCATCGCGATATACCGACGCGACTGAAGGTCATGATGCACTTCGATCGTACCAAACCACATAGGCACGTCGTACCAGGTCTCGCTATGCTGCTCCGAGAAGCGCCACAGTTGTCCACGCCCGTCATACTTGTCGATCGCCACTACGTTCCAGCTGTCTTCGTCGATATAAAAGGTACGGCGTGAATAAATGTGCGAGGTACCGGGTTTCAAGGTTGCATCAACGACCCATACACGGTGTAACTCGTAGCGTGCCAGATCCTGATTCAGGTGACCGGGCCTGAGCAGATCGTTGTATTTCAGCTTCGGATCAGACATGCGGTAGGAGTTGTACGGAATGTACATCTCCTTCTTGCCGACCAGCTTCCACTCATATCGATCGGTTGCGCCGTTAAACATACCGAAGTCGTCATTGGTGCGAAGTCCATCTGCGGCTGTACCGGGATTGTCATAGGCGACATTCGGTGCAAGCCGTACACGTCGTTGCCCAGGATTGTAGGTCCATGCGGAACGTGGCTCTTTTGCCTGGTCAACTGTCTCATGCACCAACAAAATCTGCCCCGCAAGGCGCGCTGGCGCTGTTGTCACTTGCAAATAATTGAGGATTTTATTTTGCTCGCGTTGTGCGACAGGCTTGGACAGATTGCCATAAGACAAGTCGTATTCATATTCAAACTTCACGAGTGCAAAGTCACCGCTGGCAGTCACCGCAGCCTGCGCCCAGTGTTGCGCGAAGGTGTCACCCTTGTAATGGAGAATCATATTCCAGATGGCTTCATTGCCATTACTCGGGATCGGAAACGGGGTTCCGCCAGTACAGCCGACAACGCCATTGCCGCCCGCCGCGAGCTTCGCCTTGCCAGCGCATTCCTTGGTTTCTTTGTAATGCCCTTCCGGATACGCGGCAGTACGGCGCGACGTAAAGACATTGAGCTTATAGGTCGGATACTGTTTCAACATCGCCAACTGACCCGGCGCGAGATTATCCTTGTACTTATCCGCTGTCGCGGCGGTGATCGTGAATAGTGGCTTGTCATCAGGAAACGGATCCGGATATGTGCCGCCGGTTTTGAAATTCACACCAGCCGGAATCTTGGTGATGCCACCATCCCATGCCGGGATAGTGCCCGCCGCATTAGCTGCTTTTTCGGCACCCATCGGCGTCAGCGTCGTACCGAGTTTTGCAAGGTCACCGGCAGCAAGCTGGGCAAATGCGCCAACCGAAATGGTCAGAGCCCCCAAGGTCGCCGTTGCCAACATCGTGAATCGCTTTAGTTTCATGTTTCCTCCAGAAAGTTATCGTAATTCTTTTCGAAAATCCTGATTTCCAACATCAGCCAAAATTCTTTTTGCAATGGTCTAACGCTGATAATTATTTACCCGCCGACGCCGGGAAATTAGACGTCGGGAAATTAGACGTCGGCGGACGTTCCGGCCTTCAGGCTAGAACGAATAGGACACCGAGAAAGAGTAAAAGTCGCGGTCCCTGATTGGGTTGGCATTGGAACAGAAGCTGGCGCCCTGCGGTGCAATACCAAGCGCTGCCACACCATTGATCTGTGGCGAAAGTGCAGTCTGGCCGGCGTTGGTGACTTGGTCGGTGCCGCAGAATTTACGTCCGCCAAAGAACATGTTGTACGAAAAGTCAAAATTCAGACGGCGTTGAAATTCAAGGCCGGAGCCAAGCGAAATCGACTTAACACCCTGGTTGAACGTTTGCGACACACCCTTGACGTCGTGGCTAAAGGCCGCACGTGGTGCCAAATTGCCGCCAAACAACATGTTGGGATATTCGAGCCGTCCCACCAACCGATAGCCCCACGAATTTTCCGTCACAAAGCCGTCAGTTTGCACAGACCCCGCCTGTCCTGCCACAGCACCCTCTGCCGTGACTGGCAAGCCGGTGCCTGGCCCTGCGAACTTCAGGCCATTGGTTAATCCGTTGTAGCGCGTAACACCTATCTCGCCAACGACCACGCCTTGAGAGGCCCCAAGCACGTTCGGGAAAGACTTGGTGCCTGTCATCTGGAACTGTGTCTGCTTGACGCGACGCCAGCCGGTGATCTCAGTGCCATCGGGCACAAGGCCCGCCGCCGACACGCCAAAAGGTCTGGCCGCGCTAACGGTACCTGGAATTGTCGCGAATCCGGTAATGGTATTAGGCGCACCAACCGCGGCAAGCACGACCTCAGCGGTAGCGAGTTGCAATGGCTGGTTGGGGCGATATGAAACTTCACCCTGCAGCGCAATTCCTGCGGGACCTTGTGTATTGAACGAGAAGCCGTAGAGTTTGATGTCAGACGGATACTCGACAAAATAAAAGGCCGTGCCGGTGTGTCCGACGGCAGCTTGCAGTGGCCCGCCTGTGACGATCGACGTCGGTGTTCCCTTTACACCAGAAACCAGCGGCGTCCGGCTGTGGTAGGTCATGTAGTAAGCGCCGAATTCTGTGTTGTTCAGTTCCGTCGCCAGATACCTGAACGCTGCGCCATATTGACCAGTGTCTTTAGGGTTGCGATCATCCCTGCGAGGCGCCCATACAGCAGCGGCAGGATCAAACGGTCCATATCCTAAGCCCTGCGTAATTGGAAACGCGGGGGACGTCGGTGGAATCAGATTGGTCGCCCGTCGATTGAACAAATCCTTCCGTCGACCAAAACTAAAAATCAACTCCGTGGAATCATCTGACGCCGTGTCGTTGTTGCTGAAATAGGAGCCTCTTGGATCGATCTTGAACTTGTCGTGGTTAAACAACACAAAGGTTTCAAGGCTGGCCTGCTTGCTCAATTCAAACGAGGCGAACAAGGTGCTGGTGGGAATAAACGCTTCCTTCAATTCTGAGCCCGGCGTGCGCAGCTTTGAAATGTCCACAGGATTGATGACGTTAATACCGTTAGGAATGAACGTCGATTCACCCCAGGAAATGACCTGTTTCCCGGCCCGAACGTTGACATTTTTCCCGCCAAAATCGAATGTGCGCGCGACGAACGCGTCAAGAATCACGGCATCGCTTCCAAGACGATCACGACCAATCGGGCCCAGGTTGCTCGCACGCCGCGCTTCGGTATCGATAAAATACGAGCCACGAACGAGTGCACTCCAACCATCATATTTTGCAGATAGCTCGTGTGTACCTTTCAGCAGTTGTGAGAACGCCTTACCTTTAGCGTACGAGCGATTACCATCGTCTTCATTGGTCGAACGCGCCGTACCGCCGTTGGCGATACCAATCAAGGAAGGACTTGCATCTTGCGCGCGTACCGAGATGCCATATGAAAACGTGGAGTCGAAGCTTCCACTGAAGCCGTTGTCGTAGCTGAATTGGATCGCGTGTGCGTTACCACCGATCGCAAGCGCGACGGCCAACGATGAAACTTTCAGGACGGGCGAAAGCGCGCGGACGCGCTTGGATAAATTACTCATCTGGTTCTCTCCTCAAGGGTAATATTAAAACCTGTTTTCGGTGATGATCTGGCGTCTATTTATGTTAGTTGAGCCAATATCCCCGTCTTTCGAAATACTCTACATGAAATTGTTTATTTATAAGCAAATTACGGATTGTGCAGTGCAACGTAAAAACCGCGCGCGTTGTGTCCGGCAAGGCGAACGACACCTAGCGGCTGCCCACCCGTAGCGGAAACCGGTTTTGCTCTACCGTTTATGTCTCGCTTCTGGGGCTGGTCAGCCGTTGTATTTATGCAACGTCATGGGTCAAAGTGCCTCGAACAATCCCGCAGCACCCATGCCTGTACCGATACACATACTTACCATTCCCCACTTTTGTTTGTTGCGGCGCATCCCATTCAATAACGTGGCTGCGCGAATCGCGCCGGTCGCGCCTAACGGATGACCAAGCGCAATGGCGCCGCCTTGCGGGTTGATTTTGTCTGCGTTCAAACCAAGATCCTTGATCACTGCAAGCGCTTGCGCGGCGAACGCTTCATTGAGCTCGATCCAGTCGAGATCGTCTGCCTTGATACCAGCCTGACTCAGCACTTTTGGAATCGCCTTGATCGGGCCGATGCCCATGATTTCCGGCGGCACGCCAGCAACGGCGAAGGAGACAAAACGGGCGATGGGCTGCACGTTGTATTTCTTTAACGCTTTCTCACTCATCAGCAGCACTGCACCTGCGCCGTCGGACATCTGTGACGAATTGCCCGCAGTAACGCTGCCACGCGCGGCAAACACGGTGCGCAATTTCGCCAAGGATTCCATCGTTGAATCAGCGCGCGGGCCTTCATCGGTATCTGCCATTTTCTTTTTGTGTTTTATCGCGCCACTCGCCAGATCGGGCATAGCTGTATCAATTTCGTAAGGCAGAATTTCATCCTTGAATCCACCTGCCGCAATCGCGCGTGCCGCCTTTTGATGCGACGCGACAGCGAACGCGTCCTGCTCCTCGCGCGTCACCTTCCATTGCTTGGCAACATTCTCGGCGGTGATGCCCATGCCATAGGCAATCGCGACGTGTTCGTTGCTGGTGAACACCGACTGATTGAGCGCGATCTTGTTGCCCATCATCGGCACCATCGACATGCTTTCTGTTCCCGCCGCAATCACTACATCATCGTCGCCAGTGCGGATGCGATCGGCCGCCATACTGATGGCCTGCAAGCCTGACGCGCAAAAGCGATTGATTGTCACCGCTGGCACGCCATCAGGCAAATTCGCCAGCAGAACGCCGATACGCGCCACGTTCATGCCCTGCTCACCCTCGGGCATTGCGCATCCCACCACCACGTCACCGATATCATTCGGGTCCAGCCCTGGTACGTGTGCAATAACGCCGCGCAACACGTGCGCGAGCATGTCGTCGGGGCGGACATTTTTGAACATGCCGCGCGGTGCTTTACCGACGGGAGTACGAACTGCGGCAACGATATAGGCTTCCTGAATTTGCTTGGTCATTTTGATTCTCCAATCGGTGCGCTTAATTGCGCAGTGGTTTACCGTTTTTCAACATGAATTCAATACGCGCCTGGGTCTTTTCCATTTTCGCCAGTTCGCAGAAGTGTTTGCGTTCCAAAGCCAGCATCCAGTCTTCGTTAACCATCGACCCCGGCTCGACTTCGCCGCCGCACAAACACGCGGCAATGCGTGAACTGATTTCGTAATCGTGATCTGAAATGAAGCCGCCCTCTTTCATATTGATGAGCATCATCTTCAGGGTCGCAATGCCGGTATAGCCTGCCACCGGAAATGCGGTCGGTGCTAACGGTGGGCGATAGCTGGAATTTGCCATCGCACGCGCGGTTTCCAATGCTACAAAGAGCAGCTCATCCCGATTGAAAATAATGGTGTCGCGCCAACGCATATGGCCCATTTCCTTGGCCTCCAGTGCACTCTTGGAGACTTCACCCATCGCGGCCAGTTTGAAACTCTTCTGGATCGCCGGCAGCAAGTCGCCGCCATTGGCCGCGAGTGCGGCCCGCAATGCCATCTCTTTCAAACCACCGCCTGCGGGTAACAAGCCAACGCCAACTTCAACGAGCCCGATGTAGCTTTCCAACGTGGCCACAACGCGATCCGAATGCATCTGGAATTCGCAGCCACCACCGAGCGCCATGCCGTCCACGGCGGAAACTACCGGGATCATGCTGTACTTGATGCGCTGTGATGTCGCCTGAAACCGCGCCACCATCGCCTCGAATTCTGCGAACTGACCGAGCTTCAATGCTTCCAGCGCTTTCACAAGATTGGCACCTGCTGCGTACGGGGGCTCGGTCTGCCAGATAACCAATGCCTTGTAATTTGTCTCTGCCTCGTCGATGGCCTTGTTCAAACCTTCCAGCACATCGCTGCCGATGGAATGCATTTTGGTTTTGAAGGACACGATGGCGATATCGTCGTGTCCCTTGGTGGTCCACATGCGCACTGCATCGGTTTCAAAAATCGTTGTGCCCTTCTCTGCCTTCTCGCCGAGCAACAGCTCAGGGTAAAGCTGACGCTGGTACACGGGCAACGTTGAACGTGCAATCATCTTTCCGGTCTTACCAGAGAGCGAGCCTTCATTCGAGTGAACGCCCTTGCGGCCATCGGTCACCCATGCAGGTAACGGCGCGCTGGACATCGTTTTTCCAGCGACTATGTCCTCCGCAATCCATTTAGCTACCTGCTCCCAGCCTGCTGCCTGCCAGGTTTCGAAAGGGCCCATCTTCCAGCCGAAGCCCCAGCGAATGGCGAAATCGATATCGCGTGCAGAGCTGGCGACATCGCCGAGGTGTACGGCGATGTAGTGGAACACATCGCGGAAAATGGCCCACAGAAATTGCGCCTGTGGATGCGCACTCGCGCGCAAGGCCGCGAATTGCTCAGCAGGATTTCGGATTTTCAAAATTGCGGCGACTTCATCGGCAACTTTGGCATCCGATGCGCGGTAATCCTGTTTGGCAATGTCCACGACGAGGATGTCTTTGCCCTTCTTGGTGAAAAAGCCTGCCTTGGTTTTTTGTCCCAGTGCGCCTTTGTCGATCAGCGCCTTCAGGAATGCAGGGACGGCGTAATACTTGTGCCAGGGATCATTCGGCAGGTTGTCGTCCATCGTTTTGAAGGTGTGCGCGAGCGTGTCCAGGCCGACCACGTCAGCTGTGCGGTAAGTGGCACTTTTGGCGCGGCCAATCGCCGGGCCGGTGAGGGCATCGACTTCATCGAAGCCGAGCTTGAACTGCATCGTGTGATACATCGTCGCCGCGATGGAAAATACGCCGATGCGGTTGGCCACGAAATTAGGGGTGTCGTTGGCGCGGATCACGCCCTTACCGACAGTGGTGACGAGGAATGTTTCGAGTTGGTCGAGAATCGCGGTATCGGTATCGGGTGTCGGAATCAACTCGACCAGCTTCATGTAGCGCGGCGGATTGAAAAAATGTACGCCGCAAAAACGATGACGCAAGGCCTCCGGAAATACTTTTGACAACTCGGTAATCGAGAGGCCTGATGTATTGGACGCGAAAATTGCATCGGCGCGCATGAATGGCGCCACCTTTTCATACAGCGATTTCTTCCAGTCCATGCGCTCGGAAATCGCTTCAATGATGAGGTCACAGTCCTTTAGCCATTCGAGGTTGTCGTCGTAATTGGCTGGCGTGATCTGCGTCGCGCGCGCCTGGCTGGCGAACGGGGCCGGCTGTAGCTTGGCCATGCCGTCGATGGCTTTCAGGACGATGCCGTTCTTTGGTCCTTCCTTCGCGGGCAGGTCAAACAGAATAGCTTTGACATTGGCATTGGTCAGGTGCGCCGCGATTTGCGCGCCCATCACGCCTGCGCCGAGGACGGCGACTTTTCGGATATGGAAATTACTCAATTGAAACTCCTGGTTTTTCGATTAATTAATATCTAAACAC
>ENA-OFDP01000667-OFDP01000667.1-metagenomes-genome-assembly--contig:-NODE-667-length-14954-cov-5.003759_pt1 | contig 14954 bp, 15 predicted proteins | sample MGYA00153389_OFDP01 | MGnify analysis MGYA00153389 | reverse complement strand
TCTGGTGCTGGATGATGAACAGCATCTCGTTGTGGTCAGGTGACAGCGGCTGCTGTGCGCCCAGCAGCGCGTCAAGGTGCAAGTAGTCGCCGTAGGTCATGGACTTACTGAAGTCGAGCTGGGCTTTCTCGCTGTGAACGATGTCGGCGGGGCTGACCGCCGGGCCGCCCCAAAGGCAGCCAGCCCCCTCGGGGGGCAGCGCAGTATGCGAAGCAACAAGCGTGGGGGCTATTTTTTTCATGTCACTGCACTTTTCTGATTGAACTCGGGGTTTTTCCATTCGCCTGATTCGAGCACTTGCCGCAGATGCTCGACTGCGTTCCACACGTCTTCAAAGCTGGTGTAGAGCGGGGTAAAGCCGAAACGCAGGATGTCGAGGTGGGCGTTCCTGTCTCCGGCCCTGAAGTCACCAATCACGCCGCGTGCAATCAGTGCTTGCACGATGGCATACGCACCATCAGACCGGGTCAGGCAAACCTGCGAGCCACGCTGGTCATGTTCACGCGGTGTGGCCAAGCCCAAACCGTGATCGGCGCAGCGCTCTTCAACCAGATCAATGAACAAGTCAGTAAGCGCCAATGATTTTTTGCGCAGCGCAACCATGCCGCCCAGTGGTTGAGCTGCAAGAACCGTGTCCAGCCCACACTCAAGCGCGGTCATGTTCAAAATGGGTTGCGTGCCGCACAAGTAGCGGTTGATACCCGCAGCAGGTTTGTAGTCAGGTGTGAAGGCAAACGGCGCGCTGTGGCCCCACCAGCCTGCCAGCGGTTGCCACACATCGCGTGCGGCATGCTTGGGGTTGACCCATACAAAGGCTGGTGCACCCGGCCCGCCATTCAGGTATTTGTAGCCGCAGCCCACAGCAAAGTCGGCTTTGGCAGCGGTCAGGTCAACCGGTACTGCGCCTGCGCTGTGTGCCAAGTCCCAAACAGCCAATATGCCATGGGTGTGAGCCGATGCGGTGATGCGCTGCATGTCGTGCATGGCGCCGGTGCGGTAGTTGACGTGGGTCAGCATCAGCACGGCCACGTCTTGCGTCAAAGCTGCCTCAATCCCGTCTGTCTCAACCAACAGAAGCGTCAAGCCGCGCTCTTTGCACAACGCCTCGGCGATGTACAAATCCGTCGGAAAGTTGCTGCGCTCGCTGACGAGCACTTTGCGATGTGGTGTGTCGATGGCTGCGATGCTCAGCGCTGTTGAGAGCACCTTGAACAAATTGATTGACGTGCTGTCAGTGACCACCACTTCACCTGGCCCAGCGCCAATCAGCTGCGCGATTTTGTTGCCCAGGCGCTGCGGCATGTCAAACCAGCCTGCGCTGTTCCAGGAGCGGATCAGGCCTTGACCCCATTCTTCAGTCACGGCTTTGGCAACACGCGCGGCGGCAGTGATAGGCATCACGCCGAGTGAATTGCCGTCAAGGTAAATCACGCCTTCAGGCAGGGTGAACTGATGGCGCAGTTCGCGCAGTGGGTCTTGCGCATCGAGCGCACGGCAGTCTGGTGAAGTTGTCATGGTGATTAAATTACAGTTCTCGCAAAATAGCGCGGACGGGTGATGCATCAGCACGCATCAGTTTTAGGGGCAGGGCAATCAGTTCGTAGTCGCCCTCGGGTACGTTGTCCAGCACCAGGCATTCAAGGTTGCGGATGTTGTTTGCCAGCAATTGATGATGGCTGGGCAAAGTTTGGCTATCAGCGGGGTCAACGCTGGGTGTGTCAATACCCACGAGTGCTATGTTTTTAGTAGCTAGCTGGGCCAGTGTTTCGGGCGCCACAGCCGTAAATGATGCCCAGGATTGGCTGGCTGTGCTTGATGTTCTGAGCAATACGCGCGGTGGCAGGTCAGTCAGCGCATGGGCAATGTGCTCAGGCAATACCAGCGGTCCGCAATCGATGCAATGGATGACCCGGCACGGCCCCAAGTAGGGCGCCAGGTCAAGTTCGCCCGATGTTTGGCCGCCCTGGGCATAGTGCATGGGCGCATCGGCGTGTGCGCCCGTGTGGGGCGAGAGTGTGATGCTGTTGACGTTGACCGGGCAGTCGGATGTAAGCGTAAAGTGCAGGCGCTGCGAATAGGCGGTGTCACCGGGGAACACAGCTGCGTGCTCATCAACAGGCGGTGAGATGTCCCAAATTTTGCGCGGCGGTAGCTGGGTCGATAAGGTCATACCCGTGAAGGTAGCATTGCTGAAAATGCTGTGGTGTCGGTTATTTCCAACAGGACTTAAAAATAGTTAAAGACCGCCATGCGGCACAATTTGCGTTCAGTTTCAATAAAAAAAGTTTTCATGACAACCACTCAAAAAATTGCTTTGGTCACTGGCGCAGGCACGGGTATCGGCAAAGCTGTGGCATTGGCTTTCTTGCGTGAGGGCTACATCGTGGTGCTGGCAGGGCGACGTCAAGAGCCGCTGGACGTTGTTGCCAGGCAAGTTGGTGCAAACCGAGCGCTGGCGGTCGCTACTGACGTGGGCAATCCAGAATCAGTGGCCGCGCTGTTCGCCAAAATCAAAGATACTTTTGGCCGCATCGATGTGATTTTCAACAACGCCGGCATCAGCGGTATCGGTACAGGTTTTGAAGACATTGCTTTTGAGACCTGGCAAAACGTGGTCAACACCAATTTGACGGGGTCATTTTTGTGTGCTCAAGCTGCCTTCAAAATGATGAAAGACCAAAGCCCTCAGGGTGGCCGCATCATCAACAACGGTTCTATCTCAGCCCATGCACCCCGGCCCAATTCAGCGCCTTACACGTCCACCAAACACGCCATCACGGGCCTGACCAAATCCATTTCGCTCGATGGTCGCAAGTACAACATTGCCTGCGGCCAAATTGACATTGGCAACGCGCTAACTGAGCTGTCAGCCAGGATGGCCAAAGGCGTGCCGCAAGCCAATGGCGAAATAGCCATTGAGCCGATGATGGATGCCAATGAAGTCGCTGATGCAGTGGTGCACATGGCGGCGCTACCGCTGTCAACCAACGTGCAGTTCATGACTATCATGGCAACGAAGATGCCGTTTGTGGGGCGGGGTTGATTTAGGGCACCTCATCTGGATTTAGCGCAACTGGAGTGGGTGTTCCCAGATTTGACGGACACCTTCTCGTTCATACAAAAGGCGTCCGAAGTATCCATGCATCAGCTAGGTTAATGAATAACCCAACGGGATCATGGTCTACGCAGGTTTAACGGGCTGGACTTCAAAATTGTCGCTGATGAACGCCTCGGCACAGGTTATCAGCATTTGTTTCGCTTGATCTAGATCCAGCCCCCAAATGTCTCTAAGTACAACCAACGATTCGATACCAAACAGCAAAGATAGTTTTTGAAGCATCGCATCATGCTGATGTCTACTTATTTGGCTTGTCAAAGGTTCAATGACCTTTTTGAGGATATCGATCCTAAGGCCACGGCTGTGCTGTTTTCCATGCGTCATTCGTTGTGACTGTTGCTCTGTTTGCGTAGGCAAAAGAGTCAGCTTCAAAACTGCACGAAACAAAGTTTCGTGCAGTCTGAAGTCTTCGAAAAGCAGCTCATAGGCTTCATGTAGTCGCTGTAGAGGAGTGGCTGATAAAGGTTGCCACCCGATAAGGTTGCTCAACGAGTGAGTCATCATCGCATGCACCAAATCGGCATGACTAGGAAAGTAGCGATACACGGTCGCTTTGGATGCCTCTGCGCTCAGCGCCAGTTCTTTCAGTGAAGGTAGGTGCCCGCGCTCACTGATTTCAACTGCGTGATTCAACAGCAATTTGTAAGTGCGTGCACTCGCACCGGAGTATGTTTTCGTGTCCATAAATGGCTCAATCATCTAAAAAAGAACATGCTTATCTCCTGAGACACGATTTTTTAGGAATGAGTGTCAAAAATAGATTCTATTATCATTTTGGTTAGGGATTGTACTAATATCAACAGTAATTTATGAGACTACAGTCTCATTAAAGAACATTGGTTTAATATGAAATTACTTCTCATCACGCTTTTGAATGGACTCACATTGGCTGGTCTGTATTTTCTGCTCGCGAGTGGGTTTACTTTGATTTTTGGACTCATGCGATACGTGAATATGGCGCACGGCTCAATCTTGCTGTTTGCCGCTTACGTAGGCTACTTCGTTCAGGATGCGACTTCGCAATTGTGGCTGGCGGTGACTGTTGGGATGTTGGCGGCAGCGTTCGTAGGGGGGCTTCTGGAATTGATGGTGTTCAGGAAGATGAGTGGTGATGAGATGCGGCAGACTCTTGTCACGATTGGCTTATCCATTGTTGCGGCAGATTTGATGCTCTGGTGGTTTGGTGCGCGAACCTACCAGATGGCATTGCCCGCGTGGCTGGACATGCCAGTGGGCATGCCGATCATCGGCCGTTATCCACTCGTGCGATTAGGTGTGCTGTCCGTGGCGATTCTCGTTGGCGTGGGTTTGTGGGCCATGTTGCGGTGGTCGCGCTTGGGCTTGTTGATCCGTGCCGGTGTTGACGACAAGCAAATGCTGTCCTCGTTAGGATTCTCGGCAAACCGCTTGTTTGTGGGTGTATTTGCCCTAGGTGCCGGCTTGGCAGGTTTGGCGGGGGTCATGTCTGGCGCAATGTTTTCAATTGCACCCGGTGAGGACGTGCGCTATCTGTTGGGTTCATTAATGGTCGTCATTGTTGGTGGGATGGGCAGTATCGGTGGCGCAGCTTTGGGGGCAATTTTCATCGGAGTTGCTGAGCAGTTAGGTGTGGTCTATTCGCCAACCTACGGTTCGATATATACGTTTTTGTTGATGGCGTTGGTTTTAGCATTCAAGCCGCGCGGATTGTTTGGGGGCCGGTATGAACAGTGAAATTAAACTGAATTCTGGTGTATCTCGTGCTTTGATTATGTTGGCACTGCTGGCCTTGTTGTTTAGTTTGCCGCTGTGGGGATCAACATTTGTTGTCACGCAAATCGGGGCGCAAACGTTGGCGCTTGGCACGATCACATTGTCTTTGTCATTCCTCGCAGGGCAACTGGGAATGGTGAGCCTGCTTCAAATGAGTTTGGCTGGCGTGGCTGCATATGCTGTGGCGATCTCTGGTTTTGCAGCCGATGGATTGGGTTGGGGTTGGCCGTTTTGGGTGAGTATCTTGTTTGCCTTGGTGCTAACTGTATTTATTTCGTTGGTCGCTGGTGCGCTATCGGCGCGCACCGAGGGTGTCTACACCATCATGATCACGTTGGCTTTAGGCATCGCATTTTTCAATCTCACAAATCAAAACTATTCGTTGTTCAATGGTTTCAATGGTTTCAATGGTGTGCAAATGCCGGCACTGCTACCTGCTTCGTGGGGAAGATCCAGCAATGTATACCTGATGAGTCTTTTGTTGGCTGTTATCGCCTTGCTTTTCTTGTTTTGGGTGCGTCACACAACTCTGGGCATGGCCTTCAATGGTGTGCGCGATAACCCCAGGCGCATGAGTTCGATGGGCTATTCCGTACTGGGCTTGCGTATTGTGGGTTTTGGAATTGCTGGAGTCGTTGCGGGGATGGGTGGTATCGCTATGGTGTGGTACGACCAAATGATGACGCCTGGACGGATACACGTCACTTCAATGGTGGATGTGCTCATCATGGCAATGATGGGTGGCATTAAGCACCCCTTGGGTCCCTATGTCGGTGCATTGGTTTATATCCTGCTGCGGACATTTGCGATCGACTTCGTAGGGCCTGAAAGATTCAATCTGCTAATCGGCTTGGTATTCATCGCGGTGGTGATGTTCTCCGAGGACGGTTTAACAGGCTGGGTAAAACGTGCGCACAAGCGCTAACTTCAAAGTGACAACCTCACAAAGGAATAGCAACATGAGAGTATTTCGACGAAACGTATTGATGGGTGCGATGGCGGTGTTTATGCCTATCGCCGTGATGGCGCAAGACAGCATTCGCATCGGCGCTGTGAGTATCCTAGAGGGTGCTCTCGCGGGGCCTGGTGCAGATGCACTTCGTGGCGTTGAACTTGCCATCAAAGAAGCGGGTGGCAGCGTGGCAGGGAAAAAAATTGAGCTCTTCAAAGGTTCTAGCTCGGGTGCGGCGGCTTCGGGTGTTGCTGCAGCGCGTACCTTGGTTGAGCAAAACAAAGTTCAAGCCTTGATCGGGCCATTGGGCGGATCCGAAGGCATTGCGATCAAAGAGTATTCCAAAAGTCACCCAAGTGTGATTTTTGTCAATGGCTCATCTGCTGCGCAGCAAACCACCCTAACTGATCCATCCCCGAATTTTTTCCGCTTCTCCTCGGATGGGGCGCAGTGGCAAGTTGGGTTGGGTGAATACGCATTCAAGACCAAAGGCTATAAACGTGTCGTGACGGTAGCAGAGGACTATTCGTTTCCGTACTCGCAGATATCAGGTTTCATGAATGGCTATTGCCAGGCCGGCGGTAAGGTGCTTGACAAGCTGTGGGTGCCATTAGGTCACAAAGATTTTTCATCCGTCATTGCACGCATTCCCAGCGATGTGGATGCTGTGTATGTTGCCTTGGGTGGTGCCGATGCGGTCAATTTTTTGAATCAATATGAGCAAGCAGGTGGCGACAAGCCTTTGATCGCCGGATCTATTACGGTTGACCCCACCGTCCTGGGCTTCAAGGGTAAGAAGCCTGACTATATCGTCGGCACGATTTCAGCTGGCCCAATGGCAGATCGCAATGAAACGGCAGAGTGGAAACGCTTTGTTGCCAGCTACAAGGCGGCCTACCCGGATGGTTTCCAATCGCCCAGCATTTTTGCCACCCTGTACTACATCAACACCAAGGCTCTTCTTGCTGGTTTGACAGAAGTCAAGGGCGATTTCACTAAGCTGGGTGCTGCGTTGTCGAAGATGAAAGTGGATTCACCTTTGGGTCAAGTGGTCATCGACCAAAACCGCAATGCGATTGCAAACAACTTCATCACTGAAGTGGCAAAAGACAGTTCCGGTCAGCTTTACAACAAAGTGGTGAAAACCATCGGTAATGTTGGTCAGGATTTGGGTTTGTCCAAAGAGCAATTCCTAAAGACCGGCGTTGGAACGCGTGACATTCCAGCTTTGTGCAAATAGCATTCACCTGATAAAGAGAATCCTTGTGCGCATGGATCAAAGACTGATCCATGCGCCAGGCAGAAAATAAATGTCCAGAACCCAACTCAATGATGACCCCCCTTTGGTGCTGAAGACACAGGGGCTCACGAAATCATATGGCGCGTTGACAGCGGTCAAAGATGTTGACCTCAGTGTGCAACTTGGCGAACGACTAGTGATTCTGGGACCAAATGGTGCGGGAAAAAGTACATTGCTCAATATCCTCGCGGGCGAAGTTGAGCCGAGTAGCGGCACAGTTGAGATTTTTGGAAAAGAAGCTGCGCATATGTCAATAGCATCGCGTGTGCAAATGGGTTTGCGCCGTACCTTTCAGCACTCACAACTGTTGGCACAGATGACGGTAGAGCAGCACTTGGCACTTGCTCTGCAAGCTTACGCGCAACAGCATTGGAGCTTGCGCAAAGCACTCGGCTCTGATCGGCGTCAATCGGTTCACGATCTGGCGTGTCGCTGCCGAATAGAAGCATTGCTGTACAAGCGCGCCAATGAACTCTCGCACGGTGAGCGGCGACAACTCGAATTGGCTATGTCCATGGGAGGGTCGGCACGATTGCTATTGTTGGACGAACCTGCAGCAGGCTTGTCGCCCAACGAACGAATTTGGCTTAAGGAGTGGATATTGAGTCTGGATCGCAGCGTCACGGTTTTGCTGATTGAGCATGACATGGACGTGGCACTGACAGTAGCTGACAGAGTCATTGTGATGCAAAACGGTGTGGTGGCATTTCGTGGAAATGTCAGTGAGGTCATCGCAGATAAGCGTGTGCAAGAGATTTATCTGGGTTCGCATGGCCACAGCAAAGAGGTGACGACATGAGCGCGGCGCAAACGTGGGCAACGCCACCGGACTTACTCCTTGAAAATGTTCATGTCCACTTGAGTGGGGCACATGTTTTGCAAGGCATTGACGTTAGGCTTGATTGCGGTCACGTCGTGATTGTCGGGCGCAATGGCATGGGCAAATCCACGTTGTGTAATGCCATTGCCCGGCACGTAGCCGCGACAGGTTCAATCAAACTGGGTGCCGTCGAGCTGATCGGAAAAGACATGCACTCTTTTTGCAGGGAGGCGATCGGTTACGTTCCTCAGGGTCGCCGCATGTGGCCATCTCTTAGCGTGGACGAGACCTTACGATTGGTTGGGAAAAAATCCAAACGCTGGCGCATTTCAGATATCTACGAACTTTTCCCGCGATTAGCCGAGCGACGAACAAATGGCAGTACGCAATTGTCCGGTGGTGAGCAGCAAATGCTCGCCATTGGTCGGGCTTTGCTGCTAGATCCGCAAATTCTATTACTTGATGAACCTAGCGAGGGTTTGGCTCCGGTTATTGTGGATCAACTGGCGCAGCTTCTAAAGGATTTGCCTGAAAAATTTGGTATCCGGGTTTTATTGATTGAACAAAACCTGAGTTTGGCGACTCGCGTATCCGATAAGTTGCACGTGATGGTCAATGGCCGCATCGAGACGGTTGTCGGAAGTCAGGAGTTGCTCTCAAATCGTGAGTTGCAAAGCACATTGCTAGGCGTTTCTTGAGGATCGTATGACTGTGAATTCATTGCAAAAAATGGTATGGGTTGTAGGTACCTTCGATACCAAAATGGTTGAATTGAATTACATCGCACAGTGTTTGCGCGAGCAAGGCATTGTCTGCCGCACGGTGGACGTTTCGACGTCACAACCAATCGATCGCGGCGCTGACATGGATGCAGCTTCTGTTGCGGCGTATCACCCGGACGGTGCTGCAGCTGTGTACACAGGCGAACGCGGTAGTGCAATCACTGCTATGGCGCACGCGCTTTGCTTATGCGTATTGGCGAATCAACCTTCCTTGGCCGGTTTGATGGGTGCTGGTGGTAGTGGCGCTGCGGCTCTGGTCAGTCCTGCCATGCAAGCATTGCCTATCGGTATGCCTAAGTTGTTGGTAACGACCATGGCAGCTGGAGATGTTAAGCCATACGTTGGCGCCAGTGACATATTTATGCTGTATCCGGTGACTGATGTGTCTGGCATCAATTCGATTTCGGCAACAGTGCTGGGCAATGCCGCGCACGCGATGGTTGGCATGACCAAGTATGACAAGCCGCGCCTGAAGATATCCAAGCCAGCGATTGGTTTGACCATGTTTGGCGTCACCACGCCATGCGTGCAAGCTGTGACGGATGCGTTATCTGAAGACTTTGAGTGCATTGTTTTTCATGCGACTGGTTCAGGTGGACGAGCAATGGAAAAGTTGGCAGCTAGTGGATTCTTGCAGGCAGTACTTGACATCACAACAACGGAAATTTCTGACGAACTGGTAGGCGGGGAACTTTCAGCGGGGCCCGACCGGCTTGATGCCATCGCGAAAGCTGGTGTGCCTTATGTCGGATCACTTGGTGCGATAGATATCGTGAATTTCTGGGCATTGGACACCGTCCCGGAAAAGTTTCGCCACCGAAAGTTGCACCGACACAACCAGCACGTCACGCTGATGCGGACTGATGTGGGCGAGTCTGCCGAAATCGGAAAGTGGTTAGCCAATAAATTGAACAAAATGACCGGGCCGGTGCGCATGCTCGTGCCTAGCGGCGGATTTTCGGCGTTGGATATTCCAGGGGGTGATTTCTGGCTGCCCGATGCCAATATGGCGTTGATGGACGCATTGCAAAACTCCTTTGAACATAGCCCTTCGCACCGATTGAGCACCCATCCATATCACATCAACTCGTCAGAGTTTTGCCTTGCGTTGGTTGATGCTCTCAAAGTAGTTTTACGGCATCCATAACTCACGACTTACCAGGAGACAACATGAATAGTACAGAAGCGCGCATCAAGCGTCGACAGATCATTCTCAAGGACTTGCGGGCTAAAGTTGAAAGACGTGAAGCGATCATTGGTGCTGGTGCGGGTACTGGTTTGTCTGCCAAATGTGAAGACGAAGGTGGAGCTGATCTCATCATCGTCTACAACTCTGGCAGGTACCGCATGGCAGGTCGAGGATCTTTAGCAGGCATGCTTGCCTATGGTAATGCCAACGACATAGTGCTCGACATGGCGCATGAAGTACTGCCTGTAGTCAAGCGTGCGCCGGTATTGGCTGGCGTAAATGGCACTGACCCATTTGTGATCTGGGAGGAATATTTCGACAGGCTGGGGAAACTGGGATTTTCTGGTGTGCAAAATTTCCCAACAGTCGGTTTATTCGACGGTCTGATTCGGCAACAACTGGAAGAAAGCGGCATCAGTTACGACCAGGAAGTCGAGATGATCCGCCTGGCACATGAGCGTGGATTTCTGACCACCCCTTATGTGTTTAATCCTGTCGAGGCGGTGAAAATGACGCGCGCCGGTGCCGACATTATTGTGGTACATCTCGGACTCACTACGGGCGGTAGCGTTGGTGCTAGAACCGGCCCTAGCCTGGACGTTGCCATCAATGTATGCCGCCTCTGTGCCGAGGCGGCGATAGCTGAGCGGCCCGATGTATTGGTTATTTGTCATGGCGGTCCTATTTCTGAACCGGAAGATGCAATGCAAGTCATGCGTGAAGTACCGCAATGCTCAGGTTTTTACGGGGCGTCCAGCATGGAGCGTTTGCCGACGGAAAGGGCATTGCTAGAACAGGTTCGCAAATTTGTGGCATTGCGTTTACCGCATGTTGTAGCCTCACTTTGAAGTTCATATTCGAAAGACACATCATGAAAGTACATCTAATTGCATCCCGCGTGTTGCCGTTTGCACCAGAAGTAGTGTGGCACAAAATTCGTGACTTCAATGGGCTGCCGAGTTGGCATCACATGATTGCTTCGAGTTTGATTGAGGGAGGTAAAAGCGGTGATCAAGTGGGATCTGTGCGAAATTTTTTTACCCATGATGGTGGAAACATTCGTGAGCAGCTTCTGGCCTTAGACGATCACCGTTTTGTGATTGCTTACAACATACTTCAGAGCGATATGGGCGTGAGCGACTACTTTGCAGAAATCTCGCTTCGCAGAGTAACCAGCGACAACTCTACCTTTGTAGTTTGGACTGCGCAATTTGACTGTGCTGCCGAGAAAGAACAAGAGCTTAAGCAGTTCATCGGTGAGAGTGTTTTCCAAGCTGGTTTGGCGAATTTGCATGCTGTATTGGGGGTAACCTGATCAGGTTTACGCACGCCAAGACAAACGATTTGCACATCACCATCGAACAAAACAGCTTTGTATCAGGGGAGCTAATTAACTCACTTCATAAATCGATAGGAAACTGTAATGATAAAAAACATCCAACCCATACCCTACATTGTCGCGCTATCAATCGCGCTAATTCAGAGTTTGGCAATAGCTCAATCGAGCAGCGGGCCAGTCAAGATTGGCTTCATCACGGATATGTCTAGCCTGTATGCTGATATTGACGGTGCGGCTGGTGGTGAAATGGTTAAGTGGGCGGTACAGGACTTTGGCGGCAAGGTCTTAGGTCGGCCGATTGCGGTGCTCACCGCTGACCATCAGAACAAACCCGACATCGCTAGGAGTCTGGGCGGCAGAAGCGAAATTTCAGTTCAATAGCTGACAACAAAGAGGTGGGCTGATGCGTTGTGTATATGACTGCAAGCTACATCACCTACCAACCAGAGCAGCAGCAACTACTGCCCAGCGCCCTGTAAGACTGGCTGCCCCAGGGGCACCTGGCCTACTTCATTAACGACACGGTAGATAGCCTGAATCTTTCGGCCTTTCATGCCAGGTATGGCGTTGGTGGCCCACGCAACCAGCCCTTTCATCCGGCCATGATGGTCAAAGTCATGGTCTATGCCTACGCTACGGGCACCGTCAGTTCCCGCAAGATCGCCAGAAAGCTCTTTGAGGACATCGCCTTTCGGGTGCTTGCTGCAAGCAACTTCCCCGCCCACCGCACCATCCGAGACTTTCGCGCGTTGCATTTAGCGGAATTTACCGAACTGTTTGTGCAGGTCGTGCGCCTGGCAAGCGAGATGGGCTTGACCAAGCTGGGCACCATCGCAGTCGATGGCACAAAGATCAAGGCCAACGCCAGCCGCCACAAAGCCATGAGCTACGCCCGGATGCAAACGGCTGAGGTAGAACTCAAAGTGCAGATACAAGCTTTGGTGCAAAGGGCGGCTATTGCAGACGAGGTCGAGAAGAACGAGCCCGAGCTGGACATCCCCGCCGAGATTGCCCGCAGGCAAGAGCGATTGACAGCCATTGCAGCGGCCAAAGTCCGTCTTGAGGAACGCCAGCGCCTGGCCGATTCGCAGCGAGGGCGCACGCCAGATGATGAACGCCGCCCCAAAGACAAGAACGGCAAACCCAAGGCTGGCAAGTCCTACAAGCGCGACTTTGGCGTGCCCGAGCCCAAAGCGCAGGACAGCTTTACCGATCCCGAGTCCCGCATCATGAAGCGCGCTGGAGGCGGCTTTGACTACAGCTTTAACGCGCAGACGGCGGTCGACGGGACGGCCCACATCATCGTAGCGGCCGAGGTGGTCAACACCAGCTCGGACGCGCAGCAACTTCCCATGGTGCTCAATGCGGTCAAGGCCAACATGAGCGCAGCGCCTGACCAGGTGCTGGCCGATGCGGGCTACAGGAGTGAGGCGGTGATGGCTCAACTGGCGATTGAGCAGCCTGCCACAGAACTGGTAATTGCCTTGGGCCGGGAGGGCAAGGTGCTGGCCAAGCCCCGGGACGAAAAGCGCTATCCGTACACCACGGCGATGGCGGCCAAGTTTGAAACTGAGCAGTGCAAGCAAGATTACAGAAAACGCAAATGGATTGCCGAGCCGCCCAACGGCTGGATCAAGAGTGTTCTGGGGTTTCGTCAGTTCAGCATGCGGGGTCTACAAAAGGCCAATGCCGAGTTCAAGCTCGTATGCATGGCGCTGAATCTGCGCAGGATGGGTGCAATGCAGATGGGGTGAGGCGAAAAGTACAGGAAAAACGAACGATTGACAGCTTTGCAGCACGCACAAACCGCTTCAAAAAAAAGTGAATCGAATGGGACGCTGAAACTCGCAAATAAAATCAAAATCGCCCTACGACGCCATGTCTAAATTGCTCTGCCGCCCAGACTCCTAGAAGGCTATATTGCCGCCCGTGCTTATGTGGAAGCTCTGCGCCGCATCCAACAAGTTCCTAGTCGAGCGAACTTGAAAAAAGCCCTGGAGAGCTTGAATGATTTCGTGGTGGGCGGCTTTCGCGTCCATTTTGGCGATGACCGCGTCGGCTCCAAGAGGGTATGGCTCAGCGTTGTCGATTCCCAGGGTCGCGTACGCGAATAGGTGTTTCTGGGGGCTCATGATCGTGTAAAACGAAAACGTCAAAATCTACCGGCATCTCCAAGAGCGAACCATGCCTGGGACAGAAAATACAAGAAATTAAATGTGTAGGCGAACGCGGTGCGAAAATTTCGCGTTTGCGTTCGCGTGAAAGGGCTTCATTGCCTTAGCTCAACCGACCCAGCAAAAGGTATTCCATCAGCGCCTTCTGCACATGCATCCGGTTCTCCGCCTCGTCCCACACCACAGACTGCGGGCCGTCAATCACGTCGGCGGAAACTTCTTCACCCCTGTGCGCAGGCAGGCAGTGCATGAAAAGCGCATCGGGTTTGGCGGCGGCCATCATCTCGGTATCAACACACCAATGTGTGAAAGCTTTTTTGCGCGCTTCGTTTTCGGCCTCGTAACCCATGCTGGTCCACACGTCGGTGGTCACCAGGTCTGCGCCTGCGCAAGCTTCATGCGGGTCTTTGAAAACCTTGTAGCTATCGGCTGAACGGATACCGGCAATCGACTGGTCAACTTCGTAGCCGCCGGGCGTGCTCAGGTGCACTTTAAAACCCAAAATTTCACTGGCTTGCAGCCAGGTGTTGGCCATGTTGTTGCCGTCGCCCACCCAGGCCACGGTTTTGCCTTTGATGCTGCCACGGTGCTCGATGTAGGTAAAGATGTCGGCCAGAATCTGGCACGGGTGAAACTCGTTCGTCAGGCCATTAATAACAGGCACGCGGGAATGCTCGGCAAAGCGGTCAATCTTGGTTTGCTCGTAGGTGCGAATCATCACCAGGTCAACCATGCGGCTGATGACTTTGGCGCTGTCTTCAATCGGCTCTGCGCGGCCCAGCTGGCTGCCCTCAGTCGTCAGGTTGACCACCGTGCCTCCCAGCTGATACATGCCCGCCTCAAAGCTCACACGGGTGCGGGTGGAAGCTTTTTCAAAAATCATCACCAGTGTGCGGTCTACCAGCGGTTGATGCTTTTCGTAGGCCTTGAATTTCTTTTTGATCAGGGCTGCGCGTTCAAATAAATAGGCGTATTCGGCTGCATCCAGGTCGCTGAATTGCAAAAAGTGTTTGATCGATTCAGGCATTTTTCTCTTTAAGCAATTGTTTGATCAGCGGCACCAAAATGGCGACCACTTCATCGGCCTCAGCCGTTGTCATGATGAGCGACGGCACCATTCGGATCACCGTGTCGGCCGTCACGCTCAGCAGCAGACCGTTGTCTGCGGCGCGCTTGAGAATCTCTGCACAAGGCACAGTCAAATCGATTCCGAGCATCAAGCCGCGGCCACGGATTTCTTTCACGCCTTTCTCACCCGCCAGCTCGCGTTTGAGTGCAGCCACCAGGTGCTCGCCTACCTTGTGCGCATTAGCCAGCAGGCCGTCTTCTTCCATGATGCGGATGGTCTCCACGCCGGCCCGCATCGCCAGCGGGTTGCCTCCAAAGGTTGTGCCGTGGTTGCCAGGCTGAAAAATATGCGCTGCTTTGGGTCCACACACCACGGCCCCCACCGGCACGCCAGAACCCAAGCCTTTGGCCAGCGGCATCACGTCAGGCTTGATGCCTGACCACTGGTGCGCAAACCATT